>JACCDV010171993.1_pt1 | contig 37314 bp, 32 predicted proteins | sample 7446131 | NCBI WGS metagenome assembly JACCDV01 (sample SAMN15323448, study PRJNA562643) | freshwater metagenome | isolation source: river surface water | place: USA:Blue River Watershed | collected 2017-08-17
CATTTTTTTGACCGTCTTCCTGATTCACCATACTCACTTTCTGTTTCAAGCGAAGAGACAGTCCAAACACCTGCCTTTAACTGCTTCTCGCGAGGAGAAGCTTTGCTAGGTGTGTAACCGACAACTGTATTGTCCCCTTTGATGAGTTCAATACTTCCATCTCCTTTAGGGTCCATTGTAAGTCTTAGGGAGAGATTATCTCCCTTAGAAAGACCAGATAGAAACCAGACCGGGCGTGCGCCGTTTCGATTTTTTTCAAGACTTTCATGAATCCTTTCAATAGAACCTTCAACAACGAAGATAAAATCAACACCTTTTGGCGCTTGTGATTGCCAACTGAAAGGATGCAGTTTCTGCTCCTCACATCTGGCAATAACGTCATCAACTTTCCCTCTCACCGATGGGAGTTTTTCGGGTGAGACACTGAGTCCTACATAGACAAAATGCTCATCCGTTCCAAAGGTGAGACCGTCGACAGTTCTTTTCTCCGCGAATGAAGAGAGGACAGAAAAGATAAACACTAACACACAAAGAACAAGATTTTTCATAGAATGGCTGATAAATAAGGGTTTTCTGGATTTCTGTTTCAATAATATTATACACTATAATATATTAAAAGTAAAGAGCGTAACACCTTTCGGGTACGCTCATTGTCTATATATCCCTAGACGAGGGGTTTATTGTTGAAGACCGGGATGCTTACCCACCTCATACATGATACCCCTTTCACCAGCACGCGAACGCGCAAGGATTGAATCAGGAACATCTTGCATGCCAATTTCCGTTCGTTCAACCGTCGGATCACCAACCTTTTCAGGGATGCCAATTTTTTCTTCATGCAACTTGTATTGCACAATGTTGAACGTATTTGGAGCAGGGGTATCAGACCGTTTGACGTTGTAGCCCCGCTTAGCAAACTCCGACTTTGCCTTTGTGACAGCTTCGTCAAATGTAGGCCAGACACCGTGTTGGACATGCATGTCTTCACACCAATGACCGACAGCCACTTTAACAGCCACACAAACCTCTGTTGGAGGTGTGCCTTTGATCTGAATACCAACACCTCTTGTTTCAGGGGTCCGATATTCCTGTGTTGTGACGATCTTTTCACCCCACGGACGCTGCTGTCCATAGTTTTGAGACCCACGAACCTGTTGCCCCCCGTTGCCGAAGACAATCTGTCCACCAGGGACAGGGATTGTGCCGGTGCACGAGGTGAACAAAGCAGACACAAAGACTGCAAAGACGAACTGAAGAATTTGAATCTTTTTCACGGTATTTTGATTTTTTGTTCCTTTAACGTTCTAGTAAGGTCCACTTAGACCCTACCCGATACCCTATATATTAGCACACTAGACCACATAAGTCAAGGGCTGACCAGTATCCCCTCAACCTGCAACCATTTACAATATATGCATGACCCTTATCTTTGACGAAGACAAACAAAAAACAAAACTCAACCTTATGAGACTCGAGGAAGAGGAGCGTCTTATGAAAATGCTTTCTGTTAAGTACACTATTCCATATATCGACCTTTCAACAGTTTCTATCAACACAGACGGTCTTAGACTTATAGATCAAAAAGATTCTGAACGTGCAGAATGTGTTGTTTTTGATGTTACAGCAAAGAACATATCGCTTGCACTCAACAACCCCAACAACAACTACACAGAAGAAGTTATAGAGGGACTAAAAAGAAAAGGATATACTGTAAAACTTTTTCTGACATCAACTACAAGTCTTACAAAAGCAAACAAGCTATATAAAGATCTTTCATTTGCTGTTGAGACGGAAGCTGGAGCACTTGATATATCTGATACTGAGATTGAAAGTTTGATAGAAAAAACAAAAAACTTGAGTGATATTACCGTCCTGCTACAAAACGCGTTACTAGAGAAAAAAAGCCATAGACTTTCAAAACTTCTCGCGGTTATCATGGCTGGAGGACTTGCAACTAAAGCATCTGATATACATATAGAGGCAGAGGAAGAGTTTTCGCGTTTACGGTATCGACTAGATGGTGTGTTGATTGAAGCCATACAATTTAACCTTGAAACATATCATTCACTTCTCTCTCGTCTCAAGTTGCTGTCAGGTTTAAAGTTAAACGTAAAAGAAAATGCACAAGATGGTCGGTTTACCATAAAGATTTACACAAGTGATATTGAAATCCGTCTTTCAACTATTCCTGGTGCGTACGGAGAATCTATTGTGATGCGTATCTTGAACCCAAAATCTATTGCTTCATCTATAGAAGATCTTGGTATGCCAACACGACTATACAACATCGTGCAAAAAGAGATTAATCGTCCTAACGGCATGATACTTGTTACAGGACCTACAGGATCAGGTAAAACAACAACACTGTATGCGTTTCTTCGAAAGACCATGACACCAGAATTTAAAATCATAACTATCGAAGACCCTATCGAGTATCATGTACCAGGTATAGTACAAACACAGGTTGAAGAAAAAAAAGGGTACACGTTTGAATCAGGACTTCGTTCTGTGGTACGACAAGATCCTGACATCATCATGGTGGGAGAAATCCGAGATACAGAAACCGCTCTTACTGCAATTCAAGCATCCCTCACTGGTCACCTTGTATTTTCTACACTACACACCAACAACGCAGCCGGCACATTTACACGACTTATAGATCTTGGAGCAGATGCAAAAGTGCTCACATCTGCAGTACACCTAGCCATCGCACAACGATTGGTACGAAAACTTTGTCCAGTATGTAGAGCAAAAAAACCTATAGATAAGAAACAAAAAGATATTATTGAGAGTACACTACAGTCACTCGAAGGTTATGAGGAGTCTTCCTTGTATGCAGGTGCACCCGAAGAACTATACGCAGCTGTTGGCTGTTTGACATGTAACAACACAGGATATACAGGACGAATCGGTGTATATGAAGGTATACTTGCTGATGCAGCCATAGAAGAAGTTATACGTATGAGTCCGAGTGAACGAGAAATAAAAGAAGCAGCAAAACCACAAAAGATTATGGATATGAGGCAAGATGGTGTGTTAAAAGTTTTGGAGGGTATAACAACTATCGATGAGCTTGAACGAGTAGTTGATCTATATTAAAAAATAAAAAACTGATACTCGCCGACTGGCATCAGTTTTTTATTTTTATTTTATGAATCAAAAAAATCACACATAAATAATTTTTAGCCTGCAAAATTTTTACATATGTTTTTATTTTTCATGCGTGATTTTTTTGATTGCGTCAATTGACTATAGAGTACACAACCATGTATCATATGTATCAGAAAAGCTCCTTAAATCTCGAAGTAAAACTTTATTCACGTAGTGAATGAAGCTCAATGTATTTTTAAGGATAGTTCCAGGAATATAGCATTGCTATACACCAAAACGTCCTCCAACATACACCAATAAAACCCAAGAGGTTTTTACTTCGAGACTCAAGAAGCCTTTTACGGTAACTTTTAAACTTGCTTAACCTTTTTTAATATAGCATACTCTAACTACCGTGTCAAGCGAACCAATACAAGCAAAAAAGAATACCTTTGATGACAAGATTTTAGATCAAACTCTAAGACCTCACAGTTTTGAAGAATACATTGGGCAAGAAGGGATAAAAAAGAACCTACACATACTCTTAACGGCTGCAAAACAACGAAATCATAGCCCTGAACACATACTTTTCTATGGGCCTCCAGGTCTTGGAAAGACAACTCTTGCCCATCTTATCTCAAAAGAGATAGGTGTAGACATGAAGATCACATCAGGACCCGCTATAGAACGAGTAGGTGATCTAGCCTCACTACTCACAAACCTTTCACCTGGAGATATATTGTTTATAGATGAGATACACCGACTGAACAAAAATGTTGAGGAGATTTTATATCCTGCTATGGAATCAGGTCAAATGGATATTATAGTTGGAAAAGGACCTGCAGCACGAACCATACAGTTAGATCTTCCTCCGTTTACACTTATCGGCGCAACAACCCGAATTGCAATGATATCTTCCCCTCTTCGATCTCGATTTTCAGGGGGTGTCTTTCGTCTTGAATTTTATACAGATACAGAAATTCAAAAAATCATAGAGAGATCTGCATCAATACTTGATATTAAACTAGACACAGAAGCATCTCATGCTATAGCGAAGAGAAGTAGAAAAACTCCTCGAACAGCAAACTATCTCCTTAAGAGATGTCGTGATCTAGCACAGATATATGGAAAAGATTTGAGAACTGATATAGTTCTTGAGGCTCTTGATATGATTGGAACAGACTCTGTTGGTTTAAACAAATCAGATATAGATATACTTGAAACAATCATACACAAATACAAAGGAGGTCCTGTTGGACTTGGAACCATAGCAGCATCACTATCTGAAGACGAAGCAACCATAGAAGATTTTAACGAGCCTTATCTTATACAACTTGGTTTTATAGACAGAACACCGAGGGGTCGCATCGCAACAGAAAAAGCATATAATCATCTCGGTATAGAATATATCACACATGCATAAGAATGTTTCTCAAGCAGAAAAAATAATACTCAGCATTGATCCTGGATATGAAAGACTTGGTATAGCTGTTATGAAAAAAGAAGCTCGTGGATATATTTCTCTTATACACTCAGAGTGTTTCAAAACATCTCCTCAGGATATATTTATAGACAGACTTGTCTGTATAGGAAAACATCTTACAGAAATCATAGAGATGTACAAACCAACAACTATGTCTATTGAGAATCTTTTTTTACAGACAAATCAAAAAACTGTCATGAAGGTATCTGAAACCAGAGGTGTTATATTGTACATAGCAAGAGTACTTGGTTTAGAGGTATATGAATTCACCCCCCTGCAAATCAAATCTGCTGTTACAGGATCAGGTAAAAGTGATAAGACTGCTGTACAAAAGATGGTTACCTTACAGGTTCGAGATATAAAACAAAAGACAAAAATACTAGATGATGAATATGATGCGATAGCATGTGGATTAACATATTTTGCATTAGAAAAAAGTTTGTGATACATATGATGTATATAAAAATATATGGGTAAAAAAAATACACTAAAACAACCAGAAGAAAATACTGAGGTAGATATCTTTAAAGAATTAGCAGAGGATAGTTCTGTTGATGTTCTTATAACATCTGAAGAGTCTCTTATTGTTACTTTGTTTGATGATGAGTCAGTAGTAGAAGGAGAAGAAGAGGATGATTTTGAGACAAATATTTTTACACACAAAAAGAAAAAGGTTGTTAATCCTGATGAAGAGGATAGTGATTTTGATAGCTATTTTTTTGAAGAATAGTTGGTCATTTTCTATTATTAAAAAGTGCTATACTTAGAAGTATGTTTACATATATAAAGAACCTTATATATAAGGTTGAAGATTTTATTATACGACTAGTGGTTGTATTGTTTAAATTTAAAAAAATACACAAAAAGAGAATTCATACGTTTTTTTTATTTTGTATATCATGTATATTTCTAGCTTTAGGAATATTTCTCTTGTGGTTTACAACGTTGAGTACACCTAGTTTGGATTCTTTTGATGATAAACTTCTTGGACAATCAGCAAAGATTTACGACAGAACAGGAACAGTACTCTTGTATGATTTAAGTCAAAAAGTGCGACGATCTGTTGTTCCTCTAGACAACATATCCCCTTGGATAGTTAAAGCAACCATATCTATAGAAGATAAAGAGTTTTATACTCATAGTGGTTTTAGACCGACTGCATTTTTGAGAGCAACTTTGATAAATATTAAGAATGGGTCGTATACCCAAGGAGGTTCTACCATCACACAACAGGTTGTTAAAAACTCTTTCTTAACAACAGATAAAAAGATAATTCGAAAAATTAAAGAAATCTTTTTAGCATTAAAACTAGAGAGAAATATGACTAAAGATGAGATTATGACTTTATATCTCAACAATAGTCCTTATGGGGGAAATATATATGGAGTAGAAGAAGCGAGTCAGGTTTTTTTCGGTAAACACGCAAAAGATGTAACCCTGCCTGAAGCAGCTATATTAGCCTCCCTTCCTAAAGCACCCTCAACATATAACCCCTACTTTGGAAAAAAAGATCTTTTACTTGCAAGAAAAAATCTTGTCCTAGAGGAGATGTATAAAAGTAACCTTATAACACAAGCAGAAAAAGAAAAAGCGCAAGAAGAAACTATTGTATTTCAACCTAAAAATCTAGGTTCTATCAAAGCAGCTCACTTTGTTATGTATCTCAAAGAACAACTTGAGGAGAAGTTTGGTGCAAAAAAACTATCTGAGGGTGGTTTTACTATCATAAGTACTATAGATTATGAAATACAAAAACTAGGAGAAAATATAGTTGCAGAATATGTTGCTCAAAATGGAAAAAAATTTGGTGCAGAAAACGCAAGTATGGTTGTGATAGATCCAAAAACAGGACAAATACTCGCCATGATTGGTTCACGAGACTATTTTGATACCGAAATAGATGGTAATTACAATATTGCAACAGCAAAAAGACAACCAGGTTCTTCTTTTAAACCTTTTGTGTATGCTACAGCTTTCAATAAAGGCTTTCTACCTCAAACTGTGTTGTTTGATACGCCTACAGAATTTTCATCTGACTGTACCCCTTCAGGAACTCCTAAAGTGACAGGTGCAGTGTGTTATAATCCTCAAAACTACGAGGGAGGATTTAAAGGACCTATGTCTATACGTATGGCTCTTGGGGCATCAAGAAACATTCCTGCTGTAAAAGCTATATATCTTGTTGGTGTACAAAACGTTATAAACACAGCAAAATCTATGGGTGTTACAGGACTTGATACTGCAGACAAGTATGGACTTTCTCTCGCTCTTGGTTCTGCAGATGTTTCTCTTCTTGATATGACAAGCGCATATGGAGTATTTGCAAATGATGGTATAAGAAATACTGTAACTGGTATATTGAGAATACAAGATACCAAAGGAAATACTGTTGAAGAATTTGCAACAACCTCACGAAGAGTATTACCTGAACAAACAGCACGTATGATAAACAACGTATTATCTGATGTAATTGCACGAAATAGTATTTTTGTACGGTCTTATTTTAAAAATGATATAGTCGCCCTTAAAACAGGTACAACAAACAATTCTCGGGATGCATGGATGCTTGGATACACACCAACATTTGCAGTTGGAGCATGGATGGGAAACAATAACAACAAACCTATGAGTCAACTCGCTTCTGCACTAACCGTTGGACCTATGTGGAAAACATTTACAGACGAACTCTTGAAACGATTTCCTAAAGAAGATTTTATAAAACCTGATGATATTAGTAGTGATACTAAGCCTTTCATGAGAGGATTGTATCAAACAACTGACGGATCAACACACTCTGAACTTTTCTTTATAGACAAGAAAGACCCAACAGGACCTATCCCATCAAATCCTGCAGCAGATCCTCTATACTATAACTGGGAAGCTTCTATATACAATGCAGGTATAGAAACAAGCACTACAACAAACAATACACCTGTTTCAAGTAACATATCTCTTTCTATAGAGGGATCAAAATTTAATCTAAGTAGAGATTCGATTATTAAAACGTCAGTACAAGGATATGATCCAAATACTCTTCGTGTTGAGTATTTTGTTAACAATACTAAAGTGGGGGAAACAAATGTTTCTCCATACGGATACGTACTAGGACTTTCTGATCTATCTGATATAGAACCTGAAAATGAAATAAAGATAATCGAATACAGAAGAGACGGTGGAACACCTCGTATATCAACACAAATATTTACAATACAAGAGTAGAATACTCTAAAACTTTTCTTAGTTCTTTTTCAAGCTCGTCTCTTATCAGGACGAGCTTTGTTTTTTGCGCACCAGATGTAATCAATGTTATCTTTTGTTGACCTTTATGTGTTGAAAACACGATGTGTTTTTTTTCTAGTTGTATACCGGATACAGAAAAAATACACCTTGCAACATCATCGCCTTGATTATGCTGAGGTACAATTTGTTTCAATAAAGAATCTATACTTTGCATACTATTTGTTCATAGGCATGACCATATATGTATAACTATCATCTCCTTTTACTTTCAATATAGAAGGTGTTGATTTTCCACTAATGTTAAAAATAACAGTATCCCCTTTTACTTTACTTACAAAATCAGATAAATATCTATGATTATAGCTTTGTGAGATAGAATCTCCTTTTTTAAAGATATCTTTACGAGAAAACGATTCACCAACTTTACTATTTTTTGAACTCAATATAAGCTTGTTTTCCTCTATATCAAGTTTTACATAGTTAAATTCATCAGAAAATATATGAGAAACCTTCAAACCTTGCAGAAAATCTTGAGTTTGTATATCCACTTGTGTCACAAATGTTTGTGGAAGTATGGCTTTATAGTTAGGATATGATCCTGATATCGTTCGAAGCACTATAAACCCTTCAGGATATTCGATAAAACAGAGACCTTTTTCAACAACTACTGAGATTGATATATGAGAAGGGAGTACTTTTAAACAATCTTGCCATATTTTTGAAGGAATCAATACCTGTTTAAACGCATCGAGGTTGTTTTTATCAACATCAACACCTTTAACTGCTATCTTTTTTTCAGCAAGTCTAAAACCATCTGTTGCAACAAAAACAATTGATTCATCATGAAGTGACATAAGGATACAAGAAAGTTCAGGTTTAATACTTGTTATTGCAGAAGCAAAGGAAACAGCTTGTACACCCTCTATAATCACTTCTGAAGAGAGTTTTAACACTTGTGCAGCATCTGTATCATTTTTATTGTAAACAGGCGTCTTAGGAAAATCAGTGGCTGATACACAACGTATGTTTGATTCTTGATTTTGTATGATTAATTTTAGATTAGAATCTGTTAATTCAATAGAGATTGAATCATCTTTACTGAAGAGAGATAAAAACGATAGAACCAATCCACCTTGCACGCAAAGTGATATCTTTTTTGTAAAATTTTCTTGTAATTTTACAAAAATAGCTTGTGTTATATAGGTATCTAGATTATATCCTGATATTTGAAGAGTTGAAGCGTCTATTAATTCAATGTGGATATATTCAAGTATAGGGTTTTGAGGATTCTTAACAGCTATCTTTGAAGCTTTGCTTATAGCCTCTGTAAATATCTCATTGATTGTTTCTATGCGCATATGTGTATATCTTACTATTTTTTTATAAATTTAATACAAAAAGACCTATTAGGGGTGTTGATTAGTTGATAACTAGATAAAAGGTATAAAATATAAGGTATAAATTGATTATTTTATGTGGATAACTATGTGAATATCTGTGGATAAGAATGTGTTTATGCACATGTATTCACGAAGCATGTGTACAAGTCTTGTTATATATAAGTTTTATACAAGGTTATAAACAGGATATACAGATTATATACACCACCTATACACATAGTTATACACAACTATACTCGCAACATAGATCGGATCTGGGTCACTTCCTCAAGTAACTCTTGGTTTGTTTTTATGTCCTCTTCTACCTTGTCGCAAGCGTGTAACACTGTTGTATGGTCTCTTCCTCCTAGTTTTTGCCCTATAGAAGAGAGTGAATTTCCAAAATCCTCTCTTAATATGTACATAAGGATTTGTCTTGGTTTTACAATCTCTTGTTTTCTGTTTTTTTCAAGTATTGAGGCTTCTTCTATTTTGTAAAATGAAGCAACTGCCTTTAAAATATCCTTAAAAGATGTATTTTTCGATGATTTTACAACATCTTTTGTCATTTCTCGAATCTCCTCAAGCGTTAAAGGTCTATTTTTTATATCTGACTGTATTGATATATTATTAATAATTCCCTCTATCTCACGAATACTCCCCTCCAGTGTTTCTGCTAGGTATTGAATAATCTCACCACTTAGTGTTGCACCGGTTTGTTGTAACTTTGATTGGATAATAGCCATCTTAGATTCTATATCTATCTTTGGAATATCTATAATCATACCTTGAGAAAACCTTGATTTTAAACGACTTTCCAGGTTTTGTAGATAGTTTGGATGTTGATCAGATGAGAAAATAATCTGTTTCTGATTGTCATACAGGTAGTTAAAAATATGAAATAACTCCTCTTGGGTTTTCTCTTTATTGGATAAAAACTGTATATCATCCATGATGAGAAGGTCATATTTTCTATACTTTTCTTTAAATTGTGAGGTTTTATTGTTTTGTAGAGATGAAACAAAATCATTTGTAAAACGATCAGATGTTGCATAGTATACTTTCTTATCAAGTTTGTTTTTATAGTAATTACCTATAGCCTGCATAAGATGAGTTTTCCCTACCCCTGTACTTCCATGGAAGAAAAGAGGGTTATAAATACCAGGTTTTTTAATAATTGCTTGAGCAGAAGCAAACGCAAGTTCATTGAAAGAACCTACTACAAAAGTTTCAAATACGTATTTAGGATTAAGGTTATCATGGAGATCTATGTAGTGGTCTTTCAAAGGGAGTTCGTTTTTTTGAGTAGAAGTATGGTTCTTATCTTTATATTCTTGCTTCTTCCCTTCCTCTTGATGAGGTGTATGTGGAAGTTTTTTATCTTTTATAGGTGTTGTTGTTATCACAAATTCAACATTTTTAATAGATGGATCCTCTTCTCGAAGTAAGTTAAGTATCTTGGTGTAACACTTGTTCTGTATCCAATCCTTGGCAAATGAGTTTTGTACTAAAATAAACACAACCCCCTCTTGATATGTGTCAAAACGAGTATCACGAAGCCATGCGTTGTGTGTAGAAGGTGTTACTTCAGTTTTAATTTTCTCTAATATGTTTTTCCAAATGGCATTGAAGTCACTCATGTGGATAAATTATATACTTGTGGATAACTTTTTACACTTGTGGATAACTATCTTATATGGTGGATTGTTTGTATGTGTTCGTATCTTCAAGTCTTAAGGTAAAAGAAGGCTTGTTTTTTTATGAAAATAATGTATATTGTTATGTATTATGTCATTTACATATAATCCAAAAGTTAAAAAACGAGCCAAGACTCATGGTTTCCTATCACGTTCTAAAACACCTGGTGGACGAAGAACTCTACAAGCGAGACGTCGAAAAGGTCGAGCCAATCTATCTACAGTAGGGTCTTAGTCACTAAACTCATATATTTATATGCTTTACAGTGTAAAGACTATATATAACAACTCTCATAAAGAACCAAAAAAACCATTAGATATGGCTTTTTTTGTTGTAAAGAAAAAGCTTCTTAAGAAGGCTGTTGATAGAAATAGAGTTAAAAGACGTGCTCGAAAGGCCTTTTTAGATGCTATTGTACACTTACAACAGATTAATCCTTCTTTTTCTGTATTTTCCATACAACCAAAGAAAATCATATTTTTTCTAGAACGTGATATGATACAAGAGGTATATTCTAATATTGTGTTACAAATGATAAAAGATTTGACTCATATAATTAAAAATTAATTTACACCACCTTTAGATTTTATGTTCCATGAAATATTTTATAAGCCAATGTACAACGTTTTGGTGTATATACTTTCACTCCTCCCTACTCATGACGTAGCTACTGCGGTGATTATACTTACTGTTACAGTTAAGTTAGTGTTACTTCCACTATCTAAAAAGATGTTTTTATCACAGATAGCTCAAAAAAAGATACAACCAATCATATCAAAGTTGCAAGAAGAGTATAAAGACAACAGACAGATGTTAGGTATGAAAATGATGGAGGTATATAAAGAACATAAGTTAAATCCTTTTTCTTCTATTTTCCTTATGCTTATTCAGATACCTATAGTGTTTGCGTTGTATTTTGTATTCTCGAACGGAGGACTTCCTACTCTTAAGGTTGAAGATCTATATAGTTTTACCCCTCATGTTATAAACATTCAGCATGTGTTGTTTGGTATTGATTTTACAAAAGCTAGCATCTTGATAGGTATTTTGGCTGCCTTGTTTCAATATATACAAATCAGACTTTCTCTTACAAACATAGCTCAAGATCCAGAGCTTGCAAAAAAAAGTATAACTGAACTAAAGCCAGAAGAGATGATTCAAAGACAGATGACTGTTATGATGAAGTATTTTATACCAGTTGTGATTTTGATTGCTTCCTTACAGGTTTCTGCTGCTGTAGCGTTGTATTGGATTGTAAGTTCAATCTTTATGATTGCTCAAGAGATTTATTTTAGAAAAAAGTATCACATACCTGCTTAGGTATGTTTCAGTTGTGAAAAAGAAAAAACTAGCATGCAAGATACATGCTAGTTTTTTCTTGTCTTAGCTTAGAACGTGTATTTCCAAAGGTGTAATGTATACTTATCTTGGAATAATAGATACTTTTGATCGGTGGATATCTTAAGGTTGTATGCGTCTATATCAGTTGTTAGTTGGTCTTGTAAAGCTACCTCTAAATCAAATTCCCCTGTCGCACTGTTTATAGACCAGATGTTATCTGAGAATGTAGTTAATCCTTGATACCAAACATCTGGATATGGCAAAGAGTTTAGTTGTTGAGGAATTGCACAGTATATTTTTTTTGAATCATTTGACCAGACACATTTTTCAGTTAAGGTTGCTTGTGATAATCGTATAGATGTTTTTGTTTTTACATTATATATTGATGTAAAAAGGGAATCTTCAAGTATTTCACTATATAGTACTTTGCTTCCATCTGGAGAAACAAGTGTTGTAAATCCGTATTTATCTCCAAGTACGTATTGATTGTCTTGTGTACCTGTACTGTTCACAAAGAACAAATATCCTTGATAGTATGCACTTGGTTTTGTTGTTAATGCTGCAATTGTCTTGTTTACATACTGAGGTATCCACTGTGTGATGTTGGTTGTTAGTATTCTTAATACAGAAGACATGTCTGTGTTTGCTATAAAAGCTTGACCAGAATCCTTGAGAACATATAACATCTTTTTGTTTTCTTGAGATATGGATATATGTTCAGCACTGGTGAATATTCTTTTTTTTGTTGCGGTAAAAAGAGTTGATGATGAAGTTTCTTTGGCAAGTTGTATGTATGATGTGATAATTGATTGATTGTTTGGATCAAGTTCTCGTGTCAGTACTGTAGTTGGTGTTATAAAATAAGCCTCCTCAACTCCAGGTGATGTGAAGTTTGATATACGAACAACTTCAGAAGTTGAAGCGGGATTCTCATGTATATTCCCTGTTGATCTATCCCATAGATATACAAAAGGTTGGTTTTTAAGGGTTTTTGTTGTGGTTATAGTAGTTGTTCCTTTTGTGGTTGTTGCTAAAACTTGAATATCTTTATTTACAAAATCAAATCCAGACACCGGAGCCTTCCAGAGTTCTACTAAGCGAGGTTCTTCCACAGGAAGGTTTTGTGTAGGTGTTGGATTCTCAATCTCTGTTGGTGTAGTTTGATCTTGTACAATCGTTATATCGCTTCCTGTTGCAACTCTTGTTTGAAACGGGGTTCGAGTTGGGTTTGTGTTACTACCACCTCTTGTTGCTGTTTGTGTACCTTTTGAGGCTTGATAAAATGTATAACCGAAGAATATTCCTGCTCCAATAACAAGTATTATGAGTGCGATTACGATGTTTTTGACAAGGTTTTGAGTTTGCATATGTGTGTTATTGAGGGTTATGGTGTTTGTAATGCTCCTATTATTTCATCTCTTTTACCGTTTACGTGTCCGTTACTTGCTGTAGAGCTTGATTCTCGAAGTACACTCCAATATGAGGCTGCTCCTGAGACTGCGGGATCTGATGTGTTCCCACATGCAATACATCCTCCTCTTTGTACAAGTGTTTTAAATCTCTGTACTCCAAGTTTGATATTTAACTTAGGATCTTTAAGCTCTTCTTCTGTGTATTTATAATTAAAATCTACAGCAGATAGTTGAAATAGTCCAACTGAGTTATATCCTAGTGTTAGTTCAGGGTATGTTGTGTTTGGATTAAAACTAGATTCACGAGCAATTACCTCCTCCATAATTCTTAAGTATCCTTCTGTTGAAGGTGTTCCTCCGGGGAAAAATTTTGCTGCATCTTTTGGATTTATAGTATTCAAACCTGATTCCTCTATCTGCTGTCTTGTGTAATCAGCCCAATCTTGATTTGTAAATCTGCTTGGAGCTTTGTTTTGTCCAACAGTCCCTCCTACCCCAACAAAACCCCCGGGTCCTGCAGCTGTACCATTTGTTGTTGCTATGGCCGCTTGTTCTACACCATTGTTGATGTAACGTTGAAGTGGACTTGTTGCAATGTTAAAACGCAGGTTTAAAACTCGTGGATTGACGGTGTTAAGTATAAGCCAACTACTCATGGCAAGTATAAGTCCTATAAGAGAGTTTGTAAGTTTCTTTTTTGCATCTGATTTACTTGCTGCTGTGTCTTTCATCATCCACTGTATACCTGATACAGAAACCTGAACAACTGCGATAAGTGTCACGATTCCTAAAAACACTTGAAATCCATATGTAACCGTGTTATCTACGCTGTTTGTAACATCTACACAATCTCCAACAACCGACGATCCAAAGATTGGAAAGTTTTTATTTATATCTGAAAAAGGTTTATATTGACCATTTTCTACAAACTTACATGTCTTACCTTCCCCGATAAGTATGCTTGCAGAGACCGAAACGCTGCGACATATGAGTAAACAAAGTAGCAATGTCTTATATGTAGATTGTATTTTTTTAAAAAAGTTTTTCATGTGTGTTTTTCTATGTTATTTTCCAAACCCTCGAATCGCATCGCTGTTTGCAACAGTTGTATCTACAACATATGTAACTGATTTTTCTTGCAATAATGATTTTGGGTTTGTAACCAATATATTCAAGAGTGATTTTTCGTTATCACGAATCCTTTTAAATGTTAATGCAGAAACGTCCTCTTTAACTGGATTGTTATTTATTGACCAGAGATAGTTTATGTTTGATGAAGATTGCTTAGAAAAGTATACAGGATACGCTACAACTGTAGCTTCTTTTTTGTCTAATATAAACGTATCCCGTATTATTTTGTTAAATAAAACCCCGAGTAAAGGTGTTTTTTCGTATGCAAATATATCTGTCTCAAGAGTTTTTACTCGCAGTATTGATCGTGTGTTGGCTGCAGGTGTTTTTTCTGTATCTTGATAATTTGTAATGTTTGTATATAAAAGTTCAAACAATGGTTCAAGTTGCAATATGTCTCCTGTATATGTATACGTTCTTCTTCCTACACCAGAATCAGAACCTTGCACCTTTCCGTCTATTTTCCATACGTAGTTTGCATACAGGTTTGTTAGAGGGTTTTTTGCATCAAGATTTATACCTTGTAATACAAGCTTAGATTCCGGTGTATATAAAGACTTTCCTTTGTAGAACGGGGGTGTTTGTGTGTCTGCTTCCCAAAATATAACAACGTTTTGAGGATTAAACACCCACTCTTTATACAAAGTTGTGCCGTTGACTGTAAGTATAGATACTGACACTTTAGTATCTTTTTCTATATATACAGATATTTTAGACAATCCTTGTGCTCGTTTATACAAAGTACCATTTACATCCCATGTAAATATAGCGTTTTGTATAGGTGTTCCATACATCTCGACTTGTATATCTGCAAGATCTCCAACTTTAGGTTTGCTAGGTGTTACTGTGTAATACACTTTCTCTTCTAGTTCTGGTACACCACCACCACCACCGTTAACAGGTATACCGTTTAAACTTGTTGTTGCTGTACTTTGTGCAAAGATGTTTTGTGAAAACATACTCACACCTACAAGAAATACTATAATACATATTCGCATCGTAGTATAAGTATACAACAGATTTAGTTTGAATAGTAACTATATATAATATTGATTGTAATAAGAGGCATGTTTCCTACAAAAGGTATTGCTTCCCCTATTGTTTGTGCTGCAGTTGCAACAACTCTTTTGTTGTTAAACTTCATACCAGAAAAATGAAGCCAAGGTATAAATATCAAATCCGCAACTATAACTATACCTGCACCTACAAAAGGTATTTCTGACAAGAAAAAACCTACAATATCAAAAGTTGCCCCTACTATAATCATACATGCAAAGTTTACTATGCCAGGTCTGTGTGTTTGAGGTGTCAGAGTGTTTTCTATATCATCCTCGAATATTTCTGGTTGATATACTCTACGCTCGATTCTACTTGGAACCCCTCTTTCTAATCTTAAATCTCGGTTTAATTGTTCTTCAGCCATGTTTTTTGGGCGTTTTCACGCGCTTTTAGGATCTCTGCAGGGTTTGATGTGATGATCCTGTCCTCTGTCTCAGATGCAACCACTTTAAGGGCTACGTGTTTTGTTCCTGCAAAGAATATACCCTCTCCTACCCCTGATTCGAGAAGAAGGTATTTTTCTTCATCTGTAAGGTTAAATGTTCGTTGTACTACATCAATAGAAGATGGAGATTGTTTCAACATAAACTGCATAGATGAGTTTGTAATAATCGGCAAACCATATGGAGATTTAAGAAAGTCTTCCACATCTTGTGTGATAGTTGACATACCGAGATAGTATTTTCTACCTCGTTTTGCGAGACCATACAAGAACGAAGCTGTGTCTTCAGATTTCATCATCCACCATGCCTCATCAATCACAAGGAGACGCTTCTTAAGTTCTTTTCGGATAGAACTCCAAATATAGTGCATAACTATGTACATGGCAACAGGTTTTAGCTCATCTTCCATATCTCGAAGCGAAAATACCACAAACTTTTTATTGATATCTAGGTTTGAAGGTTTGTTGATAAATCCTGCCCAAGTACCTTTTGTATATTTTTCAAGACGTTGCACTAAAGATTCTCCCCCCTCCATACCTGCAAGTACAAGTTCAAAGTCTGACATAAGTGGTGGTTCTGATGCTGTAAAGTTTGACTCAGGACTGATGTCTTTGAGTTCATATGTCTCACTGATAGCTCTATCGATGATAGAATCTTCCTCAGGTGTAAGACCTCCAAGCATAAGTCTAAAAAGACCTACGAGGTTTACGATGTGTGATCGAAGAACATCTCCAGGTGCCTCGTCTTCTCGTGGTATAGGTAGATCAAACGGGTTGATATGGTTTTCTGAGGTAAGTGATATGTTAAAGTATCGGCCTCCTGTCGTTTCAGCTAGATATTCGTATTCTCTTTCTGGGTCAATAACAATAACATCAATGTCAAACATAAGAGATCTAAGGATTTCTAGTTTTGTGGTATAAGATTTTCCTGATCCTGCTTTAGCAAACGTAACTGAGTTGTAGTTTTCTAGTGAAAATCTATCAAACAACACAAGAGAGTTGTTATGTCGGTTTATACCATACAAAATACCCTTATCTGACGTAAGATCAAAAGATATAAATGGAAAAATACTTGAAAGTGGGGCTGAGTTTAGCTTAGAGTTGATGTTCATCTCGTCCGTTGCTGTTGGAATAGCACTTCTAAAGCCCTGTTCTTGTTGAAAAAGCGATGGTTTTATAAACACGAGCGCCGCCTCAAGTGTTGACTTTATCTCCGACTCTACTTTGTTTAGTTCCTCTTCTGAATCACCATAGATAGAAACATATATACCCACATCGAAAAGCTTCTCCTGAGCTTGCTGTAGACTGTCTCGAAGTGATTCTAGGTTTTGATATGCTGCATCCAGTTGAGGATCACGAACCAGACCTTTTTGCTCGTTGTCTTGAATCTGACTCTGTACTTCAGCTACTTTTTTCTGGAACTCATGTAAGATAGTTGATGTGTCTATAGGGTGAACAAAGATAGATATGTCAAAGGCCTTATCAAGGTTTATAATAGGAGAAAACCAACTGTCTGATAGGTATCTAGGATATGACATCACAAAAAAACTACGTACAAGTTTTTCTCCAAGGTTAAGTGTTTTAGGACTAATCTTAAGAGCTGAAGGTGCTATAACATCCTTAAGCTCCAATACTGCTGATCGATAAATATCTTTTGGAAGAATCGATGTTATTTGACTTTGTTGTTTGTTTTTTGGTTGTAAAAAATCAAATAATCCCATATAGCTATATCTTACATCTTTATTGGTTTTTCTGCATCTCCTGGATTAAATATTCTGTAGAATAGTTCAACAAGTTCTTCACTTCCCAACCGCGCAATCTTAACTCCACATCGTGCAAGACCTTGTTCTACCACACCAACACGTTGTTCGAGTTGACTTTTTACTTCTTCAAATATATCATCCTTCTCTTTTTCTACTGATGACTTTGTTTTTGATGCGAATACACCTGTTATATCAGAAACACCTTGTCCTGTTGGTGCATATGGGATAACAACAAAAAAGCTTTTTGTCATAATGCTTGATAACTCAGTAAGTCCTTTAACAAAGTTGATATACTCTGCTATCTGCATACGCATCAGGTCTGAATTTTGACTATGAGATCGCTCCTCTAGTAGTGCAAGATAAGGGCGTATGTCGAGTCTTCGTGATTGTATATATATCTGCAAGGTAAAATCCAGTGAGTTTAAGAAGTTTTGAAACTGATATATAACAGATTCTTGTTCTTCTATAGACTTCAATGCGAAGTTTATAGAGTTTGCCAGAACAACAGCTCGCATAGATCCATCTTTAAGTATCATAACCCCATCACGAACTTCTTTGATAGGTACAAAGTCTTGTGATGGGTTTGATGAAGGTGATGACATACGGAAAGTATAGCATGTAAATACATGACAACAAAAAACTTACTATAGAATCGGTCCTTACAGGACTAGTACAGGTTCTCTCAAAAAAATGCTCAAGTATTTTTATACGCCGCTATGTTTTATTGTTACAGTCTCGATTATTATGGGGCGGCTAGAGAGAATCGAACTCTCGACTCAGGTTCCACAAACCCGGGTTTTGCCACTAAACTATAGTCGCCATAGTGTATATGTATATCACATTTTATAGTAAATATCCACCGACACTAGGAATACCAGCCTTACTACTGCGTTTGACCTTTTATGTAGCCTCCTTTTGAGGTTGAGAATACATTTTCTTTAACATCGAGACTCCATGCGAGATCTTTAAGTTTACTCTGTGAAAGAGATGGGGCAACAAAAGCGTCTGCAACAGAAGTTTTACTTGACTCACTTACAACAACTTCTTTATCTAGTTTTTTCCATATATATAGCTTTTTTCTAAAAAAGTACGAAAACGCAGAAGATAGTACGTCTATAAACTTTCTTCCATTCCATGTTACGAAAGCAAGTGAAAAACTCAATACAAGCAGCGGTATTATAAGAAGTATTCCAGGAAAGACCCCCAGAAAGATATACAATATATATGAACCCCCTATTCCTCCAAGCATATACGCAAATTGGCGTATAGAAAAAGGTCCAATAATCTTACTTTCAAACTCGATAAATTGTGGGACTTGATATCGTGCCATACTACTCTATAGGTTCTTTATACGGGTCGTTTGATAATACTATCTTTGTGGGAATCTTTATAACTGGAGCCGTTGGTGGTGTTGCCTGCCTTACTTCTAATACTGGTTTTGTTTTCTCAGGTGTTTGAGGTTGTGGAGTCGCAACATCCTCAATGTAGGGTATTTCTACATGAGTGTTTTGTAGTTGATGATCCGGTAGTGTTATAGTTACCTCTTTTTTTTCTATAACAGGATCTTTTACTACAGTAAAAGGCATTTCTGTTTTTTTGATCTGTGTTATAGGTGTAAACAAGGGTTTCACAAAAGATTTTTCAGGTGACTCAAGCTCCTTGAGAAGTTCTTCTTTTTCCGTCTGAGCATATGCATGATTTTCTATGTACGATGATGGTTTGCTATTTGCCTCTTCAAAAGCTCCAACTTCTTGCTGTTTGTGTAATTCAGCAACGGTAATACCCATTGCTTCAGCGAGCATTTCATCCGTGATATTGCTCCCGTCTGGTAGAATCCCCTTCTCTAAAAGCTCTGTTTCTACTTCTTTTTTAATATTTGCGACGTTTGCATAGTACTCTGCGTATGCTTCTGCTTCAGTTTCCTCTGCTTGTGCTTCTTCTGACATGAGAAACTTATTTAATTCCTCTTCTTTTTTTCTTGTTTCTGCTATGGTTTCTAGGTACTCTCTGACCTTTCTAAGTATGAGAGTGTCAATCTTAAGTAGTATGTCTCCCGCCACTGCAGAACTTACATGTGCTTCATTGAACATGTGATTTATAAATGTCGGCGCATCAATATCTCCGAATATAAGCTGAATCGCAAGTGTTTCAAGTGTTTGAGCTTGGTCTATATGGAGACTGTATTCTCTTTGCAAATCCCTGAGTATCTTTTCATGATTAGATGCACGAATAGCATCCTGAAGATCCTCAGGTAGCGTTGCTATTTTTTCTGTGAAATAATCTGTTTGATTCATGATTTTTTATTTTTTAGCTGCTTCTTCTTTCATTTTTCTAATATCTGCATCAATTTTCTCTATCTTGTTTTGTATCTTCTCTCTTTCTTCTAGTATTTTTTCTTTGGTTTCTTGTTTTAATATAGATATATCTGTCTCAGCCTTTTCACGAATAATTCTTTCTTCATCAGGTGACAGTCTTGCCCCTAACTTTCTCGCCATATCTTCTTCTGTTTTTTGAACAGCTTTTACATAACTACGTATGATTGAGTGATATTCAGCAACTTTTGAGGGAACCACACTCTCTATCTCAGGAAGTAGACTCAATGATTGTATCTTTGCTAGTTTTTCTTTTTCTTTATCTTCAATACTCTTTTGTTTTCCTACAATAGATGATCTCAGTGCTTTATCTACTTCTTTTATACGAGCTGCAGTTTTTTCTTCTGTAAATATTTCAAATCGTTTCTGAGCCTTAAGAAGACTTCCGTCCTTACTGTGAGTTTCTCGAATAGTTTTGAGGGTTGCGTTGAGTTTATGTTGGTTGAATTTTCGTGTCTCTGAACCGTCTGCATTTTTTGTTATGTCAAACGCCTGTTGGCGAATAAAATCTGCGTTTTTTATAGCATTTCCGTCTTTATCTTTTTGTGCTGAAGCATCTTTAAGGCTACCTAAGTATACATCTTCTATAAGATTAATTTTGGCATCTAGATATTTTTCATAGTCCCCTCCTACATTTTCTTTTTCCCATTTTTCTTTACTGTCAATCTTTGTTTGATCACTGAGAACTTTTGAAACCATTGTTTGTGTTTTTATAGCGCCAGCAACTCTTTTCTTTTCAGCCTCTTCTTTTGTATCTCCAAATACCTTAGCTTCTTTAGCTTTTGTCGACATAGCCGCAAACATTTCTCGCATAAGGGGATTTTGTGATTTAGCTGCTTGTGTGCCTAGTGTATTTGCTATAGAACTCGTTGCTTTAAGTGCGCCATACTGCACCCCTTGTTTTATAGCACCACCTGCAGCTCTAAATGGTTTTGTTCCTAATCTCATGGCGTTGTTTGCTGCAAAATTCACTGCACCTGCTGACTTGTTATACAACCCTTGTGCTGCACCAGTAGATATCTTTTGTGAGAAGTTGCTAAAACCTCCTGCGATCTTTGATGCGAGTTTGCCTGTAAGTGCTGCTTTAGATGTCTCGCCCACACTCCATTTAAGTATTCCAAGCATGGCTGCTATAACAAGGATAAAGTTAAGAATCATCGGGATTTGATCAAAGATAACCCCTTTTGATTTTCCTTTCTCAAGTGCTGTTTGACATATAACTGATATGATGGATAGGTTGTTTCCTGTGTTTATGTTTATAAGTTGAGAGAACATTGCCAAGGCTACATAGAGCATCAGCATGTAGAGTACTGGAAACTTTACCACTTGCATCATGTTTGAAAACCATTTGTCACTTATGTTTTTAAACCAAGGGTGAGGCATAACATGTCCATACACCCATGCTGGTGATGTTACAAACAAGGCTATGATGTTAAGTAGTCGGAGGAAAAAAAGTATTGCAGGAAGTAAAAACGTCATAGCAGTGATGATGATCAGTATGGTTCCAAACACACTTACACTAAGTATAGTTGAAGGCACATCACCACATCCTGCAATGGTTCTGTTATCAAATGCATCTCCAAAGTTATAAATTGTAGAAAGACCAAGCGTTGTCATGATTCGAGCAGATATGCTGCCTCGATCGTTTTGTATTGAGATTCCATCTCTCGCTTTTATGCCTTCATATATGTTTAAACTTATGATGTTTGAGCTGTCAACCATGAGTTTTGCTGCAAACAAGCTGAAGTTTATAAGTATGGCGACAAGTACAAGACGTCCAACACTGTTTTTAGCGTTGTACCCTGCTCTACCTAGAAGTATCTGCCATGATATATATATCAAAACAAATATAAACGTCATGTTAAAAAAATCTCGTATAGCTGCCCATGTTGGATCTACAACAGCAAGACTTTGTATAAATTGTGCTGAGTTAACTGCTATCTCTATAGAATAGTCAAAAAGCTGACCTGTAAGGTATAGTACATATGCACTGAGTTTTAGTACAACATTTCCGATTATTGCAAATACAGATACAACACATGAAGGATTTAAGAAAGCTGCAAAACCTGCTACTGCCACTGTTGCTACTCCGCTTGCTCCTTCAGGGCAACCTTGCAACTTGACTGTGTCTTGACCAATAGCTTCTACACTTCTTGCAACAGCAGCGTTTTGTCTTTGTAGGTTACTACGAGTTGTTTCCACTCTTTGATCAAGCTCTGCACGTGCTTCTCGTGCTGCAGGTGTGACTGCATTCGCATCACCTCTTGCAACTGCCTCATCATCATCTCTTTGTTGTTGCTCGAGTTTTGCAAGTTCAGCTGCTGTTTGATTTCGAACTTGTTGATACACTTCTTTTTGATCAACATCTGTAAGTTTTTGAAGCGTTGTACCAGGTTGTCTTCCTTTTTCTGTATCTATGCTATTGTAGAATGCTTTTTCTTCATTACTTCCTTTCGGAATGTAATTTACTATTTCTGTGCCGTCGGTGTTAAATTTTTTTTCAGGGAAATATACCTCGCCTCCTGCTGCGTGGGCAATAAGTACTGTGTTTGCGTTTCTTTCTGCATCAGTGCCTCCATTTGGTTTATAGTAGTAAGATACTCCATCACTTGTACCTATGGTATATATATTTTCTTTCTCGTAGGGTTTGCCTGTAAATGGATTTACCCATTCTTTTTCTGCTTTGTTTTCATAACCACCTTTTGCTGCTATGGTTAAAGCTGTATAGTGATTTGTTGTTATATCTTGTTTGCCATTCAAGACTGTGTCTAGTCTTATATCAGATTTTATTCCTTCAACAGGTGGAAATCCTAATGTAGTTAACCCTCCTCCTATCGCCGCTCCTGGTAATGATGTTGCCCCAAGGAGCCCAGCGGTTAACCAGTTTATTTGAGTTGTTCCAACTCCTACCACCCCAACTTCCTTTCGTGCATTAGGTACACTTGTTGTAAGTGCAAAAGTTTCAATAGGTAACAAAATAAAAAAAGTAAAACACAAAAGTACTACAGAAATTATTTTTTGTATTTTAGTTAGCTTGTTCATAAACTAACAATAGTATATCACTACTCAGCAACAGTATCCAATACTTTATCGAGCGCAACTGTGATAAGTTGATTTACAACAGCAGCAATAACCTGATCAAATTTTTCTGCAAGTACAAGTCGATCTTTTGCTAAGCCTAAAGTTTTTTCAAGTTGTCCTTGAATGACGTTTCCTGGTGTTGTGATAGGACATTTTCCTTGTTCACTCTTTGGAGTTTTCTCTTCACATTTTCTGAAGCTTAAAAAACCTTTCCCCCAATCAAGTTCAATACTTGCAAGGTTTGTTTTTTTGTTTATAGATCCGTTTAGTTGTGCTTGTAGGTTGAAGTATGTTGTGTACGGGTTGTTAGTATCTACTTGTGATATCTGGAACCAATTACTCCACCCTCCTTTTTCGAAGTTTCCATTGAGAAATCCTTGAAGATTTCCTTTTATGTCATCAAGTGTACATCCTCCATAACCAACATTTCCACCTCCTGCTCCTCCATACCCTCCACTACTGTATCCTCCAGTCCCGACTTGTTGATTTCCTATGTGATTTCGGGCAATACTTAACACTATCTGTACTCTAAAAGGTTCACATATGTTTAAACCTGTTGCTCCATATGCGAGATCTTGCAGGAAAGCGCCGGCTTCTATGTTTGCTATATCTTTGAAAAATTGTTCTGGATCATTTACAAAAGACGGGTTACCTTCAAATCCACCTTGTATCCAGGCTATGGTTGAGTTTGCAACGTATGTGATCATAGCGTTTACGACACAGTAGGCTATAGAGTCCCAACTTGTACTTACAAGTACTCCAAATCCAAACGCTCCAACGGTTGTTCCTGCTTGTGCGGCAGCTAAAGTGTTTGAGTTAAGGAGAGTTTGACCTCCTTCTGCAACAGGAACATTTACAAGTTTGTCTGTCACCGCTCCAACAAGTTTTCCAAACGCCGCTGTGATTGCTTGACTTACAAGTGATGCGAGGACGTTTCCGAGTATTTGTCCTGAAGAGCACCCGATAACATCTGCGGCAGCTGCTTTTGTTGCTTCAGAAATCTTTGAATCAGATTTTTGTGATCCTGCACTGTATGCTGCGGCTTGACCACTGCCATCTGCGTTTACCGCGGCCAGGTTTGATTCAAGTGCTGCTGCTGCTGCTTCTGTGCTTACACCTTGCATGTTTGCTGGCACACCGTTTGCGTCTACTTGCTGTAATGGTCCAACTTGTGCAGGTTTATTTATAGGAGCACCTGTGCCAACTTTGGTTAGTTGTCCGTTTGAGTCGAATTGTTGCTGTGGTTCGTTTGGATCAGGGAAAAGAGCAGCACTTGGAGAGGTTCCTGTGTTTGAAGTATCATTCTGTGCCAACACAGAGACACCACTACAAAGAATTAGTAGGAGTAGTAGTGTATGGATGATGTTGATTATTTTCTTCATATAACTAGTTTAATTTTATTTGTTCCCCTTCTGGTACATCTAAAAACCACACGTATGCAGGTTCGTCTTTTGTAAAGGTGATTTTATTTAATAATACTATCTTTTTGATAGAACTGAAACTTGATGCAAGCATATCCTGAGCTTCTTTTGTAAGTTGTACCCCACCAAGCGCTTTAGCTGGATCTGTTTCTTGTAGTTTTAATAGTTCAAAACCTCTCGAATAATCCTTATATCCGTTGATAATATTGAGATGATAAGATGTGAGGCTTTCTGGAACTTGTACTTTTTTAAATAAATCAGAAGCCGTTCTATATATCACTTCTATGTATAGTTGAGGATTCTCTTTTGTTTTGATTTTGTTAATACTTTTTGCAACTTCGGTTTGTATAACAGAGATATTGTTTGTGTATGCTCTGAGATTTGCCACAGAGTTAGATATTATGAGTATATCTTGCATTTGGACATCACTTCTCTCAACCGGATGCTCTTTAAGTGCCTTGATTGTCTCAGCTTGTATGTTTTCTATGTCAAATGTTTCAGTTGTGTTGTATTTGAGATACTCTGAAAATGTGTTTTTAGCTATAGTGTCACTCAGTGTATCAGTAGGTTTTCTTTTAAATGATTCAGATGTTGACTCAAATGACTTTATGGTTTGATCAAGTACTGTTTTAAGAACCACTTCTTGATACGTTTCAGCAACAGTTTTTTCTGTATCTATTGCCTCACCATCTACATCTATATTGTTTGTGTATGTGTCTTTTGTATTATTTTTATGTGTTATAGCAAAAGCAAGTATAAGAGCAACTAAACAGATTGATGCAATGTTAAAAGTTTTCTTGTGCATGTATGCATATATAATACCGTACTTATTTCTTTGTGTATATATTTTTTGTAATATATAGCCAATCCTCAACTTCTAGATCTTCTGGTCTTTTCTTTTTGAATTGTTCTATATTTTGTATCTCTATTCCCTTCAATATGGTTCCACCAAGTTGTTTTCTTTTATTTCCAAAAGCTTTTTTTGCAAGTTCCCAATATGTTTTTTCTTCTCCCTCCGATGTAAACATGTTTTGATGTATGTTTTCTACGATAAGTACAGATGAATCTACTTTAGGCGCAGGAACAAAGTTCCCTTTTGAAACATGTGTCAATACACGAGGTGTTCCATATGTAAGTACTCCAAGAGATGCTAAACTGTGTTTTTTATCAAGTATACGCACTGCAACTTCTTTTTGCACCATAACTATCATAGCTATTGGTTGATTTTGGGATTCTAAAAACTTTCGTATGATATATCCAGTGAGATAGTACGGTATGTTTGCTACTATAATATATGGTTTTTTTACTCTTTCTACGTCAAACTCACGAATATCTCCGTGAACTAGAGAAAAGCTTTTATTTGCAATGTTTTTTGAGAATTTTTCGGTTAAGAGAGGTATTGCTCTATCATCTGCTTCCACTGCCTCCGTTCGCAAACCTGTTTTCAAGAGATATTCGGTTAAAGCACCAGTTCCAGGGCCTATTTCGAGTATGGAAACAGGCTTTTTGTGGGTTTTTGTGTAGTTTTTAGCTATAGAAACACACTCGTCCACCATCTTCTTGATGATTGTTGTGTTTTTGAGAAAGTTTTGTCCAAGAGATTTTTTTGCTTCAAGTTCAAACTGCATACTCTATATATATGCTGTTTTGAGTTAAAAGTCTATATCACTGAGATCAAGTAGCCCTCCAGTTCTTCTTCCATGCTCGTCTACTTTCTTTGTTTGAAACATAGCGTAGGTGTTGTCTATGTGTTCTATCAGTTCAGATTGGATGTCATCCAAAAATCCGCTTTTGGTTCTAAATTGTTTTGCTCCGAAAATTGTTCTCATCATAACGTAACACAAGTAAACTTTTTTACATGCTCTTGTAACAGCTACATAGAAAAGTCTTCTTTCTTCTTCACTTTCACTACCACCTTTTTGTTCGATTTCTCCTGCTCTTTCATATGGAAATAGTCCTTCCTCCATACCTGTGATAAATACATAATCATACTCTAAACCTTTAGAAGCATGTACAGTCATAAGTCTGACTTTGTTTTCTTTTCCTTTTTCATCTAACTCGTCTTGATCTGACATAAGTGATGCTTCTTCTAAAAACAACTCTATCCCCTCTGTTGGTGGCATAGCATCGTACTTTGTTGTAAGGGATACAAGTTCTTTTATGTTCTCCATTCTCTCAAGATCCTCCTCCCCACCGGCTATATATAACTTTTCCAAACCACTTGCTTGAAAGATGTATTTAAATATTTCAGAAAGTTTTTCTGTTTCTGTCTTTTGTTTGATGGTATCCAAAAGTCTGAAGTATTCATATACTTTTGTTTTTGCTGCCAGTGGTAGTTCGTCCATCTTATCCTCAACGACCTTAAGCACGGTTACTTTCCCTATCCCTCGGGGTGGTGTGTTTATGGTTCTTCTAATGTCAGTGATGGACTCTCTGTTTATGGCAGCTCGAAGATACCCAATCATATCTTTGATTTCCTTTCTTTCAAAGAACTTTGTGCCAAGTACTTGGTATGGAATATTATATTGCAAACATGTACTTTCAAGTACTCGAGACTGAAAGTTTGCTCTGTATAAAACAGCTATATGGTTAGGTTGTACACCAGAATCTAAAAGTCTTTTTATCTCTTGTGCTACATAATTACTTTCATCCACCTCATCAAGTCCAACATATTGAGTGATTTTATCCCCTCGCTCTTTCTCTGTAAATAAAGTCTTTTTTGTTCTAAAGACATTTTTATTGATGATATTGTTTGCGGTCTCTATGATGATTCCTGTAGATCTATAGTTTTGTTCAAGGAGTACCATCTCTGTTCCTGGAAAATCGTGTTCAAATTCAAGAATATGTTTTATGTTTGCTCCTCTCCAGGAGTATATGGTTTGATCCGCATCACCAACCACAGCGATGTTGTGAGTCTCTCCCGCTAAGAGTTTACATAGTTCATACTGTATGGGGTTTGTATCTTGATACTCGTCAACATGGATGTATTTCCATTTGTCTTGTAAAAAAGTACGAACATCAGTATGTTCTTTAAGTATTTTTACAGGAAGGGATAGAAGGTCATCAAAATCAACAGCTTTTTCTTTTGCAAGTTCTGCATCGTACGCTTCCCATACTGCAGCAACTGTCTCGCCAACATACCCTTCTTCTTTACTTAAGGTTTTAGTTTTATATGAAGCAAGTGATACGTTGTTACCTTTCTGTTTCGATATGATATTCAGTACCTTACTAGGTTCTATTTTTTTGGGATCATGTCCTTTTGCTACAAGAATATCTTTTATTTTTTTCTTACTGTCATCCCTATCTAGTATGGTAAATGTTTTATTCATCCCAAGTTTACTACCAAACTGACGCAAGATATATACTCCTAAACTGTGAAATGTAGACACAAAAGGCTTTTGATGTTTATCTATAAATGTTTGACTCGCCTCAGTGTGTTTTTCTATAGCAGCTGTAACACGTTCACGCATCTCTTTTGCTGCTTTGTTCGTAAATGTTATAGCAAGTATTGCATCAGGTGCTACCCCGTTTAAACACAGGTGAAGTATACGTGTTGTGATTGTTTTCGTCTTCCCTGCTCCCGCTCCTGCAATAATTAAAAGCGGCCCTTCAGTTTTCTGAACCGCTTGTAATTGTTTTTCGTTTAGATCTTGTAGATATTGTGTATTCATTACACCACCCAGTATACACTACTTTGTTTTCTCTTTGCTCAAGACATGTTTCAATACTTGTTTTTTAAGTTGTGCTAGTGATTCTTTGTCTTGATGTTGAGTTTTTTTAAGTTTATCTATGAACTCTGTTAAGTAATCTATGTACAATTCTTGATTTTTCTGGAGAGTTGTATAGTGATCTTGCAGTGCATCAAGAATGTTTGTTTCGTTAAGTGTTTCTTGCTTCAGTGTTTCTTCTATCTCAGTCAAGGTATTTTGTGCCAATGTTTTTGGATCTGGTAGTTGTGTATTGTTCATGTGTTTATTGTATGTTTTTAGCTTTATCTTCAAAATACTTGATAAATCGTTTTAACTCAATTTGCTTTGCAATATTTGCTGCACCTGTAGCCTCGAGCGTTTTTTGTAAGAGTTGTATAGCCTCATCCGCGTATTTCTTTTTTGTTGCTTTATCGATATCAGAGTTTTCAGCTTGAAATACGTGTTCATAATGGGCTATTGCATTTGGAGCCAATAACAACTCTTTACTGTTTCCTGCAAGGCTTACACATGCTTGTGAGAGTTCTAGTGATACCCTTCTATGTGCAAGTTCAACCTCTTCGGATGGGTTGTGTATGTTGATGCTGTGTATACGCGCAGAGATAACCTGTAACTTCTTGATATCTTTCTTATTTCTTCTTAATTCTTCTCCAATTTTCGTAAGTTGATCAAGTGCAAACTCTTGTTGAGTATCTCTGATAAATTCTTGAAACTCGTAGTTATCTCCTTTGAGGGCGTCTTCTGTATTTCTGATTGTTTCAGTATAATCTGATTTTGATTTGGTTATACTTTGATCAATACCTTCAAAAGCACGTTCTTTGTTTCCTGATGCTCGAGCTTTTTCTTGCATAGATGAGTGAAATCCTTTGTTTTGAATATAGGTGGTGTAGATTTTAAGGAACACAGATCTCTTTTCTTCGGTAAAAAGTTCTTTTGCGGCACTCTCTAAGTCTTTCCTCTCAACTGATATTTTATACTGTAAAGATCTAAGTCCTGTAGTTAATATATTCATATTTTCTTTCGCCTCTTTCTCAGTTGTGTTTTGTGTTGGTACGAGCTTCAGTTCTTCAAGAGTTCGAATTGTGTTTTCAAAAGCATTTAAATCGTAATAGTTTTCATGTGTAGTTGCTTTTGGTCGTACTTTATTCCATATTTTTCCTAACCAATTTATTTCCTTATGGTAGTGTCCATCCTCTGTTCCCTTTCTGCTTTTTTCATATAGCACAAACATGTTTCTCATGCTCTTATTTTTTGTATAATCATCAACTTCACTCCCTTGTATTGGCCCGTGATAAAACTTGTAGTTTAGAGATATATCTTCCAGAAAGTCTGTTAGGTCGTGAACCTTTTCTGATTCAGAGTTTGGCCCATGTAGTATGTCGAATGCAAGATCTCCTCGTATACGCATGGTTGTGTTCTGAAGAGATTGTTCAATTTCCTGTTTATTTTTTTGTAGTTTTTTGATTTGTGCTTCTTGTGCAAGACAGGCTTCGTGAGCTTTTTGTATATTTTCAATTTTTTTTATCGCCGCTGCTCCGTCTATTAACAACTCCCATTCGAGTTTCTCTATATATTCTTTTTTTGCAAAAGCTTTTTCTTCATCAGTTGTAAAACTTGCGAAGACAGATTCAAAAGCTCCTTTTCCTTTCAGGAGTTCTGCAACCTGAGAGATATATTCTTTACGGTTTGTATATCTTTCATGCCAATCTTCTATTGTCTCTTGTGCAACGCTGCTCAATCCTTTTTCCTTTTGCTTGTGATTTTTTCGAGCGATTCTTTCTAACCATGCGTTAAAGCCTGCATCGTTTTTGATTTCTTCTGATATGTGAAGTGTTTCAGTGTTTGTGTCGATGATGGTTTCGAGCATATCTTGAAGAGTCGCAGGTTTTTGCTCTGGTTTTGGTGTTTCTTGTGCTGCAGGTGTTTGGTTTTGTGGGGTTTCTGGTGTTTCTGGTCGAGGAGTTTTTCCATCTTCAAGTTTTTGATTTGCTTTTATTGGGTTTGGTTTTTTTATTTTTAACCTTTCAAGTTCTGTCCGTACAAATCTGAATGTGTTGTATAAGATAGTTATAAATTCTTTTTTATAAACATCTTCCTCTCTAAGCTTATCACCAGCTAAATCAACCCCTCCTTTGCTTTTTAGCTTAAAATGAAAGATAGGGTCTAAGGCGTTACCTATGTGTAGAATATGTTTATCGAGCTCCTCAATTTTACCTGTGTCTTTGTTCTCTTCTAGTTTTTTTAATTCTCGTTTAAGTATTTCAACAAGATGCTCATGTAATACTTTGACATCTCTTTCGCTGTTTAGGGGAAGAGCTTTAAGTTTTTTGATGAGAAAATCACCGAGAGTGTCCATATCTACCACTTCACTCTCTATAGGCTCCATATCAAGATGTTTAGGTTTCTTTTTTGGTTTTTCTTTTTTTATTTCTTCTTTTTTATCACCTTCCTTATTTTTATCGTTGCCCTCAATATTATCGTTTTCTCCAGTTATTTCTTTATTATTTAAAACCTCAGTCTCCTTAGGTGCTGGTGTTATATTTTTTTGAATTTCTTTTGCAATCATTTTTAAACGGCTGTCTAATAATGTTGATATGTTTTTGATAACAGCCTCATTACTCCCTGTGTAAGAAGATAGTTTCTCTTTTTCTGATGAGAGAAAATTACCAAGATCTAATAACTTTGATACAATTTCTTTTCCATCTATTTTTTTTATTTCTTCCAATTCTTTATTGAAATTACTAATCACATCTGCCTTAAGCGGTTTAATTTGTTCCACTGTTGTTTCAAAGATTGTTGCATTTAAAATTAAAAATTCAACACTAGTTTTTATCTCTGTATAGAATTTGTTCTCAATATCTTGACTTAAGTCTTCATCGATAATCTTAACCACATCATGATTTTCTACAGGTTCCTTATCATGTGAACCATCTTCTTGTGCAACTGTAATCTCCTTCAACTCCGTTACTTTCTCATTAAAATAATCCCTCAAGCGTTCCATGATTTCTTTCGAAAACTTACCACTTGTTGCTTCAATCTTTTGATTTAAATATGCTATATATCTCTCACATAGAGATAAAGCAATGGTATATCTAGGGTGTCCTTCACCATATCTCTTATCTTTACATTTTTTAACATGACCATCGATTTCATTGCATAAGCTGGTAACCATCTCACTCACAGTGGTGCGTATTTCTTCTTGATCGGTTGAATTATCAGTATCCTCATAGGAGGCAAGTAGTGATTCTAATGTTTTCCATACATCACCCTCATTTATTTCCAACGATTTCTTTGGGACGCTTTCTGTGCTCATAATATATTTGTGATTATTTTAATAAAAATTCTAGTATGTAACATCAAAATTATACCACATAAAGATGCTTGATTGTAAGCCCTTGAGGATATAATATTGTATTTGTGCAACGGTTTTAGTGGTTTCTCTACCCTCTTGTGTTCTTCAGATATCGCCCTAAAATCGTTTATTTATATAGTTAAAAGTTATTACTCGACAATCTTCAAAATCATTGGTTCATGTTATTGTGTTTGCTACCGCACTAACTAGTTTTATTCAATTAAACGCTGTTACTGGATCAACAGACACAAGTACAAGAGTAAAAGCTTCTCAAGCTTTTAATTTGAACGGTTCATTGTATGCTACAGATAGACTATATTATGAGCCTGCTACAGAGCTTGCCTCGGGTGGTACAACAACCAAAAAAATTAAGTTAGTTAAAAAAACAGTACCTGCTATCAAGATAGGTGAAAAACTCCTTGTTATTAAAGGTTATTCAGAAGATTCTGCAAGTGTAGTAAATGCCCTTGAGAAAGAAAATATATCCCTTGATACTATTGTTTCATCAGATTCATTGGAGGATTCGATGACTCCAGCTGTTGTAGAGGTCTCAGTCTCAGAAGAGGTTGGAACAACAGTACTCAATCAGGAGGGTGATATTACAGAATACGAGGTTGTATCTGGAGATACTGTTGCTGGAATTGCTCAAAAATTCAACGTAACCCCAGAAACTATCCTTTGGGCAAACGATTTAAAGAAAGAAACACCTATCCGTGTAGGACAAAAACTTGTTATTTTACCTGTTTCAGGTGTGTCATACAAGATAAAAAGCGGAGATACAGTAAGTGAGATATCTGAAAAGTTTCATGTTTCTCAGGCTGAGTTGACAGAGTTTAACAATATTGAGGATGGAAAACTTATGATTGGTGAGGTTATTATTATTCCAGGAGGTAAACTTTCTCTAACTACAAGCGGTCAATCATCTTCAAACAGTACTAATCCAGGAAAAACACCTTCAAATCCAGGAAAAAACAATACAAGCAGTAATTCATTTACAAGACCAGTTATAGGAGGGGTTAGAACACAAGGTATACATGGTCACAATGGTGTTGACATAGCATCTTCATACGGAACACCTATACTTGCTGCAGGAGATGGATATGTGAGTCTTGTTCGTGGAGGAGATGGTTGGAATGGAGGTTATGGAAATTATGTTGTTATTACACACGAAAAAGGTGTACAAACACTATATGCACATATGTCAGATATAAAAGTTACACAAGGTCAACGTGTTTCTAAGGGTCAAAGGGTTGGATCTATGGGTAGTACAGGTCAATCAACAGGTGTGCATCTACACTTTGAAGTACGAGGAGCTAGAAATCCATTTTAGGTATATATGATAGGGCCAGAAGAACAGCTTGCTTAGATATAGCAGGCTTTTTTTCTTGAGTACGATTATGTATTTCTCCAGATTCCATGGTGTATATATCTTCTATTGTCATAGCTACACATAAGACTCTGTCATCTTGGCCGGACGTCTTCCATAAATCATACGCTTCAGATGTACATAGTTTTTCTAGTATATCTAGTGGTGTATGTTTGTTTAGATATGAATTATCTCCATAAAAATACAGGTCTCGCTCGCATAAAGATTTTTGTTGTATATATCGTTTACGTTGTATACCTCTAACCACATCTATCTGTGTGTGAAGCATATCAATCGTGTCGTTTGATAGTTCGTGATATTTCTCGGTGTATGTCTCCTTTATATCAAACAAAGAAAAATGTTCATGTTCTATGTATCTTCGGTGTTGGATTATGCTTCTTTTACTGCAAATACACTTTTTTTCTTGATTGTGTGGTTCAAAAAACATATCGACATGTTTACATGCACAAGGAGTATATGTTCCAACCATACCTCCAGATCTTCGCATGATAGCATGAGAGTGAGATATATCTTCTAGTTTCTCTACGTATGTCATATCTTGATACGTCTCAGTATCATACATGTTTCTTGTATAATACGTATGTAGTTTCTGTCCAAAAGTCTTATTTTCCCTATATGAATAGACCTTTTTATATGTCTTACTAAAAGTTTGTGGTGTAGGTGTTTCAACTATCATGTTATGTCCTCCACACAGACTTATATATAGACCTCTTAATACAGTACTCATATCAGCCATGTGTAACATATGTGAAGAGTTTTCAGGTGTGGTGTTGGTGTGTGTGGTATATGCGTTCTTTTGATCTTGTTTACGCTTAGGTCTATGTAAGCCTAGTTTTGTAACAATACCTGCAAGTGAAGTGTCTGCAATGATCTCTATGTTGTATAATGAAAGTATTCTCAAGGTGTCGATATCGATAGAATCGAGATCTTCTGTACTACACGCTATAACGGATATGTTTGCATGATATGCAGTGTATATTGCTTGATATAAGCGCTTTGTGGGTAATACTTTCCCTGAGATGGAAAGTTCTCCAAGGGCAAGGATTGTATATGAAGGGGTTTTGTTTTCAATACTATATATACAAGATAACGCTATGCCAAGATCGTAAAAATTCTCTTTTTTAACAGAAGTTTCTGGTGATATGCTTACTATAATCTTCCTGTTGTCAGATTTTAGATTGAGGAGGTTGCTTGATCTAAGTGCGGCATATACCCGATCTTTTATATCGGATGATTGTTTTGTTTGTGCGCCAAGAATGGTGAATCGATATAACCCTCTGTTGATGACGGTTTCGATTGTTGTAACAGCTGTCTGTACTTCCCTATCTGTTTGAATTGTGTAAATAATGTTTTGTGTATACATATATAGAGTTCACTATACATGTATCGAGATAAACTTTTGATAAACTTTTGTTAACGTAAAATATTATTTATTGTCAATTTATTTACAATATCTATAAAAGAAGATTCGCCTGAAGTTATGAGTAAATACTCTTTGTTTATAAAGCCATAAACAATACGTGTTCCTTTTATAGGGTCTATATATGTACGAACATCTATGTTTTTTATTACAGTATCTATAAAGATTCCGTTCGTACTAGCTTCTTTTTTTGATATAGTTGGAGAGCTAGTGCTCACTGTACTTGAGGTAACAACAGTTGAGTTGTATGAATACAAATTATATAAATCAACCGGCATAAATCTTTCCCATTCGAGCATTCCTGCAAAAGCGAGGTCAAATATATCTATTTTTGTAAGAATATACATCTCAAAGTCCCCTTTTGCTTTGTGATATAACCCTACCGTATATATCTTATCAGATACCAATGATCGTGTGAGGGTATCTGGTCCAGAATATTGAATTTTGTTAAACAAATCTTGCAGACTGATTCCTGTGCTTAAACTTATGTTTATATTGTTACGGATCTCTTTTTGTACAAGCTCTTTTTTTGTGTCACGTATAAGACTTATAATCTGGGGTTTGGTTAGTTTCTCAATTTCAATAGGTACTAGAACTTCAGCATTAAAAATATTTTTTTGAGTTATAGAAATGTTGTCAGGAAGAGTTGAAGATGCTGTGTCTTTTGTTGAAGTTGCGACTGTTACAGGGTCAGGCTTAGGTACTGTGTTCTCTATAGATGTTTTAACAACATAATACGTAACCCCGCCTAATGTTCCGAAGAGAAATATACTTAATCCCACATACACATATGTACTGTTTAAGGTTTGTATAAATGAAAAGAATGATTCTTTCTTTTGTGTATTTTTTACAAGATTTGAATCTTGCTCAATAGTGTCTTTTTTTTCTGTGTTGTGAGTGAGTACTTTTACTATGTTACTTGCATAGTTCTCATCCTTCATAGATGAAAGTATATCTGCGTCCAGTGTGTGCAGAGATTGTATTGGAGATCTTACAAAGTTATTCTTTTTTTCGGAATCACTGTTGTTCATGTGGGTTTACTTGTATAATTTTTGTATTATTTGCTCTTGGGCTGCTAGGTGTGTTTGCAGGGTTTCTTTTTTTTGGGAATCTTCGATTGTTTGGGTTTGAAGTGCTCCGTGATGTATTTCTAAATATAAGATACCTCGTTGGGTTTTCTGCAATATCGATAAAAGTATCAACTTTATCTTTAAGAATACCTGACGCTGATTTTCCAAATGCAATTCCTTCAACTCTACATCCAAATGTTCCCTGTAAATAATCAACTAAATGACTAAAATCACCATCCCCAGAGACAATAACGATAACATCCAATTTGGGAGCTAGTCGTATTGCATCTACTGCAAGACCGATATCCCAATCCGCTTTCATGGATCCACTGCTAAATATCTGTATATCTTTTATTTTTGTTTCTATACCCATCTTACCCAGTGCATCAAAAAAAGTTTTTTCTTCAGATGAATCTGTGTTTATCACATATGCTATTGCCCGAATAAGATCTCTTCCAGCGACAGCATCTGTGATAATGTTTTGAAAATTTACTTTAGCGTTGTAAAGATTTTTTGCACCATGATATAGATTTTGAGTATCAATAAGTATTCCAACTCTCTGCCCTTTGTGTTTGATTGAGTTCATGGATATAAGTATATACTAATTTTAAGTTTTGTGAATTTAAAAACATCACTACGCCCTTAGTGCGGTGATGTTTTTATAGAGACCTGATATAAACTGTTATTATTTCCCTTTTACTATAGTACTCATTGCTGCGTGTCGCGCAGGACTCTTTCGTTGTAGATACTTCATATGACTTAGTCTTTTTGAAACAAGTTTCAAAAGCCCTTTTCTTGAGTGAACATCTTTTTTATGTGTTTTTAGATGATCAGATATGTAGTCTATACGCTCTGTAATAAGAGCAATCTGAACATCAGGAGAACCTGTGTCAGTCTTATGAATCTGATGTTTTGAGATAACTTTAGTTTTTTTTGTCTTAGTAAGCATGATATGTATATTAGCATAGAAAAAAAATTTATGCAATAGCATGTCGTATATAGGGTCTATATATAAGACATATAGGACATGTATCTTGTACTATATACAGACATGTTACATCTATATAATATACCGTATATGAATATAGTCACATGGAATGTAAATGGGATAAGATCTAACCACAGAAAGGATTTGTTTTTGGAACTCTTCTCTAATCCTAAAGCAATAGGTTTTAATGTTGAAACATTGGATATTGTCGCATTGCAGGAGACAAAAGCCTCATATGATGAGCTTGGGAGTGAATTTTTCCCTAATGATTATGTTACACATCATAATTCAGCAAAAGAACGTAAAGGATACAGTGGTGTCTCTGTGTATGTTAAAAAAGGCATAGAGCATAAAGTTCTCAGTATAGAGAGTGAAGAGTTTGTTTCACTTGAAACCCTTAGAACTGAGGGTAGATTTCTTTGTTTAGAATTTAAAGAGTTCTTTTTTGTAAACTGTTATTTCCCTAACGGCGGCGGTA
>JACCDV010649914.1_pt1 | contig 37263 bp, 36 predicted proteins | sample 7446131 | NCBI WGS metagenome assembly JACCDV01 (sample SAMN15323448, study PRJNA562643) | freshwater metagenome | isolation source: river surface water | place: USA:Blue River Watershed | collected 2017-08-17
CACCTCGACCAAGGTGGGCTCGATCACCTCGATCCAGGCCGTGTACGTGCCGGCCGATGACTTGACCGACCCGTCGCCTGCCACCACCTTCGCCCACCTGGACTCCACCGTGGTGCTCTCGCGTGACATCGCTGCGCTGGGTATCTACCCCGCTGTGGATCCGCTGGACTCCACCAGCCGCCAGCTGGACCCGCATGTGGTCGGTGAAGAGCACTACACCGTGGCCCGCAACGTGCAGGGCACGCTGCAGCGCTACAAGGAACTGCGCGACATCATCGCCATTCTGGGCATGGACGAACTGGCCCCCGAAGACAAGCTGACCGTGGCACGCGCTCGCAAGATCCAGCGTTTCCTGTCGCAGCCCTTCCACGTGGCCGAAGTGTTCACCGGCTCGCCCGGCAAGTACGTGCCGCTGTCGGAAACCATCCGTGGTTTCAAGATGATCGCCAACGGCGAGTGCGACCACCTGCCCGAGCAGGCCTTCTACATGGTCGGCACCATCGACGAGGCCTTCGAGAAGGCCAAGAAGGTCGCCTAAAACCCCTCTCCCTGGCAACAGGGAGATGGCGGGTGCGGCGCGCAAGCGCTGTGCTCGCCTCCTACAGGAGCTTGCATGAACACCATCCACGTCGATGTGGTCAGCGCCGAAGAGTCCATTTACACGGGCGAAGCACGCTTCGTCGCCTTGCCTGGTGAGTCCGGCGAGTTGGGCATCTATCCCCGGCATACCCCGCTGATCACCCGCATCAAGGCGGGCTCGGTGCGCATCGAGACCGCTGACGGCGGCGAAGAATTTGTCTTCGTGGCAGGCGGCATTCTCGAGGTGCAACCGGACCGCGTGACCGTTCTGTCCGACACCGCCATCCGCGGCAAGGATCTGGACGAAGAGAAGGCCAAGGAAGCCCGCCAGGCGGCCGAGGAAGCCATGCGCAACGCCAAGTCCGATGTGGACCTGGCCACCGCACAGGCCGAGCTCGCCACCCTGGCCGCGCAGCTCGCTGCGCTGCGCAAGTACCGCGCCAAGAAATAAGCCGGTCCGCTGGGCCTGCCCACAACCCCGTGCGCCGCAAGGCCCACGGGGTTTTTTATCGGCCATGCCCTGCCCGTTGCGGGGTGGCTTTTGTCACAATGCGGGGATGCCACGCCCCAAACTGCATTCCCTGACCTTTGGCGGCAGCGTCGACGAGCTCGAAGCCGCTTTTTACGAGGCCCTGCAACAGGGCGATCTGGACCAACTCATGGCCTGCTGGGCCGATGAGGACCACATCAGCTGCGTGCACCCGGGCGGCCCCCGCCTGATCGGCCAGGCCGCCATTCGGCAGGCCTTTGCCGCCTTGTTTGAAGGCGGGGCCAAGCTGCAGATCGGGGTGCTCGATGTGCAGCGCATCGACGCCCTGAGCAGCGCCGTGCACAGCGTGGTCGAGCGGGTGCAGGTGCAAACCGAGCGCGGCCCGGCCTCGGTGGTCATCGTGGCCACCAATGTCTACCACCGCACCGCGCAGGGCTGGCGCATGCTGGCGCACCACGCCAGCCCGGGCAGCGCGCAAGACCTGCCCCTGGGCGAGGCCGGCAGCGGTCAGCTCTTGCATTGACGCGGAGCGCGGCGGTGCCAACGGCCCAGACCCTGCCCGAGCGCGCGCCCTGGTGGCTGCGCGGCGGTCATGCGCAAACCATCTGGGCCAGCCAGGGCGCCCAGGTGCGCAGCGCGCAGCCGCAAGCGGCCTGGCAGCGCGAGCGCTGGGCCACGCCCGATGGCGACTTTCTGGATGTGGACCGCTTGCCAGCCAGCGCGCCGTCGCGGCCGCTGGTGGTGCTTTTCCACGGCCTGGAGGGCTCGCGCCAGAGCCACTACGCCCGTGCGTTTGCGGCCTGGGCCAGCGCGCAAGACCTGAACCTGGCCCTGCCGCACTTTCGCGGCTGCAGCGGTGAGCTCAATCTGGCACCCAGGGCCTACCACTCGGGCGACCACCAGGAAATCCACTGGATCCTGCAACGCTTGCGCGCCGCACACCGCGCCGAGGGGGGCCAGCAGCTGGTGGCCGCCGGGGTGTCGCTGGGCGGCAATGCACTGATGGTGTGGGCGGGCGAGCAAGGGGCATCGGCGGCGCAACTGGCCGACGCGGTGGCCAGCATCAGCTCGCCCCTGGACCTGACGGCCAGCGGGCACCAGATCGGCCGCGGCCTCAATCGCTGGATCTACACGCCCTACTTTCTGCGCTCGATGGTGCCCAAGGCGCTGGCCAAGCTGCGCCAGCATCCGGGCCTGTTTGACGAGCAGGCCTTGCGCCGTGCGCGCACCCTGGAGGACTTTGACAACGTCTTCACCGCGCCCCTGCATGGTTTTGCCGACACGGCCGATTACTGGCGCCGCGCCAGTGCCCTGCCACGCCTGGCCAGCCTGCGCATCCCGGCCTTGCTGCTCAATGCCCGCAACGATCCCTTCATCCCAGCCGACAGCCTGCCGGGCGCGCAGCAGGTGTCGTCGTCGGTGCGCCTGTGGCAGCCGGCAGAGGGCGGGCATGTGGGCTTTGTGGCGGGGGCTTTTCCGGGTGATCTGGGCATCCTGCCGCAAACGGTGGGGGCATGGCTGATCAAGCCCAGCTAGGCCTGGCGCGCAGGGCCGACGCTCGGGCCCTGCCCGTCAGGGCGCAGGGCCGGGGCGGCTGTCGGGCAATTGCTAGATCAGCCTCTTGTGCATTGAGCGCATTGGAAAGTCAGCATGCCATCCCATGCGGTAAGCGGCGATCAACGCTTGGGTGCGGCTGGTGACGCCCAGCGCCTTGAGGATGGCCGAGACATGGGCTTTGGTGGTTGCCTCAATGATGTTGAGTTTCTCAGCGATTTGCTGGTTGGACATGCCCTGACAGATCAAGGCCAACACTTCGAACTGCCTCTCGGTGAGTCGGATTTTCGGCAATTCACCAGGGTCCATTCGGCCTTGCGCAGTGATCCATTCCGGTTGCGACAGCTGCCCAGTCAAGGCTCGGCTGACCAATTCCACCATCTGCTCAGGCGAGCAGCGCTTGCTGAGAACGGCCAGAGCACCAGCACCCAGGCATGCGCCCACGCACCACTTGTCCTCGGATCCAGACAACACCAACAGTTTGATTTCGGGGAACAGGCTGTTGATATGACCCACCAGTGAAGCCCCAGAAAAGCTGGGTAGCGACGCGGTCAACAGCAGAACGGATTTCGCCAAGACCTCGGCCGAGCACTCGGAGAGGAATGAGATGGCTTCATCTGCGGTGCTACCGGATTCGATGCGACGGTCTGGAAAGCGCGAGCGCATGAGATGGGCAAGCGCCTGCGAGTAAAGGGGATGATCCTCAATGACCAGAACAAATGAAGGATCTTGCATGCTTAGCCAATCCAAGCGTTGAAAAAAACAACGGATGCTGGCACCTCAGGCTCAGCGTCCAGAAAAGCCCATGGCGTGCTCCCTGTGCTTGCGCGCGTGTCGTGTTGACCAGGGGGAATGCAGAAGTGGCGCGGCTGGCGGGGATCGAACCCACGACCCTTGGCTTCGGAGGCCAATACTCTATCCACTGAGCTACAGCCGCGCAAACCCTGATTATGGCACGCCACCTGGGGTGGACAGCCTTGCTGCAAGGTCTGCGAAGGCGAGCGGACTATAATGCTGGGCGGATTTCGGTCCGGCACCCGGCCATGCCGACGATGTGCGGGCCCACTCTCACCAGCATTTGAGGACCTCATGAGCGATCACAACCACCACGAGCCGCACACCGGCCCCGTCCGTACCCCCAAGCAGCTCGTCTGGAGCAGCATTGCCGCCTTCGTGGTGCCGGTGTTCATCATCATCGGCCTGGTCTATTACGTCACCTCGCAAAACAAAACCTCGCCGGGTGTGGCCGATGCCGAGAAGTCGGTGGCCATGCGCCTGCAAAAAGTGGGCAGCGTCGAAGTGCGCGACGCCAACCGCGAGCTCAAGAGCGGCGAAGAGGTCTACAAGGCCCAGTGCGTGGCCTGCCACGCCAGCGGCGCTGCGGGTGCCCCCAAGTTTGGCGACAACGGCGCCTGGGCCGCGCGCATCAAGACCGGCTACGACGCGCTGCTGACCTCCGCCCTCAAGGGCAAGGGCGCCATGGGCGCGCAGGGTGGCGGTGATTTCGACGACATCGAAATCGGTCGCGCGGTGGTCTACCTGGCCAACAATGCCGGCGCCAAGTTTGCAGAACCGCAAAAGCCCGAGGCCGCCGCCAAATAAAGGCGCGCAGGTCCCTTGCAGAACCCCGCTTCGGCGGGGTTTTTTGTGGGCGCATCAAGCGCAGGCGGGCTGCGCCTTGGGGCTGCTCACATAGCCAAAGCGCTCGGGCCATTGAGCCGCCGGCATCTCTTGCAGGTCCAGGCCCACGGCCTGCAACCAGTCGGGCAGCAGCACCACGTCCTGGCTGTGCACCCGTGCCGGCACCGGCCCGCGCGGGCCCGGTAGCAGCAAGGCCACATGGCCGTCCTCGTCGATCAAGGCGCCCTGCACCTGCTGCGCCGCAAACATCGGGCCGGTGTGGGCCTGCACCTGGCCATCGGCCTGCACACGGGCGATCCAGGGCGTGGCCTCGAGCTCCACATACACCCGCTGGGGCCCGTTTTGAAAATACCAGCGGCCGGCCTCGTCGGGTTCGTAGTTGCGCTCGATAAAGCCGATCAGCTTGTCGTGGCGCAAACGAGACCCACGGGCCTGCACGAAGGGACCTTGGGCCTGCACCTGGTCGTCGCGCATGAACCAGTGACCGCGTGCGTCCAAACCCAGCCAGCCGTAGCAGGCGGGCACATGCGGCCATTTGGCCATGGCTTGTCGAACCAGATCATCCATGGGACCGATTATGCGGCGGGGGCAAGGCCCCGACGGGGCTCAGGCCTTGGGCAGGCGCACCTCAAAGCAGGCCCCGCCGCCCTCGCGGTCGGTGCAGCGCACCGAGCCACCATGGCGCTGCGCGATCGAGCGCACCAGGGCCAGGCCCAGGCCCACGCCCCCCGATGACTCGCTGGCGCCCGGCAGGCGCAAAAAGGGCTCGAAGATGCGCTCGCGCCAGGCCTCGGGCACGCCCGGCCCGCGGTCGCACACGGTCAGCGTCACATGCGTCCCGTCGGCGCGCAGGGCCAGCACGATCGCGTCGGGGGCGGCGGCCTGGCCATAGCGGCGTGCGTTCTCCAACAGATTGCGCACCAGGCGGCGCAACAGGCGCGCCACGCCAGGCACCTCGATCTGGGGCGGCGGCTCGGGCAGGGTCAGCAGCGCATCGACCCGTGCGCATTCTTCTGCGCACAGGCCGATCAGGTCGACGGGCTCGACCTGGCCAATATCGGCCTCTTGTGCGTCGAGCCGGCTGGCCAGCAGGATCTCGTCGATCAGCTGATCGAGCTCGGCCATGTTGCGCAGGATCTCGTCGCGGCTGCGCTGTCGCAGGGCCGCGTCTCCTGCTGGCGACTCCAGCAATTCCAGCCCCATGCGGATGCGAGCCAGGGGCGAGCGCAGCTCGTGCGAGGCGTTGGCCAACAGGGATTTTTGTGCCGCCATCAGGGCCTGCAGGCGCTGGGCTGCGTCGTTGAAGCGGCGCGACAAATCGGCCACCTCGTCGTCGCCCTGCACCGGCACGCGCACCGACAGATCCCCCTGACCCCAGCTCTGCACCCCCGTTTGCAAGGCCTCCAGGCGCTTGGTCAGGCGCCGCACCACCGGGTACAGCGCCAGGGCCGCCGCCACGCCCATGGTGGCCAGCAGGAGGGCAAATCCCCAGGTGGGCTGCAACCACCAGGGCATGGATTTGACCTTGGTAAAGCGGGCAGGGCCGCCTTGGGTCAGGCTGCTGCCGGCGTGCATGCCCGGCCCGCCCATCATGGGCCCCGCCCCGGGGCCAGGCGGGGGGGCCGGGCTGCGCTCGATCACCAGCTTGCGCACCCGTCCGTCGTCTTGCACCACCTCAAACTCGAGCCGGATACCGCCCGCCGTGCGCTCTGGCGGTGCCACATCCAGCACCTGGCCTTCATCGTTGCGCAGCACCCACTGGCGCATGGGGGGCGGCCGGTAGTGCTGCTCGGCGGTGCGCCAGGCCCAGCCCATGGCCAGCCAGACCACCAGCATCAAGACCGCCACGCCCAGCACCACCGCCAGCCAGATGCGCAGGTAAAGGTGTTGCGACCAGCGGCTCATGCAGGGGATCAGTCTTGCTGGCGGGCCAGCACATAGCCCACGCCTCGAACGGTCAGGATGCGGCGCGGGTTTTTGGGGTCTTCTTCGATGGCGGCGCGGATGCGGCCCATGTGCACGTCGATGGAGCGGTCAAAGGCCTCGAGCTCGCGGCCGCGCACGGCCTCCATGATCTGGTCGCGCGTGAGGACGCGGCCGGCGCGCTCGGCCAGGGTGACCAGCAGGTCGAACTGGTACGAGGTCAGCTCGCAGGGCTGGCCCTGCACCGTGACTCGGCGCGCGTCGCGGTCGATCTCGAGCGAGCCAAAACGCATCACCCGCGCCGACGGCTCGGCCGGTGCGCCGCGGCGGCGCATTACGGCGCGGATGCGGGCCAGCAACTCGCGGGGTTCGAAGGGTTTGGGCAGGTAGTCGTCGGCGCCCATTTCAAGGCCGATGATGCGGTCCATGGGGTCGCCCTTGGCGGTCAGCATCAGCACCGGCACCTGCGACAGCGGCGCGGGCAGGGCGCGGATGCGCTGGCAGACCTGCAGGCCGTCCATGTCGGGGAGCATCAGGTCGAGCAGCACCAGATCGGGGGCGTGCTGGGACAGCTGGTTCAAGCCCGCCTGGGCATGGGTTTCGTGCTGGACCTCGTAACCATTGGCTTGCAGGTAGTCGGCCACCATGCCCGCCAGACGGGTGTCGTCTTCGATCATCAGGATGTGCTGCATGGACCCATCTTCACGGCTGCGTGCCCACCCCGGCTTGTCGCCCATGTAAAGTTGGGTAAACGCATGGCCAGGCACCCCTTAGCGCCGCGAGGCCAGGGCCACCAGCAGCAACACCGGCAGGCCCAGCAAGGCGGTGCCAACAAAGAACCACTCGTAGCCCCAGGCGTTGACCGCCACCCCCGAAAATCCCGCCACGAACTTGGGCAGCAGCAGCATCAGCGAGCTGAGCAAGGCGTATTGCGTGGCCGAGTACTGCACATTGGTCAGCGAGGACAGGTAGGCGATGAAGGCCGCCGAGGCGATGCCGCTGGCCAGGTTGTCGGCCGAGACCACCCAGATCAGCGCCGTCATGCTGTGCCCCACACCGGCAAGCCAGGCAAACAGCAGATTGGTCAGCGCGCTCAGCAGCGCGCCCAGCATCAGCACCCGCATCACGCCAAAGCGCGCGCTCAGCATGGCGCCCACAAAAGCGCCCACCAGCGTCATCAGCACCCCATAGAGCTTGCTCACGGTGGCGACCTCGTCCTTGGTGAAGCCCATGTCCACGTAAAAGGGATTGGCCATGATGCCCATCACCACATCGCTGATGCGGTAGACCGCCACCAGGGCCAGAAAGCGCACGGCATGCCAGCGGTAGCGGCGCCAGAAGTCCAGCAAGGGGGCCAGCACCGCCTCGCGCAGCCAGGCCGCCAGGTTGCGCGCGGGCGGCAGCGGCTGCGGTGCCGGCTCTGACGAGCGCAGCACCGTCAGCACGCCGGGCAGCAGGCTCAGCGCCATGACCGCGTAGGCTGCCTGCCAGGCCGCGTGCGAGTAGCCGCCTTGGGCGTCGCCCTGCACCGCGGCCGCGATCCACAGCACCCCGGCGCCGGCCCAAATCATGGCCAGGCGGTAGCCGCCCTGGTACATGGCCGCCAGCGTGGCCTGCGCCTCCACCGGGGCCGATTCGATGCGCCAGGCGTCCAGGGCAATGTCTTGGGTGGCCGAGGCAAAGGCCACCAGCACCGCGCACAGCACCAGGGGCATCAGCGCCTCGCGCGGGTCAAACCAGGCCATGCCGACCAGGCCCAGCAGGAGCAAGGCTTGCGAGAGCAGCAACCAGGCGCGGCGGCGCCCCAGGCGCCGTGTCAGACCGGGCAGCGCCAGCCGGTCCACCAGCGGCGACCAGGCCCATTTGAAGCCGTAGGCCAGGCCCACCCAGCTCAGAAAACCGATGGTGCTGCGGTTGATGCCCGCCTCGCGCAGGCGAAAGCTGAGCGTGCCCAGCACCAGCAGCAGCGGCAGCCCGGCGGCAAAGCCCAGCACCGCCATGCGCCAGCTGGCGGGTTCGCGCAGCTGCTGCCAGGCGCGTCGCCAGCCCGCTTGGGCGGGCTCGTTGCTGGGGAGGTCGGGGGTGGGCGGTGTGGCGTTCATGCAAAGGTGGGGTGCGGCCAGAAGGCGTGCATGGGATTATCATCTGCAGCATGTGTTTTCTGTGCGATTTCAAGGCCCAAGCCCCCGCTTTGGCCCCGCACCGCTGGCAGGCGCGGCGGGGCTTTTTGCTGGCCGGCGCCGCCGCTGCCGCTGGCACGGCCTGGCCGGCCCTGGCCCAGGTGAACGTGGGCAAGGCCTCGGAGGTGCGCAAGCTGGTGCCGGCCGAGACCCTCGAGATGTCGGCACAGGACCAGTACCGCCAGGTGCTGGCGCAGGCACGCAGCCAACGGGCGCTGGCCCCCGACGGCTACCCGCAGCTCGAGCGCCTGCGCACGATTGCGCGCCGCCTGATCCCGCATGCCCAGCCCTGGAACCCGCGCGCGGCGCGCTGGCAGTGGGAGATCAACCTGATCGGCAGCAAGCAGATCAACGCCTGGTGCATGCCCGGCGGCAAGATCGCGTTCTATACCGGCATCCTGGAAACCCTGAAGCTGAGCGACGACGAGGCCGCCATGATCATGGGCCACGAGATGGCGCATGCGCTGCGCGAGCACGCGCGCGAGCGCCTGGCCAAAACCCAGGTGACCAACCTGGGGGTGTCGATTGCCACCCAACTCTTTGGCCTGGGCCAGGTCGGGCAGATGGTGGGCGACCTGGGCGCGCAGTTGCTGGTGCTCAAGTACAGCCGGGAAGACGAGTCCGAGGCCGATCTGGTGGGCCTTGAGATTGCGGCGCGCGGCGGCTATGCCCCCGAGGCCAGCGTCAGCCTGTGGCAGAAGATGAAGCAGGCGCAGGACGGCAGCAAGGGCGGGGGCGGTGGGCGCAATGCCGACTTTTTCTCGACCCACCCCAACAATGCCGACCGCATCCAGCAGCTTCAGGACAATGTGCCCAAGGTGCAGGGCCTGTACGAGCAGGCCCGCCAGCGCTGAGCGCGCGCAACGCGATCGGGCTCAGGTCCCGCCCACGTAGGGGTTTTGCCGCCGCTCGCGGCCGAAGCTGCTCTCGGGGCCATGGCCCGGAATGAAGACCGTGGCGTCGCCCATGGGCCACAGCCGCGTGACGATGCTCTGGATCAGCTGGTCGTGGTCGCCTTGCGGGAAATCGGTGCGGCCAATGCTGCCGGCAAACAGCACATCGCCCACAAAGGCGCGCCCGATCTCGGGCGAATGGAACACCACATGGCCCGGCGTGTGGCCCGGGCAGTGGCGCACCTGCAGGGTGTGCGATCCCAGCGTCACGGTGTCGCCGTCCTGAAGCCAGCGGGTGGGCTCGAAGGCGCGCGCGGGCGGAAAGCCGTACATGGCCGCGGCCTGCGGCAGGCCGTCGATCCAGAAGCGGTCGCCCGGGTGCGGGCCGATGATGGGCAGGCCCAGCTGCTCGGCCAGATCGGCGGCGCCGCTGCAATGGTCCAAATGACCGTGCGTGACCCAGATCTGTTCGAGCCGCAGGCCCAGGCGCCGGACCTCTTGCAGGAGCAGGGGCAGATCGCCGCCCGGGTCGATCACGGCAGCTTGCAGGGTCTGGTCGTCCCAAACAAGCGAGCAGTTTTGCTGGAACGGGGTGACGGGGATGGTGTGGTAGGCGAGCATGGGTCGATTATCCAGGCGATCAGGCCAGCGACAGGGCGTAGCCGATGCTGATGGGGGCGTGGTCCGAAAACTTCTCGTCTTTGTAGATGGCCTCGGTGCGCGCGGTCTCGGCCAGGGCCGGCGTGGCCAGGTGGTAGTCCAGGCGCCAGCCCACGTTCTTGGCATAGGCCTGGCCCCGGTTGCTCCACCAGGTGTAGCAGGCGTCGGTGGTGTCGGGCTGCAGGCGGCGGTACACATCGATCAGGCCACCCTCGGTGGTCAGGCGCGTCATCCAGGCGCGCTCCTCGGGCAAAAAGCCGCTGTTCTTGAGGTTGCCTTTCCAGTTCTTCAGATCGGCCTCGCGGTGCGCGATGTTGACGTCGCCGCACAGGATGAACTCGCGCTCGGCCTTGAGCGCCATCAGGTGCGGGTACAGCACATCCAGAAAGCGGTACTTGGCCGCTTGGCGCTCGGGGCCGGACGAGCCGCTCGGGAAATAACAGCTGATGATCGACAGGCGCCGCGCCGGGGTGTCAAAGCGCAGCTCCACATAGCGCCCTTCCTCGTCGAACTCGCCGCCGTCAAAGCCCACCCGCACATCGCTGGGCGTGTGCCGGGTGTAGACCCCCACGCCCGAATAGCCCTTTTTCTGCGCAAAGTGAAAGTGCCCCTGCAGGCCCGCGAGCTGCTCGAACTTGCCGGCCACGTCGGCCGCCTGGGCCTTGACCTCCTGCACGCAAATACAATCGGGCGCATGACGCGAGAGCCAGGTCTCGAGCCCCTTGGTGGTGGCCGAGCGGATGCCGTTGAGGTTGAGGCTGGTGAGCGTGAACAAGGATGATGTCATGACAGCTAGCAAAGTGGGGATGGGCGAACTGGCCCAGTCGTTCGTGCAATTCTCGCTCGATTGTGGCGTGTTGCGCTTTGGCCAGTTCAAGACCAAGGCCGGTCGCATGAGCCCGTACTTCTTCAACGCCGGGCTGTTCGACCACGGGGCAAGCCTGGGCCGACTGGCCGGCTTTTATGCCGACGCCCTGCTGGCCAGTGGCATCGAGTTCGACATGATTTTTGGCCCGGCCTACAAGGGCATCCCCCTGGGCGCGGCGGTGGCCATCGAGTTGGCCCGCCGCGGCAAGGACGTGCCCTTTGCCTACAACCGCAAAGAGGCCAAGGACCACGGCGAGGGCGGCAGCCTGGTGGGCGCGCCGCTCAAGGGCCGGGTGTTGATCGTCGACGATGTGATGAGTGCCGGCACCGCCGCGCGCGAATCGATCGCCCTGATCGAGGCGGCCGGGGCCACGCCGCACGCGGTGGCCATCGCCCTCGATCGCCAGGAAATGGCCACCGAAAAGCAGGCCGACGGTTCGGTGCGCGATGTGCCCTACAGCGCGGTGCAGTATGTGCAGTCCACGCTGGGCCTGCAGGTGTGCGCCATTGCCAAGCTCGACGACCTGCTGGCCTACCTGGCCGGCCAGGGCGGCGGCGAGATGGGCCAGCACCTGCCGGCCGTGCAGGCCTACCGCGCGCGCTACGGCGTCTAAGGCCCCGGCGCGCGCTGCTGCTTAGGCCGCGGCGCCGACCAGGAAGTCGGCCTTGCCCAGCGCCACGCCGTTGTGGCGCAGGATGGCGTAGGCGGTCGTGACGTGGAAGAACATGTTCGGCAGCGCCCAGGTCATCAGGTAGTCCTGCCCGCTCAGGGTGCGGGTGCCGCTCTTGCCCACCGGAAACGTCACCTCCTTGGCTTCGCGGCCGTCCAGGGCATTGGCCGGCACGCTGGCAATCCAGGCCACCGTGTTGTCGATGCGCGTGATCAGCTCGGCCAGGGTGTTCTCGGTGTTCTCGTGCTTGGGCGCGTCCAGCTCGCCGATGCGCGCCACGCACAGCTTGGCCGCATCGCAGGCGATGCAGATCTGGCTCTTGAAGGGCAGCATGTCGGGCGAGAGGCGGTATTGCACCAGCGCCTGCTCGTCGTAGCCGCGCGCGGCCACATCGGCTTGCGCCTTGACCAGCAGGTGCCGCAGATTGCCCAGAAAGCGCTGGAACACGGGCAGGCTGGCGTTGGACAGGGTGATGGACATGTGGGGTCTCCTTGGGTGGTTGGTCTGGGGAGCCTTAAGCCAGGCGGGCGCGCAGGCGCTCGTTGACTTGCTGCGGATTGGCCTTGCCCTTGCTGGCCTTCATGATCTGGCCGACCAGGGCGTTGAAGGCCTTGTCCTTGCCCGCTTTGAACTGGGCCACGTTGTCGGGGTTGGCGGCAATCACCTCGTCGATGATCTGGTCGAGCGCGCCCGTGTCGTTCATCTGCTTGAGGCCTTTGGCCTCGATGATGGCGTCGACCTCACCGCCCTCGGTCCACAGCACCTCAAAGACCTGGCGTGCGGCGTTGTTGCTGATGGTGTTGTCGCTGATGCGCACGATCAGGGCGCCCAGCTGTGCCGCGCTCACGGGGGATTGGTCGATGCCCAGCTCGCCCGCGTTCAGGCGGCGCGAGACCTCGCCCATGATCCAGTTGCTGGCCAGTTTGGGCTGGCCGCAGGCCTGGGCCGTGGCTTCAAAGTACGCCGCCATGGCCTTGCTTTGGGTCAGCGTGGTGGCATCGTACTCGGGCAGGGCGTAGTCCCGGATGAAGCGCTCGGCCATCACACGCGGCAGCTCGCCCATCTCGCGCTGGACGCGCTCGACCCACTCGGGCGCAATCACCAGCGGCGGCAGGTCCGGGTCGGGGAAGTAGTGGTAGTCGGCCGCATCCTCCTTGGTGCGCATGGCGCGGGTCTCGCCCGTGTCGGGGTCGAACAGCACGGTGGCCTGCTGGATGGCATGGCCGTCCTCGATCTGCTCGATCTGCCAGCGCACCTCGTAGTCGATGGCCTGCTGCATGAACTTGAAGCTGTTGAGGTTCTTGATCTCGCGCCGCGTGCCCAGCGGCTGGCCGGGCTTGCGCACCGAGACGTTGGCGTCGCAGCGGAACGACCCTTCCTGCATATTGCCGTCGCAAATGCCGATCCAGGTGACGATCTTGTGCAGCTCCTTGGCATAGGCCACCGCCTCTTCGCTGCTGCGCATATCGGGCTCGGTGACGATCTCCAGGAGCGGCGTGCCGGCGCGGTTGAGGTCGATGCCGCTCATGCCGACAAAGTCCTCGTGCAGGGACTTGCCCGCGTCTTCTTCCAGGTGGGCGCGCACCAGGCGCACGGTTTTTTTCTCATTGCCCAGGAAAAAGCGGACCTCGCCGCCCTGCACCACCGGGATCTCGAACTGGCTGATCTGGTAGCCCTTGGGCAGGTCGGGGTAGAAGTAGTTCTTGCGCGCAAAAATGCTGCGCGGCGCCACATGCGCGCCAATGGCCAGGCCAAAGCGGATGGCCCGCTCGACCGCCCCCAGGTTCATCACCGGCAGCGTACCGGGCAGCGCCAGATCGACCGCGCAGGCCTGCGTGTTGGGCTCGGCGCCAAAAGCGGTGGCCGCGCGCGAGAAGATTTTCGAGGCCGTGGTCAGCTGGGTGTGCGTTTCAAAACCAATGACGACTTCGTAACCGTGAATGAGTTGGCTCATGTGTGTCAGACCCCCTGCGGCTTGCGCAAGTGCGCATCCGTGACCTGTTGCAGGCGATGCGCGACATTGAGCAGGCGCGCCTCTGCAAAGTAGTTGCCAATGAGCTGCAGGCCCACTGGCATGCCGCCCTGTCCAAAGCCTGCGGGCACGCTCATGCCCGGCAGCCCCGCCAGCGAGGCCGGCAGGGTGAAGATGTCGGCCAGGTAGTCGGCCAGCGGGTCGCTGGCGTTTTGCCCCAGCGCCCAGGCCACGGTGGGCGCCACCGGCCCGGCGATCACATCGCACTGGGCAAAGGCCTTCTGGAAATCGTCGGCGATACGGCGGCGGATCTTTTGCGCCTGCAGGTAGTAGGCGTCGTAGTAGCCGTGCGAGAGCACATAGGTGCCGGTCATGATGCGGCGCTTGACCTCGGGCCCGAAGCCCTCGGCGCGGCTGCGCTTGTACATGTCCAGCAAATCGGCCGGATTGGCCGCGCGGTGGCCAAACTTCACGCCGTCAAAGCGGCTGAGGTTGGAGCTGGCCTCGGCCGGCGCGATGATGTAGTAAGCGGGAATGGCCAGCTCGGTCAGCGGCAGCTCGATGGGCACGCGCCGCGCGCCCAGCTTCTCCAGCGCGGCCAGGGCCTCGTCCAGCGCGGCCCGCACATCGTCGGCCAGGCCCGGGCCAAAGAACTGCGCCGGCACGCCAATGCGCAGGCCGTCGAGCGACTCGTTCAGGCGGGCCGAGTAATCCTCGGCCGGCACGTCCAGCGAGGTCGAGTCGCGGTCCGGGTCCGGGCCGCACATGGCGCTCAGCAGCAGCGCGCAGTCCTCGGCGCTGCGCGCCATCGGGCCGGCCTGGTCCAGGCTGGAGGCATAGGCAATCATGCCGTAGCGGCTGGCGCGGCCATAGGTGGGCTTGATGCCGGTGATGCCGCAAAAGCCGGCGGGCTGGCGGATCGAGCCGCCGGTGTCGGTGCCGGTGGCCGCCGGCACCAGGCGGGCGGCCACGGCAGCGGCACTGCCGCCCGAGGAGCCGCCGGGCACGCGCTGCGCATCCCAGGGATTGCGCACCGGGCCAAAAGCCGAGTTCTCGTTGCCCGAACCCATTGCAAACTCGTCGCAATTGAGCTTGCCCAGGCAGACCATGCCGGCCCCGCCCGCGGCTTGCGCGTCGTCTTGCGCGCCCTCGGTGCCCAGGCGCCGAACCACGGTGGCGTCAAACGGCGAGCGATAGCCCGCCAGCATCTTCGAGCCGGCGGTGGTGGGGAAGTCGCGGGTGACAAAAATGTCCTTGTGCGCCATCGGCACCCCCTCCAGCGCGCCGGCCCGGCCGGCGGCGCGGCGGGCATCGGCGCGGCGGGCCTGCGCCAGCGCGGCCTCGGGATTGACGTGCAAAAAGCTGCCACTGGTGTCGGCCTGGGCACGGGCCAGAAAGTGCTGCGTGAGTTCGAGCGCCGAGAAGGCGCCCTGGTCCAGGCCACGGGCCAATTCGGCCACGCCCTGGTCGTGCAATGCGCGTTGCGTCATGCGCGGCTCCTTATTCGATGACCCGGGGAACCAGGAACAGACCGCGCTCGACGGCCGGCGCGCTTTGCTGGTTGGCCTCGCGGGCGTTGGGCTCAGTCGCCTCGTCGGGGCGCAGGCGCAGCGTCATGGCCTGCACCACCTCGATCGGGTGTGCCAGCGGCACCACATCGCGGGTGTCGACCTGGCGCATGGCCTCGACCAGGGTGAAAAAACCATTGATCTTGTCGAGCGCCGCCGCCGCCTCGTCGGGCTGCAGCTGCAGCCGCGCCAGGTTGGCGATGCGCTCAATGTCAGAGGGGGTCAGCGACATGTTCGGGCTGGGTCGAAAAAGGACGTCTGGACAGGCCTGCAACCCGGCCCGGCAGGGCCCTGGTTGGAGGGGGATCGGGTATTATCCCGTTTTGGCGTGACGTTTCGCCAGGCGCATGCTTTGGTCGCGCCTGTGGGCGCCACGCACGCTTCTGAACAAACACGCTCTGTCGGCCCCGCGCCGGCTGGGCTGCAGGGACTTTTCACCATGCTTTCCTCCTTTTTGCGCTATTTTTCGACCGATCTGGCCATCGATCTGGGCACCGCCAACACCCTGATTTTTGTGCGCGACAAGGGCATTGTGCTCGACGAGCCGTCGGTGGTGGCCATTCGCCACGAAGGCGGCCCCCAGGGCAAAAAGACCATTCAGGCCGTGGGCCACGAGGCCAAGGCCATGCTGGGCAAGGTGCCGGGCAATATCGAGGCGATTCGCCCCATGAAGGACGGGGTGATTGCTGACTTCACCGTCACCGAGCAGATGCTCAAGCAGTTCATCCGCATGGTGCACCCGCGCAGCACCTTCCGGCCCAGCCCCCGCATCATCATCTGCGTGCCTTGCGGCTCGACCCAGGTCGAGCGCCGCGCCATCCGCGAGTCGGCCCTGGGCGCTGGCGCCTCCGAGGTCTACCTGATCGAAGAGCCCATGGCCGCGGCCATTGGCGCTGGCCTGCCGGTCTCCGAGGCCTCGGGCTCGATGGTGGTGGACATTGGCGGCGGCACCACCGAGGTGGGCGTGATCTCGCTGGGCGGCATGGTCTACAAGGGCAGTGTGCGCGTGGGCGGCGACAAGTTCGACGAGGCCATCATCAACTACATCCGCCGCAACTACGGCATGCTGATCGGCGAGCCCACCGCCGAGGCCATCAAAAAGAACATCGGCTCGGCCTTCCCGGGCAGCGAGGTCAAGGAGATGGAAGTCAAGGGCCGCAACCTCTCGGAAGGCGTGCCGCGCAGCTTCACCATCAGCAGCAACGAAATCCTTGAGGCCCTGACCGATCCGCTCAACAACATCGTCTCGGCGGTCAAGACGGCCCTGGAGCACACCCCGCCCGAGCTGGGCGCCGACATTGCCGACCGCGGCATGATGCTCACCGGCGGTGGCGCCCTGCTGCGCGACCTGGACCGCCTGCTGGCCGAAGAGACGGGCCTGCCGGTGCATGTGGCCGAAGACCCGCTGACCTGCGTGGCGCGCGGTTGTGGCATGGCCCTCGAGCGCATGGACCAGCTCGGCAGCATTTTCACCAGCGAGTAAAGGCAGCGGCCGACCCGTTTGGCGTTGGCCTTCTGACCACACCGGCGCACGCCCATGGCCCTGGAAACCCTAGACCACAGCCCGCCGCCCTTTTTCAGGCAAGGCCTGCCGGCGGCGCTGCGTTTTGCGCTGCTCAGCCTCATGGCCATCGGCCTGATGGTGGCCGATCACCGCCTGCAGGTGGTGATGCCGGTGCGTGCCAGCATTGCCACCTTGCTCACCCCCCTGCAATGGGCGAGTTTGCAGCCTGGACGGGCATGGGATGCGCTCGAGCAGTCGGTGCGCGACATGCAGCAGGCCCAGGACACGGTGGACGAGTACCAGGTGCGCAGCATCGCCCAGGCGCAAAAACTCCAGCAGATCGAGCACCTGCTGCAAGAAAACCGCCAGCTGCGCGAGCTGCTGGCGCTGCGCCCGACGGTCGACCGCAGTGCGCAAGCCGCACAAATCCTGTACGACACGTCCGATGGGTATGTGCAAAGGCTGATCATCGACAAGGGCCAGGTCGCGGGCATCCGCTCAGGGGCGGTGGTGATCGACACCGCCGGCCTGGTGGGCCAGGTCACGCGTGTGCACCCGCTGGTGAGCGAGGTCACGCGCTTGACCGATCGAGAGCAAAGCACCCCGGTCATGAACGCACGCACCGGTGAACGCTTTGTGGCCTTTGGCGAAAGCGCCAGCGCGGGCGAGCGACTGGAACTGCGCTTTGTGCCCGCCAGTGCCGATATGCGCCAGGGCGACCTGTTGATCACCAGTGGCCTCGATGGGATTTACCCGCCTGGCCTGCATGTGGGTCAGATCGTCTTGGTCGACCGACGGGTCAACAGCTCGTTTGCGCGTGTTCTGGCCGCCCCGGTCAGCCGCGAGCAGGGGCGCCATTTGCTGGTGCTGCAGCCACAGAACGATCCCTTGAGCCAAGCGGCTCAAGCCGCTCATGGCGAACATGGGAGAGCGCCATGATCATGCCCGCTGGCAAGCCGCTGCTGCTGCCTGCCAATCCCCGCTTTATTGCCCTGACCGTGGTGCTGGCCTTGTTGCTGCAGATGTGGGTGAACCTGTGGGGCCAGCGCTGGATGCCCGACCTGATGCAGGCGGTGCTGGCCTTCTGGTTGATCTACCAGCCCCGCCGCGTTGGCCTGATCCTGGCCTTTGTGCTGGGCCTGTTGATGGATGTCCACGAGGCCGCGTTGTTGGGCCAGAACGCGCTGGCCTATGTGGTCATGGCGTTTGTGGCCGGCCTGCTGCATCGGCGTGTGCTCTGGTTTCCTTTGCGCGAGCAACCGCTGCAGGTTGCCCCCATGTTTGTGCTGGTGGCGGTGATCGAGTGGACCGCCCGCCTGTGGCACTCGGGCATGTGGCCGCACTGGAGCCAGTTGCTGGCCCCGGTGCTGCAAACCGCGCTGTGGCCGCTGGTGGCGGCGCTCTTGCTGACGCCCCAGCGCCGACCCTACGAGCGCGACGACATCCGCCCGCTGTAAGCCATGGCCCTGCACATCCCCTCCCTGGCCGAGCTGCGCAACCTGCAAGGGGAGTTGTATCGCTTTCACCAGCGCATCGCGATCATCCATGTCGTGATTGGCCTGGCGTTTTTGCTCTTGCTGGTGCGCCTGCTGACCCTGCAGGTCTGGCGCCACGAGGACTTGCTCGAGCAGGCTGAGGACAACCGCACCGCGATCTTGCCGGTGGTGCCGCCGCGAGGGGCCATTCTGGACCGCAACGGCGTCGTGCTGGCCAGCAACTATTCGGCCTACACGCTCGAGATCACCCCGTCCAAGGTGCGCAACCTCGAAGCCACGCTCGATGAGCTGGCCCAGGTGGTCGAAATCAGCCCGCGCGAGCGCCGCCGCTTCAAGCGCTTGAGAGAAGAGTCGCGCAACTTTGACTCTTTGCCCATCCGCACCCGCTTGAGCGACGCCGAGGTGGCGCGTTTTGTGGCCCAGCGCTACCGCTTTCCTGGGGTGGAGGTGCAGGCCCGACTCTTTCGTCAGTACCCCTACGGCGACATGGCCAGCCACTTGATTGGCTACATCGGCCGCATCAATGCCCGAGAGAAAGAGCGCATCGAGGAAGAAGACGAGTCGGGCAACTACCGCGGCACCGAATACATCGGCAAGCTGGGCGTGGAGCAGAGCTACGAGCGCCTATTGCACGGCATCACCGGGGTGCAACAGGTGGAAACGTCGGCCGGCGGCAAGGCCATCCGCAGCCTCTCCAGCCAAAGCGCCACACCGGGGCAAAACGTGGTGCTGAGCATCGATGCCAAGCTGCAAAAACTGGTGGAGGACCTCTTTGGCCGGCGCCGAGGCGCCCTGGTGGCCTTGGATCCCAACACCGGTGAGGTGCTGGCCTTTGTGAGCAAGCCCAACTTTGACCCCAACCTGTTTGTCGAGGGCATCGACCACGACAACTGGAAGCTGCTGAGTGAGTCGATTGAGCGGCCGCTGCTCAACCGTGCCTTGCGCGGGACGTATCCGCCCGGATCGACCTACAAGCCGTTCATGGCATTGGCCGCCTTGAACACCGGCAAGCGCACTGCGTCGCAAGTGACCATGGACAACGGCAGTTTCAACTACGGCGGCCATTTCTTTCGCAGCCATGGGGACCACGGCCTGGGTGCGGTGGACATGGTGCGCTCGATTGTGCTGTCCAGCAACGTCTACTACTACAGCCTGGCCAACGACATGGGCGTGGACGCCATCCACGACTTCATGAAGCCCTTGGGGTTTGGGCAGATCACAGGGATTGATTTGCCTGGCGAGGTGCGCGGCATCCTGCCCTCGACCGACTGGAAGCGCAACTATTACAAACGCCCCGAACAGCAGCGCTGGTACGGCGGTGAGACCATCTCTTTGGGCATTGGCCAGGGCTACAACGCCTTCACCATGCTGCAGCTGGCCACGGCCACCGCGGCGCTGGCCAATGGCGGGCAGCGGGTGCAGCCGCATGTGGTGCGGGCCACGCAGGATGCGTTGCAGCACCAGGTTCAGCCGGTGGCGGTGCCCCCGCCGAAGCCGTTGGGCTACAAGCCCGAGCACCTGGAGGTGGTTCGGCAGGGCCTGATGGGCGTGGCCACCGCTGGGACCTCGGCCGCGGTGTTTGCGGGCGCACCGTACCAGAGTGCCGGCAAGACCGGGACCGCGCAGGCGGTGACGATCGGCCAAAAGGAAAAGTACAACGCCTCCACGCTGGAAGAGCACCAACGCGACCATTCGCTTTACATGGCCTTTGCCCCTGCCGACAAACCCAGCATTGCCCTGGCGGTGGTGGTGGAGAACGCGGGCTTTGGGGCGGCGCATGCGGCGCCGATCGCGCGGCGTGTCTTCGATTACTGGTTGCTGGGCCAGTACCCCAGCGAAGAAGATTTGCAGGCCGTCCAGCGTGGCCAGGCCTCACGGCCCCTGGGCACACCGCGCCGCAAGGAACAGGTGCCGCTGTCCCCGCAAAGCGCTGTGCGCCCCTGAGCCTTGGGTTTAGAGCCAGCCCCGCTGGCGTGCGATGTGCAGGGCCTGCACCCGTGTGCGGGCGCCGATGCGCTTGAACAAGCGGTAGAGGTGTGAGCGGATGGTGTTGGGCTGCAAGCCCAGGCTGTGCGCCATGTCCTGTGTGCTCAAGCCCTGATCGAGCAATTGCAACAAGCGCACGTGGCGACGGGTGAGCCGTGGCATGTTGTCGGCTGCCGCCTGCAGCGCTGGCAGGGGGCGGCGAATGCCGCTGGGCCAATTCGTGGTGCGGCTCTCCAGGGCCGCGACCAGGCGGCGTCGAATGTCATCCACCGGCAAGGTCTTGAGCAGCAGCTCGTCGGCCCCGGCCTGCAGCCATCGGCGCCCCAACATGGCCGGTGAGGGATTGATCAGCATCAGCAAGGTGGCCCGAGGGTGGGCCTGTCGCAGGCGCTGCAGTGGCAAGGCCGATTGCATGGGCAAGGTGTCATCGTCGAGAACCACCAGGCGGGGCCCCATGACGGCCATGTCTTGTGCTTCGGCTTGCGGGGGCCGGCTCATGCAGACCACATTCAAGTTGGGGTCGTGTTCTTGTACCCAGTGGGTCAGCAGCTCCTGCACCATGGGGTATGCGTGAATGATGCAAACGTCCATTGTTCATCCTCCCTGTTTTGGAGGCGTGATTGTGCAAAAAAGCGATGCGTTTGTATGTCGTTTGTTTTCTCTAGTTCACATAACTAGCAAAATTTTGGAATAGACCAATCTTGATAATTTCCTAATATTCGACAAATCTTGTATCCCAAATTACCAAAAGGAACGCACATGCCCCAACGTCAGCGAGCCCTCGCCACCCCCTCGGCCGCCAGCCTGCCGCAGCAATATGTGAGCACATCCAAAGCGGCCCGTATCCTGAACCTTTCCTTGGGCACGGTGCAGCGCATGGTCGATCGCGGCATGCTCGAGAGTTTCACCACCGAAGGGCGGCACCGCCGAATCCTGTTTCGCTCGTTGTCGGATTACTGCCGCGAGCACGGGATCGAAATCGATCCTCAGTGGCGCTCGAGCTTGCAGGGCATTTGCGTGATTCATTCGGCCGAGCACCCCTTGCGCGGACGGCGCCAACTCGAAAAGGTGCCCGGTGTGCATTTCTGCAGCAACCCCTTGGACCTGTTGTTTGCCACGCGCTCGCCAGAACTCTTGTTTCTGGACGCCCGGCTGGGTTGGATGGATTGGCTCCGGCTGGCGCAAAGCGTGCATGTGCAGCAGGGCTCGCGCCTGGTGATCTACAACGCCGAGCACCTGCCGGCAGACGCCCACCAAGCCCTGGCGCCCTCGGCCCGTTTCTTCAACATGGACCTCAGTGCCGACCTCTTGCATGGGTTTTTGCTGGCCCGTGAGGCGGGGCAAAAGGATTTGATGACCGAGCATTGAGCTCGTCAATGCACGAAGTTGCACCATTTTGGTGAATCTTCGCATGTGTTCACGACAACTTTACATTCCCTAGCAAGTTGTTGCTATTCACATCACGCCAACTCTTGTGCAAACTCCCTGCCAATCTTAAGGATGTACCGCAGGGAAGATCATGAGCATTTGTGTATACCTGGTTGAAGACGATCCCAGTTTTGCGCGACTTTTGCTGGACCTGATCGAGTCCACCCCAACCCTGAGCCTGGTGGGGCATTCGGCCAGCCTTGCCGATGCGATGTCCCGCTTGCCCATGGCCGGGGTGGATCTTTACCTGATGGACATTGGTCTGCCCGATGGCTCGGGCGTGGATGTGATGGCCCATGTCCACCGCTTGCAGCCGCAGGCCCGCATCATGGCACTGACATCCCTGGGGGATGAAAAGCACATCCTGAGCAGCCTGGAAGCCGGCGCCAGCGGCTATGTGCTCAAAAGCGAGGCTCCCCGCGATTTGCTGCAACACATCATGACCCTGATGAACGTGGGGGGCGTGCTCAGTGGGCAAGCCAGCAAGGTGTTGATTGGCGAGTTGACCCAGCGTCGCAGCACGCCGGTCCGTTCCCTGCTTTCGCGGGCAGCGGCCGAACTGACCCTGCGCCGCGAAGCCCCCGTGTCGGCAGCGCCCATGTCTGGGGATGAGGAAAGCCGTCCCTTGCTCACGCCCAAGGAGCAGGTGGTGTTGGCCGGTATCCAGCACGGGCTACAGGCCAAGAGCATTGCCCATGAGTTGGGCATCTCGATCTTCACGGTCAACCAGCATTTGCGCAGCATCTACCGAAAGTTGCATGTGCGCAACAAAATGGAAGCGATCCTGGTCGCCCGCAACCAGGGCGTGCTCTGAGCCTTGCCCATGTCCTGCTGGGCATGGCTTGGTCCCAAGCGCTGGCTGACCGGCTTGCTGGTGCTTGTGCTGGCTTGGTGCGCGCCCGCACAGTCGGCCCCATTGGGTGACGTGCAGGTGCTGCTCACCGGTCGTGTGAGCGAGGGGGGCGGGCAAGTTCCCCAACCGGTTCGACTGCCACATTTTGTGGAGCAGCCGGGCTCAGGCCTGCACACGGTTCACTGGTCGTTTGGCTTGCCCGAGGCGCTGGGTCGGCAGCAAATTCCAAGCCTGCTCATCCCCCAGCCCATCCAGGGCATGATCTTGCGCGTGGGGGGGCGGGTCATTTACGAATTGCCGGTGTCCGACCGGGAGACCTTGCGCGCTTGGTACCGGCCGGTGCTGGTGCAGGTCCCCCCCGAGTTGCTGCAGAGCGATGGCGCACCGGCGGTGCTTGAGATCAGCCAGACCGGGCATTTGCGCGGTTGGTTCATGTCCCCCATCTTGGTCGGACCGCTGCAGCATCTGCGGCCGTTCTACGACGGTTTTCAGTTCCTCAGCCAGACGCTGTCCATCACCAGCAATGTCCTGTCGGCCCTGGCGGGCTTGTTTTTGCTGTCGATTGGCTGGCGCAGCGGCAATCGACCTTACTGGTTCAGCGGTTGCACCTCGCTGATCTGGAGCCTGCTGTTTGCCGTGGCCTTGACGCAAGAGTTGCCCACCGACGCCTGGTTCAGTTGGCGCCTGATGCTCTATGCCATGACCGGTGCCTTGATTTATTGCGTCTGCATGTTTTTGCTGCATTACTTCGAGCAGCCGCCCTCGGCGCGTGTGCGGCTGGCGATGCTGGCGCTGCTGAACATGGGTTGGCTGGTGTTCTTGACCGTGGGGCGCGCCGCCGAGGCCTGGCTCGACACCGTGTGGGTGGGGCTGGCGATCCTGCTCTACATCGTGGTGGCCCTGCGCGTGTTGGTTCAAGCGGCCAGGCAAGGGCAGTTCCGGCGGCTGGTCCCGGTGCTGGCCCACTGGGGATTGACCACTGTCACCGCTGCCCACGACTATGTCCTGCAGGCGGGCGCCCCCCTGGCGCAATGGCTCGACGCCGATTCACCCCTTTGGCACAGCCTTGCGCTGCAACACATCTATCTGTGCCACCTGACCTTGCCAGGGTTTGTGATCATGGCGCTGTGGTTGCTGACCCAAGACCATTTGCGCAAAACCCGAGAAAAGTTGCAACACGAGCGCCACTTGCGGCAGGTCCGCGAGGCCATCGTGCACGACATCCATGACGGAGTGGGTGCACGCCTGAACCTGTTGTTGTGGGGCCTTCGCATGCGCGGCATGCCCGCCGAGCGCAGCCTGGAAGATGAGCTGCAGCGCTGCATTGAGGAGCTGCGCTTTGCGATTGAGCCGGGCCACACCAGCGCCATCACCCTCAGCCAGGTGCTGAGCCAGTTGTGCGCCCGTTTGCAATCCGGGCGGGGGCAGGAGGACGGCCCGCAGATTGTGTTTGAAGAGCAGGGCGAACCCGATCCAGCCTTGCGACCGGATGTGGCCCACGATGTGTACAAGGCCGCACAAGAGTGCCTCTCCAATGCCTTGCGCCACGGCAAAGCGCGGCATGTGCAGGTCACCTTGAGCCACCAGCCCAATGCGGTGGAACTGTGCATCCAGGACGACGGCGAGGGCATCCCCGATTGGGACAACGCGCAGCAGCGCCAGTGGCCCGATCGACCCCGCTCCCTGGGGCTCAAAAGCCTGCTGGCGCGGTTGCATGGCCGCCAGGGACAGGTGCGCATCGAGTCGGGTCCCGGCGGCACCCAGGTCGCTTTGCGGCTGTCGGCCCAAGCCCCGCGTCCCTGGGACGATCAGGAGGCCGCCGCCTAGCAGGCCTGCACAACACCATTAGCTTATCTAGTCATCTTTTGTTATTTCGGCCGGTCATCTGCATTCATATGATGACAGCATGGCTTCTCGACACACAGCGTGGGTCAGCGATCTTGGCCCAACGCTTTCCCCATGCTTCCCCTTCAAGCGACGCAGACCTGGTTTAACCGGTGGCGTCTTGCTGGCCCTTTGCCTCGGTTGCTGGAGCGCCCTGCTGGTGCAGGCCCAGACCCCACCCATGCCTGCGCAGACGGCGCCGCAAACCCTGCCCGAGACCATGCTGTTGCTGCTGCAAGACCACCCCAGCATGCGGGCCCGTCGGGCCGAAGCCGAGGCCACCTTGCAGGGCATGGAAATCGCTCGCCGACAGCATTGGCCCACGCCATCGGTGAGCACCGATTACGGCCCCCGCAACGCTGGCAACAACAAGGACCTGGCGCGCGCCAGCGTGGCCCGCCTGAGCCTGCCCTTGTTCACGGGGGGCTTGCTCAGCGCGGACGAAGAAGCCGCGGCGATGCGATACCAGTTGTCGCGCCTGGACATGCAATCTCAAGGCCAGGAACTGGGCTTGCAATGGCTCGAGATGTACCGGGCCTGGTGGCAACAGCAACAACGCTTGCGGACGGTGGCGCATTCGCTCGAACGCATGCGCGCCCTTCACCAGATGATTGTGCGACGCACCGAGGCGGGGGTGTCGGCCGAGGTGGACCAGCAACTGACCCAGGTTCAGATCCAGCGTTTGCTTGACGAGCGCGCGCTGGCGCAGCGCCTGAGCGATCAGGTGCTGGCCGAGATGGCGAATTTGCTTGGCCAGTCGGTGCAGCCCATCCTCATTGATGCTGCGGCCTTGCCCCACAAGCCTTGGGTCCGGGTTGAGGAGTTGAGCGAGCGCACCATGGGCGTCAGCCCGGCGGTGCTGCAGGCGCGCCAGAACGTCGAACTCGCCAAAGTCGAACAAAAGCGGGTCCGCGCATCGCTGCTGCCAACCGTTCAGTTGCGCTACGAGCGTCAGTGGGGAACGTATTACGGTCAGCAGCCTGCCGGTGAGCGTTTCTATGTGAACACCCAGGCGGCCTTTGGCGCGGGCATGTCGGCGCTTCAGCAGCAGCAGCAAGCCCTCTCGCGCACCGATGCCGCAGAGCAGCAGGTGGGGGCCGCGCGACAACGCATCCAAAGCCTGGTCAATCGCCTGTGGCATGAGGAGCAGGCCGCACAGTCCCAGTTGGACAACGCCAGCGAGTTGGCGCAGGCGTATGACGGGCTGGAGGCGTCGAGCCTGCGTCTGTTCACCGCGGGGCGACGCACCTGGCAGGAACTGATGAATCTGCAGCGTGAGCGGCATCAGCTTGGCCTGCAACAAACCGATGCGCTGGCGGCCATGCTCGGCGCTCGGCTGCGCATGTTGTGGCTGGCCGATGCATTTCCGGGCGTGCAGCTGACCGACCACCCCCAACCCACCCTTCCGCTGGTGCAGGTCACCCCTGTGCCCGCGGGTTCCCGTGCCAATTGACCGCGCGATGCGGTGCTGTTCATGACCCAAGAAACAACAGGCAGCCCAGACTGGCTGCACAACACCCGCTGGCTGTGTCGGCGCCTGTCCATGATGGACGGTCGGCTGCATGTGCTGACGCCCGCCGAGATCGAAGCGCTGGGCCAACAACTGCAGGACGACGTGGCACGCGCTGCGCCCACCCACCGGCTCATCCAGCACCTCGGGCCCATGCTGCGGCGCATTGGCTTGCGCGAACGGCGCTGGCAGGCGCGCCCGCGTGCGCACCAGACCCCGATGATCGGCATCGGTCGAGACTCGGGCGTGTGCCTGATTCATGGCCACAACCCAAGCCTGGGCCAGTGGGTGGTCGAGACCCCACAGGGCCGACGCGAATGGGCCGAGCCGCCGGCCGACATGCAGTTCTTCAACGTGGCGCTGAGCATCCGCGAGCAGCTCTCGTCGGGTGCGTTGGGCATGCTCATTGACGTGCTGGGCCAGCACCGCCAGCCGTTCGTGTTTTTTCTGCTGGGCACCCTGGTGATCAACCTGCTGGCGATCGTCACCTCGCTCTACAGCATGCAGGTCTACGATCGCGTGATTCCATCGCGCGGGGTCGAGACACTGATCGTGCTCACCGTGGGGGTGGCGCTGAGCATTGTGTTTGAGCTGATCCTGAAGTTTGTGCGCTCGCTCATCATGGAGCGCTTTGTGCAGGAGGTGGACACCGACCTGTCGCATCGCATCTATGAGCGCTTGATGCGCGTGCGCATGGACCAGTTCCCAGCCAGCGTGGGCACGCTGGCGGCGCAATTGCGCATGTACGAGTCGGTGCGCGCATTTGCCTACTCGGCCACCAGCTATGTGCTGGTCGACACCCCATTTGCGCTCTTGTTCCTGTTGATGATCTGGTTCATTGGCGGGCCGCTGGTGGCGGCCGTGCCGGCGGTGTTTTTTGTGGTGTCGCTGGCTTTGGGTCTGGCAATCAAGCGGCGCACCGAGAACCATACCCGCAGTTCGCAGGCGGCGGCCAATCGCAAACTTGGCCTCCTGGTCGAGTCCGTCGAATGTGCCGAAGCCATCAAGGCGCAGGGCACGCGCTGGCATTTCCAAAGCCGCTGGAATGCGCTGACCGCGCAGCACGTCAGTGAGGACCGGCGTGTGCGTCACATCACCGAGTCATCAATGTTCTACGCCGCCGCCTTGCAGCAGGTCAGCTATGTGCTGATGCTGGCCACCGGCGCCTATATCGCGGCCACCACCAACAGCCTGACTTCCGGTGGATTGATCGCCTGCTCGATCCTGAGCGGCCGTGTGCTGCAACCGGTCACGGCCTTGCCTGGCATGTTGTCGCAATGGGCCAATGCCAAATACGCGCTCATTGGCATCGACAACATCTTCAAGCTGCAGACCGATCACCACGAGACCGAGTCCCCCTTGCCACTGAGTCATCTGGAAGGTCACCTGGAGTTCGAGAAGGTGGTGTTCCATTACCCCGGACAGATCCATGGCCTGCAGGTGCCGCATTGGAAGGTCGAGCCAGGTGAGCGCATTGGCATCATCGGCGGAATTGGCAGCGGCAAGAGCACCTTGCTCAAGCTCATGGCCGGCCTCTACAAACCCAGCGATGGGCGCGTGCAGATCGACCATCTGGACATTCAGCAAGTCTCGCGTGCGCACCTGAGCGAGCACATCGCTTACATGCAGCAATCGGTGCAGCTCTTTGCGGGCACGCTCAAGGACAATTTGTGCGCAGGTCTGATCGGGCTGACCGATGAGCCGGTGCAGCAGGCCTGCCAGGCCACAGGTCTGGCCACCTGGATTGGCACCCACCCCAAGGGGCTGGAAATGCCCATTGCCGAGGGTGGGCAGGGCGTCAGCGGCGGGCAGCGACAGCTCATTGGCATGACGCGTCTCTTGCTTTCGCGACCGGCTTTGTGGCTGCTCGACGAACCCACCGCGAACATGGATGACGAGACCGAGCGCCGCCTGATGCAACTGCTGCACGGTTCGGTCGGCGCGCAGCAAACCCTGATTCTGGTGACGCACAAGATGGCCTTGCTGGGACTGGTCCAACGCCTGGTGGTGATGGCACAGGGCCGCATCGTGCTCGATGGCCCCCGCGATGCGGTGCTCGAGCACCTGCGCAAGGCCTCACAGCCGCAGCCGCCAGCGGCCAGCGCCGACGCCAGCGCTGCCAACGCATGACCCCCTCCCACATTTGAATCGAGCCGCTCCATGTTCCGTCGTTTCATGAACTACCTCTGGCCCCGCGAATGGCCGCAACGCCTGATCCTGCTGCTGGCCCTGATGCTGCTGGCCGCGGTGGTCTGGGCCGATCACACCGAAATCCCGCAGCTTGCACGCTCTCAAGGGCAGGTGATTGCCCTCTCCCGGACCCAGATCATCCAGGCGGCCAACGATGGGGTGGTCGAGCGGATTGCGGTGCGCGAGGGCGATCGGGTGCGCAAGGGCGACTTGCTGATGCAGTTGGATGCGGCGCAACTCAATGCCGCGGTGACCGACAGCCGCAACAAGGTTGCAGCCCTGCAGATTGCGCTGGTGCGCTTGCGTGCCGAGGTGTTTGAGCGGACGCTGAGCTTTCCTCCCCATCTGGCGCGCCACACGAGTTTTGTCGACAACCAGCGCGAGCTCTACAACCGGCGCCAGCGTGCGCTCAAGGAAGAGGTGGCCACCCTCAAGGACATGCTCGGGCATGTGGAGCGCGAGTTGGCGATGACGCTGCCCTTGCTCGAGCGTGGCGACATCGCGCAGACCGAGGTGCTGCGCCTGCGCCGCTCGGTGGCCGAGTTGCAGGGCACGATCAGCAACCGGCAGAACCGCTATTTTCAGGATGCACAGGCCGAGATGACCAAGGCCGAAGAGGAGTTGTCGTCGCAGCAGCAGGTGCTGGTCGACCGCGAGGCCAACCTCGAGCGCATGCAGATGTTTGCGCCTGCCGACGGGATTGTCCGCAACATCCGCATGACGACCCTGGGCGCACGGGTGCGGCCGGGCGATGTGGTGATGGACCTGCTGCCCACCGGCAGTGAGCTGATCGTCGAGACCAAGCTCAAGCCAGCCGATGTGGGGCACATCAAGACCAGCGATGTGGCCACGGTCAAGCTCGACGCCTTTGATTACTCGATCTACGGCGTGCTCGATGGCAAAGTGGTGTATGTGAGCCCTGATGCGCTGAGCGAGAACACCCCGCAGGGCGAGCACATCTTCTACCGGGTCCACATCCAGATCGACCCGCAAACCTTGTCTGCGCGGCACAAGCCCATCGAGATCACGCCGGGCATGACGGCGCAGGTGGAAATCCGCACCGGCCGCATGAGCGTGCTGGACTACCTGCTCAAGCCGATCATCAAGACGTTTTCGAACGCGTTCACCGAGCGTTGAACACGCCTGGCGGCCGGCGCCTGCCGCAGGCACCGGCCGTGGAGGCCGGGCTCAGTGGTGGTGGCCGGCGGTTTCGCCCGCCTTGAGGCGGTAGACGGTGCCGCAATACGGGCAGCGGGCCTGGCCTTCGCGGGCCACGTCCAGGAACACCTTGGGGTGGCTGTTCCAGAGGGCCATGCCGGCCTGCGGGCTGGGGCAGTAGACGCCGCCTTGCGCGTTCAGGTCACGCGCTGCCAGTTCAACAACAGCGTTGCTCATGTGGGGGCTCCTCAGACCAGGGTCAGCCAGTGGGCGTACTTGGGGTTGCGGCCGGCCACGATATCGAAGAAGGCGCTCTGGATTTTTTCGGTGATCGGGCCGCGGCTGCCAATGCCAATCTGCAGGCGATCGAGCTCGCGGATCGGGGTCACTTCGGCGGCGGTGCCGGTGAAGAAGGCCTCGTCGGCAATGTAGACCTCGTCGCGGGTGATGCGCTTTTGCACGATCTCCAGGCCCAGGTCGCGTGCGATGTGGAACACCGTGTTGCGGGTGATGCCGTTGAGGGCGCCGGCCGACAGGTCGGGGGTGTAGATCACGCCGTCCTTGATGATGAACAGGTTCTCGCCCGCACCTTCGGACACAAAGCCGCTGCTGTCGAGCAGCAAGGCCTCGTCGTAGCCCTCGTCGGTGGCTTCCATATTGGCCAGGATGGAGTTGGTGTAGTTGCTCACCGCCTTGGCCTGCGTCATGGTGATGTTGACGTGGTGGCGGGTGTAGCTGGAGGTCTTGACGCGGATGCCGCGCTTGAGGCCTTCCTCGCCCAGGTAAGCGCCCCAGGCCCAGGCCGCGACCATCAGGTGGATGGTGTTGCCCTTGGGGCTCACGCCCAGCTTCTTGTCACCAATCCAGGTGAGCGGGCGCAGGTAGCAGCTCTCGAGCTGGTTGGCACGCACCACCTCGCACTGGGCGGCGTTGACCTGCTCCTTGGTGAAGGGGATGGTCATGCGCAGGATCTTGGCGCTGTTGAACAGGCGGTCGGTGTGCTCCTGCAGGCGGAAGATGGCCGTGCCCTTGTCGGTTTTGTAGGCCCGCACGCCCTCGAATGCGCCGCAGCCGTAATGCAGGGTGTGCGAGAGCACATGGATCTTGGCGTCGCGCCACTCGACCAGCTGGCCATCCATCCAGATTTTGCCGTCGCGGTCGGACATCGAGGGAATCACTTGGTTCATGGGTCTTCCTGTCAGGGTGGGCCCCCGGCCGCAGGGTCGCAGGCGGGGCAAACCTTCATTTTACGCCGCAGGCGAGGCGTCCGAGGCCGGGCTGTCGGATGCTCTGGGCCGCTCAAGCCGCCACTCGGCGAGCTTGCCACCCACAAAGGTGCAGGTCACCACCGAGTCGGTGTTGTCGCGCCAGCTGAACACCTCGGGTTGTGCGTTGGGTTCGGTGTGCAATTGACCCAGCGAACGGGTGATGGCGATCACGTGCATGAGCGTCACGCCCGGCTTGAGCTTGGCGTTGAGCATGACCGCGCTGGGCACGCGGCCGATGGGGCGGTCGGCCGCGCGCTTGAGGATGTGCATGAGGCGGGTGAAGTGCAGCAGCACCCACATCACCAAGGCCCCAGCGGTCATGGCCAGGCCGGGCCAGCCAAACTCACGCCAGGCGCCCACGGCCAGCACCAACACGGCCAGCGGCACCAGCACTCGATTGAAATTGAACGGGGTTTTCATGGGGGGTGATTGTGCCTGTGCCTGCGCCCGCCTGCGCAGGGCAGGGATGGGTCATGTGCACCGTGACATTAAAATTGTCGTTTATTCAAAAATGGGTGAATTCCGGTATGGTGTCCCCTTCCACCCTGATGACCTTGGTCATCAATTTGGACCGCTCGCCAGCCCGCCTGGCCAAGGTGGCGGCCCAACTCGATCCCTTGGGCTGGGCCTGGGAGCGCCTGCCTGCCTCTGACGGTCGACAGCTCACCCTGGCAGACCCCCAACTGATCGATGTGCCGGCGTTTGAGCGCCTGCACGGCAAGCCGCCGCTGCCAGGCGAGCTTGGCTGCTACCTCTCGCATGTGCGGGCCATGCAGCGCTTTCTGGCATCCGATCAGCCCTATTTGCTGATTCTGGAAGACGATGTGCAGTTGGGGCCTGACCTGCCGCGTGTGGTCCAGGCCTTGTTGGCCAAGGCCGATGCATGGGACGTCGTGATGCTGTCGGGCATCCACTCGGCCAGCCCGCTCTTGCTGGGTGAGATTTGTGATCGTTTTCGTTTGGCGGTGCCATTGAGCCGATATGCGGGCTCCAGCTGTTACCTGCTGAGCCGGCGGGCTGCGCAGCGGTATCTTCAGGATCTGCTGCCCATGCGCCTGCCCTATGACCACGAGTACGACCGCGCCTGGGCCCGTGGCTTGCGCACCCGCATCGTGGTGCCGGCCCCTTGCATCCATAGCTTTGTCGACGGCTCCGAGGTGCATCCGCCAGGGGTCAAACGCCACAATCGCCGTTGGTACCAGCGCTGGCACACCTATGCCTATCGCCTGCGCACCGATGTGCATCGCGTCCTGCACGGACTGGCGCAATGGTGGCGCCACCGCCCCTGAGCGGCGCTTATTCCAGCGAGCGCAGCACGGCCAGGGCGTCTTCCACCCGCTCGACGCCGTGCAGGCTCAGGCCCTCGAGCGCGGGGTCGGCGCGCTTGGGCAGGTTGGCCTTGGGCACCACGGCCACCTTGAAGCCCAGCTTGGCGGCTTCTTTCAGGCGCTCCTGACCCCGGGGGGCGGGGCGCACCTCGCCGGCCAGGCCAATTTCGCCAAAGGCCAGAAAGCCCTTGGGCAGGGCCCGCGCGCGCAGGCTGGAGCTGATCGCCAGCAGCACCGCCAGATCGGCGGCCGGCTCGCTGATGCGCACGCCGCCCACCGCGTTGACAAACACGTCCTGGTCCATGCAGGCCACCCCGGCATGGCGGTGCAGCACCGCCAGCAGCATGGCCAGGCGATCGCGCTCCAGGCCCACGCTCAGGCGCCGTGGGCTGGGGCCGGCGGTGTCCACCAGGGCCTGGATCTCGACCAGCATCGGCCGGGTGCCCTCGAGCGTGACCATCACGCACGACCCGGGCACGGGCTGCGGGTGCTGGCTCAGAAAGATGGCGCTGGGGTTGCTCACGCCCTTGAGGCCGCGCTCGGTCATGGCAAACACGCCGATCTCGTTGACCGCGCCAAAGCGGTTCTTGATCGCGCGGATCAGGCGGTAGCTCGAGTGGGTGTCGCCCTCGAAGTACAGCACCGTGTCGACCATGTGCTCGAGCACGCGCGGGCCGGCCAGCGCGCCTTCCTTGGTGACATGGCCCACCAGCACGATGGCGGTGCCGCTGCCCTTGGCCGCGCGGGTGAGGTGGGCGGCGCATTCGCGCACCTGCGCCACCGAGCCGGGCGCGCTGGTCAGCTCGGCCGAGTACAGGGTCTGGATGGAATCGATGATCGCCACCTGCGGCTGGCGCTGGGCCAGGGTGGCCAGGATCTTCTCGAGCTGGATCTCGGCCAGCACCGGCACCTGGCTGGCCTCCAGCCCCAGTCGCCGCGCGCGCAGCGCCACCTGGGCGCCGCTTTCCTCGCCGGTCACATACAGGGTGGGCAGGCCACGGCGCTGCAAGGCGTCCACGGCCTGCAGCAGCAGGGTCGACTTGCCGATGCCGGGGTCGCCGCCAATCAGCACCACCGAGCCCGGCGCAATGCCGCCGCCCAGCACCCGATCGAGCTCCTCCTGGCCGGTGGGGTGGCGCTCCACCTCTTGTGCCTCGATCTGCGACAGGGGCGTCACCGGCAGGGTGGGCGCCAGCGCCGCGTGCGATTGCGCCATGCGGTTGCGCCCGCTGCCGGGGGCCTCGCTCACGCCCTCGACCAGGGTGTTCCAGGCGTCACAGCCTGGGCATTTGCCCAGCCAGCGCGCGCTGGTGGCGCCGCATTCGCTGCAGGTGTAAACGGTTTTGTCTTTGGCCATGGGCAGATGGTAACGGCCGCTCAGGCGCCCGCTTGCCAGGCCGCGATGAAACGGGCGGCCAGTTCGGCCGCGGGCAGGTCCTGGCAGGCGCTGGCGTTCTGCCCGCTCCACAAGGGGGTGTAGTCGGTGCGCCCCTGGGCTTCGGCGGCGCTGCGCAGCGGCCCCAGGGCGGCGCCGGCCAGCGGAAAGGCCGGGGCCAGCGGATCCATGGGGTCGAAGGCGCGCATCAGCCCATTGACGATGCCACGCGCTGGGCGGCCGCTGAACAGGCGGGTGAGCGCGGTGTGCTCGGCCGCGCTCGAGCGCAGGGCGGCGCGGTGCAGCGCGCTGGTGCTGGCCTCGGGCGTGCACAGCCAGGCCGTGCCGATCTGCACCCCGCTGGCGCCCAGGGCGCGCATGGCGCGCACGCCCGCCGCATCGGCCACCCCACCGGCGGCCAGCACGGGCCGGTCCACCGCGGCCAGCACCTGCGGCAGCAGGGCCAGCGTGCCCAGCTGGGTCGAGAGGTCGTCGCTCAGGAACATGCCGCGATGGCCCCCGGCCTCCAGGCCCTGGGCAATGATCACATCGGCCCCATGGGCCTGCAGCCAGCGCGCCTCGGCCACGGTGGTGGCGCTGGACCAGATCTGGCAGCCCAGCGCGCGGGCGCGCGCCAGCAACGCGGCCTCGGGCAGGCCAAAGTGAAAGCTCAGCACCGCCGGCCGGTGCCGCTCGATGAGCGGCAGGTGTTCCGGGCCAAAGGGCGCACGGCCCGCGCCGCTGGGCATCTGCGCCGGATCGAGCCCCAGCGCCTGGTAGTGCGGGGCCAGCGCCGCATGCCAGCGCGCCAGCGCCGCCGCGTCGGGCGTGGGCGGGCGGTGGCAGAAAAAGTTCAGGTTGAAGGGCCGCTGCGTGAGGGCGCGCAGGGCCTGCAGCTCGGCGTCCAGGCTGTCGGGGGTGTGCATGGCCGCAGGCACGCTGCCCAGCGCCCCCGCCTCACACACCGCCGCGGCCAGGGCCGCACCCTGCGCACCGGCCATGGGCGCTTGCACGATGGGCGCTTGAAGCTGCAATAAGGCGCTCAATGAAGTCATGGGGGGATTGTCGGGGGTTTGAGAGGACTCTTGGGTCACACCGGGTGATGAATTGCGCACACAGGCTTGAAAAAACCAAGTTGAATCAATGAGACTTAAGAAAATTTATTGTTTATCTTTTTCTTAATTTCTGGAATAGTTAATGCTTGAGCCGTGAGTTTTGAGGTGTGTAGTCGGGGTAGCCTTAAGAGGCTGCTAAGCAGCGAAAGCAGACCAAAAGCCCCCTTACTTGGCTACCTGCTCAGACTCCGACAGTACATTGCAAACTTGGGAAAGTTGACTTTCAACGTTCAAGGGTAGGGACGCTGCGCAGCCTTATGTTTATCATGCAGCGTCCTCGGCACCCGCAACGCAGGGTTGGCTCTCGCATGACAATTGCATCGCCACCATGCCACCCGAAGCTACCAGTCTCCGCCCCATCGGACTGCGCTGAAAGTCGGCAAATTCGCAGGCAAGGCGTAGCATAAGTTCGAGCTTCACTGCGGTTATACCTTTTTGGCCACGCTGCTCCAGATGCAGTGCAAGCATTTCTGTTAAATCATGACCTCTCGAAAGAGACCAACCGCTAGGCCACTCCCGGTCAAGGCATTTCGCTGCTTTGATCAGGTCATCAATGTACGTACGATAATTGGACCAGCGAGGTAGAGCGTTATAAAGCGCTTTCTCATCGAAAGCGATATCGCGAGGGTCGAAGAAAGCCCGAATCTCCAATCCATTCAAAATACTTGAACGTAAGTTTTTGGCCCGTTGCAGAAGAATATCTGCTGCGCGAAGGCTACCTATAAGTCTCGATGCACGTTCTAGACGATCGCGAAGGTCTTGGGCTACGCTTGCATCAATATCCAAGTTCACCAATACTTTGCTTAGAGCATTGGAATTAATTAGATAGGTTTCAAGATCGTTGTAATGAAGCCGATTCTCCTCGAAACAATACGCGTTATAGACGAATGAAGGGTGCTTATATAAAGGCTTTTGTGAAATTACATCAAAGTCTACATCTGCAAAAAAGTATAGAAATTCAAAATTAGAATATGGATTTAAAAGGGAGTTCTCATACACGAGCTCAACCAGTGGTTTTCCGTCAAATCCATCGAATCGAACTGCAGCGCCAGCAGGAATCCATTGGCTTAAGAAGCGTTTGTCGCAAATACCCTCCACAACGGCTGTTCGAATCTTTTTGCTTCTAAATATGGTTAGTGCGCAATTAATAAGAAATTTCGGGTCTTTTTGATATCGACGAAGCGTGCTCATTTTATGCCCCAATGTCGAATTTTTTGCCTGCCGCTTGATGTTGTTCAGCAAGCTCAATTACACTATCCCATCTGTCTCCGATGAGTATTGGAGAATGTGTTGCAACAACTACAGCAAATCCGTTGAGTTTTCGAATTTCCTCTAGAATTGAAAGAAACTTTTCTTGCCATTCGGGATGAAAAGAGATTTCTGGCTCATCGATCAGTACAAGCGCACCTTTATTCGTGTCGAAGACAAGCTTTCCGATAAGGACAATTAGGTGTTGCTCGCCGGACGATAGCACTGACAATGGCAGTGCCTGTCTTTCACCATCGATCACTCGTACAACAATCCCTTCATCAGCCGAGGTACTGATTTCCTTAAAGGCAATTAGCCCGTTGATCGAGCTGCAAAACACATCTAGACGCTGAGCCAAATTCTCAAGCAACGAGAATTTTTCACGAATATCATCTAGATAGGTCTTCAATACCAGCATGCCGGCGTTTTCAGTTGACTCCGCATGAACATTTAGTTGTTTCGTTGTTCCAGTGTGAGGAACAAGCCCAAGCCGCCCATAACGCTCTTCATATGACTGAACAGAATTTATGGATTCGATGATTGATTCTCGTGTTGGTGCAACCCCATTCTTTAGTGAATCCATCAATCTCGTTGGAAAGTTAGTTTCCTTTTTTCGCCCTTCCTCAAATTGATTTCGAATAGCCGACTGCATCTTTTCCTGAATATCCTTTGCAAGGGCGCCCACCATTAAGCTGCTCTTTGCCAAAGTATGTCCTCTGCCGTCAAAATCCTCTTCAAATTTAAGACGATTGGTAGGAATCGAAAATACCTTAATCGACCTTCTGATTTTTTCCAACCACTCATCGCGTTTGATATTCCTCCTAAAAAGTGGATGGTCGCCATAGCGAGATAGTATTTCCACTCGATCAAATATTTCTCCGGTACGATCATGTCGCCATGTCTTGGAGCCAATTCTAGTTAGAAATGGCAAAGCTCGTTCAACGACAAATGAGCGCTCGTCACCATCTTGATTTCCAAAAGGGTCTTTTATCTTTGTTTGATTTGAGCCAGATCGGATTGTGACTTGATTGTTTTCATGATCATCTTCAACATGAATCACCTCGACGACTTCTTCATCCGATAAAAAGAAGCGGATACTTCCGAATTTTTCTCTAATGAAATAATAGTGATCACCAGATGCAAAGCTACTAATTATTTTTAGTATTGTAGATTTTCCGTACCCATTTGGTGCGGTCAATATTGATATGCTATTGGAGTGTTCCGCAAGATTAATGGAGTAGTCGAAACGACCAAATAATTTGTCAATCTCGATTTTTTCAATTCTATTTTCCATAATGATTTGATTTCAATGGTTTGTAGGTAATGTTGTCTTGCGCGAGCCAACAATCAGCGATTGTCTATCGCCCGACTCAGCTAATGCGCATTCACGAAGCAGAATGCAGCGAATGGCCCCATTTAAACTGAACCGCCGCCCAATTGCTGGGTTGGAGATCTAGCTGTTGTGACCGTGTGCGGAGAGTGCATTAGTCTGAGCCTTCGTTTGGTCTGAGACCTATTATTGCCAAAATATATCTCCCGAATCAAGTGGAAATGGGATTCAAGTTCGATGATTGTTTTTTAATTATCTCGTTGACCATATTTGGCCGGCTTCAGCAAGTCAAGGAATTCAGGCTGATGTCGACTTACAGCCTATTCAAGTCATCCCTAATCCAATGCTGTTCTTCGCTCGCCATTGAGATTGATGGCGCCACAAAAAGTCACACCGTCCTTGCGTTCAGGGCCTTCTGAAAAGGGTTCAACACTCAACGCGGTTCGGCAGCGCATCGACACCCCCCCCCCGTGCAAACCCTCATCCCTCCCCTCGTCCAATCATTTAACATATTAAATAAATGCCCCGCCCATCCGCCAAACCCTTCCCCATCACGCATCGCAATTTGCCTCGGCTGCTGCTGCAGGCGCGC
>JACCDV010030393.1_pt1 | contig 37242 bp, 33 predicted proteins | sample 7446131 | NCBI WGS metagenome assembly JACCDV01 (sample SAMN15323448, study PRJNA562643) | freshwater metagenome | isolation source: river surface water | place: USA:Blue River Watershed | collected 2017-08-17
CGGCCGAGATCACGCATCGCCTGGCGCATCACTTGCGCCAGCCGTGGCTCGATGCTGCCAAAGGGCGCAGTGCCGGCCTGCAGCAAATCCGCATGCAAGGCACGCACCAGACGCATGTGCTGGCCAGCCGACCAGTTCAGCGATTCGATCTGCCGCGCCAGCGTGCGCTGCAGCGCGCCCAGATCGGCGACGCTCTCGACCATCAGACGCGCCAGTTCATGCACGCGCGTGTAGCGATCGAACTCCAGCGGATCAAAGCTGCCACAAGCGGATTGCGATTCATGCGCCACGATCCGGGCGTCGGCTTCCATATGCAGCTCCCGCAACTGCGCACGCAATCGGTCCAGATTGTCGGCAAGTTCAGACGTTGCCAGCCTCAGCGCGAGCACGTCGTCAACCTGCTGGTGCGAACCCGTCAGCATATCGGCTGCCGCATCTGTCAGGCGGCTGACGAGCGCGACGGGCACGCGCAGGCGGGCAGCGGGCTGGGGACTTGCGGACAGCGACGTGCTCGCGTCGGATTCGCACCTGGCTTCAGGCGCTGCGTTGCATTGGGCATCGCACTCCGTATCCAACGCCGCATCGCACCCGTGCTTGCGCGCGATATCAAGCACGGCATCAACCTCGCCCTGCAAATGCAACAGGCTTTCGCCAGACACGGGGCCGACGTCGGACAAGCCCGCCACCTGCGACTCGAGTGCGTGAAACACATCGCCGATACGATGCTCGCCTGCCATGCGCGCACTGCCCTTGAGCGTATGCAGCACGCGCATCATCTGCGATGGCAGCTCGGCACTGTCGGGCGCAGCTGACCATGCGCACATTGCATCATCGAGCTGACGCAGCAAGTCATCGGCTTCTTCACGAAACAAGGCACACAGCTCTTCATCCACGGGCGCAGCATCAGCCTCTGCGCTGGGCGGTGCCTCGCCGGGCATGCCTTGATCCAGCAACTGCGCAATCCCTGAAATGGCATCTTTCAGTAAAACTGCCCGGTCGGTGCAATAAGCCTGATGGACACTTGCATCACAGGCCAGCTCCAGATCGTGTGCCAATGCCTGCATGGCCGGCCAGCCGACGGTGGACGCACTGCCCGCCAGCGCATGTGCGTCGATCGCCGCCTGTGCCGGCAAGCCGGACGCTGGCGATGCTGCCCACGCCTGCAAGGACGCATGCAGGCTGTTCACGCGTGCACGGGCTTCAGCGATGAAGATTTGCTGCAACGACGGTGTGCAGGACCCGGCTGACGTTACGGCGGATGCGTTGGCTGTGTTGGCTATGTTGGGTGCGTTGAGATCGGCAGCACCCAAGCCTTCGATAGCAGCACCTGCGGTGGCTCCCATCGCTGTTGCTGCAAGCCCCTCCGCTACGGCCACACTCTCCGTTACGACCACTCCTTCCGTTGCGACCACTCCTTCCGTTACGGCCACTCCCTCTGTTGCAGCCACCCTCTCCGTTGCGGTCAACCCCTCTACTGCGACAGCATCCCTCTTTTCGGCTGCACCTGTTCGCGTCGGCATCGGCTCGAATGGCAACAACGCGATGCGCGCTTCCAGTACGACCAGCTGACAGGCAAAACCGAACAGCCAGCCAGGCTGCTGTGTGTGCACGGCTTCACCCGTGTTGGTACCCGACACATCAGCGAGCGCGCGCATCGCTTCTGCAACCGCATGCTGCAAGGGAGCGTGATCCAGCATGTGTGCAGCCGCATCAACCGGCTGCAGGCAAACGGACAGGCGAGCTGCCGCAACGAGTGACGCGCCGTCCGGCTGGACCGCATCGATCTCGCGGCCCATCGCAGCGATCTGTTCGCGCAAGGCTTGCGCGAGCGCCGGCATCAGTCCTTCGGCCATCGGGACCACGGATGCCCTTAAAGCGTCCGGCGGGCAGGCCAGCGATCTATTCGACGGTGTATCCGGCGAAGTAGCCTGCACGACGGCTTGCAGAGATCGCTCGTACTGCGCGGCGTCATCGTCATAGTGTGCATCGCTGTCCATAAGCGCTGTCTGTGGTGGCGATGCGAGTCCACACATATCAGCGACTGGCTGCAGCAGGGGTATCAACCGCGCGTCACGGGCCAGCGTCCGCAAGGCGTCACTCAATTGCGCCTCACTCAACGGCGCATCACTCGGTTGCGCGTCACTCAGCAGCGTGTCGGTCACGTGCAGCGCAGTTTGCCGAGCCGCCTGCCTGATCTGGCGCGCAGCTGCGGACATCCGTTGCTTTGCAAACGTCAGTTCGTCATCGCCTGTGGAACGGAGCGTGCCAATACAGGCCTGCAACACACGCCAGCGCACACGTGCCACCGGCTGAGCTTGCTGCGCGGCGACCAGGCCGAGCGCATCTGTAACAATTGCAGCTGCCTGCTGCCTGGTGCGGGTGCTGTCGCTACGGAGGAATTCCAGCAATGCACGATCGATGTCGCCGGGGGATGCAGCAATCGGCAGCGGTGAATGTTCGCGCGCAGCTTCAGTGCGCAGTGTCTGCCGCAGCCATCCGGTGACAGCGGTGACGGCGGCGCTGGCTGCGGTGTTAGCTGCGTTGTTGATTTCTGCATTGACGCGCATAGCGTCCAACGCGGCCGCGAGCAGCTCAACTACGGCGGCAGCACCCGGCACGCCAACAAAACGTAACGCTGCTGCGATACGGAGACTGCTCGCATGTATGGATGCGGTGTCGCTGGTGATGCAGGCACTGGCCATACCGTCCAGCTCGCCGATGCATGCATCAGCCAAGGCAATGAGCGCGACTGCACCGGCGATATCGCGGTCGGTGCTGAAGCGGTGTGTTGTGCTGCTGTTGGTCGTAATGCTGTTGGTCGTGATGCTGTCGGCCTCACTCACCGAGTCAGCTGCGTCATCCGCTTGCGGATGCACGGCGAGCGGCTCGGACAAGGCGGGGGTCACGGTGGCCGCGCGGAGACAGTGTGTGATCAGGCAATCCGGAAGCGCGCTACCGCGTCGCCCAACGCGGTGGCCTGCGCCGCAAGGGACTGTATCGCTTCCGCGGTGGTCTGCGTGCGATCACGTGTCTGCCCGGTGATCGCGAGGATGCGCGCTATGGCGTCGGTGACGCCATCGGCCAGAACCGATTGCTCGGCTGATGATGCGGAGATGCTGCGTACCAGCGTATCGAGCTGCAGCGATACCTTGTGAATGTCAGCGAGCGCCAGTCCCGCAGCATCGGAGCGGCGCGCGCCATCGACCACGCTTTGCGTCGAGCGCTCCATCGCATGCACCGCTTCCTGCGCATCGGCCTGCACGGTTTTCACCAGGTGCCCGATCTGGCGCGCTGCTTCGCCACAGCGCTCGGCGAGGCGCTGCACTTCATCGGCTACCACGGCAAAGCCACGCCCGGCCTCGCCGGCGGATGCTGCCTGTATCGCCGCATTTAGTGCCAGCACCTGCGTCTGCTCGGTAATGCCTGCGATCAGTTCGGTGATGTCGCCAATTTCGAGCGATGAGTCCCCGAGGCGCTTGACCCGCTTGGCCGTCTCCTGCACCTGCTCGCGCAACTGCTGCATGCTGAGTATCGCGTCCTGCACGGCGGCCTCGCCCTGTTGCGCTGCCTGCACGGAGCGGATCGCCACCTGCGCGGATTCGTCGGCCGCAGCAGACACCTGATGAATCCTGGCCGTCAGTTGCAGCACGGACTGGCTGGTCTGCCGGATATCCTCGGCCTGGGTTGCGGACAGGCGCATGAGCTCGTCGGCAGTGATGCGTGTGCCGCGGCAAGCATCCTCCACCTGTTGCGCGGTGCGCTGCACCTGCAGCAGCAATGCGCGCAGCTCTTCGAGGGTGACATTGATGGCGTCGGCGATGGCGCCGGTGATGTCTTCCGATACCGTCGCTTGTATCGTGAGATTGCCGTCGGCAACTTCCTGCAGCTCGTTCATCAGGCGCAGGATCGCGGTCTGGTTCTGCTGGTTCACGCGCTGCGCCGCCGCTTCATCGTCCATTGCCTGTAGTCGCTCGCGTTCGGCCTGCATGCGCTGCGCTTCGGCTGCTTGTGCGCGTCGCCGGCTGTCGCGCACCATCAATGCAGCCAGTTTCACAGCGAGCAGCAGCGCGGCCGCTGCACTGGCCGGCAACGCAACGGAGGTCCAGTGCTCGCCCGCGGCTTGTGCACTATAGGCCTGCTGCAGCGTGGTCAAGCGCTCGCGCAATGCTTCATTGTCATTGAACAGTGCGCGCTCGGCCTCCTTCGCCGCAATGAAATTCGCGAGATTGCCGAGGATGCCATTCAGCGCCGTACGATAAGCACCGAACTGCGTGCGCAACTCGACCAGCCGTGCACGCGCATCTGCATGCGTGACCGGAGGCAGGCGCATCATCGGGCTGCCGTCGAGGAAGGCGGCGACTATGTCGTTGAAGGTATTCGCATCCCGGCCCAGCAGGAAGGCCGTGTCCGGATTGATGCCGTCAGCGGTCAGGAATTCATTGGCTCCCTTGCCCAGCCGCTGCGTGAGCATCACCAGCTGACCTGCCGCCGCAACCTCGTGCGGGCCGGCGCCGTTCTGCGCCAGCAGCGTTGCGATTTGCTCGGACAGTTCCAGCAGTACCGGACTGTGACGGTTCAGTACTTGCAGTGTGCTGCGGAATCCGGTCAGCGCGCTCTGTTGTTCAAGCAGGGCGGCCGCCGCGCGATCCGACGCCTGCCACTGGCGCGCAATCGTGCCGAGGTGTGTGGCGAGGTCGCCGGTGGCGGCATCCACCGTCTGACCGTCGACGGTGCCACCGGCCTGCAGGACGCGCAAGCCGTGATTGATCGCAATGCGGCTCTGCGCCAGTTGCCGGAACGCGTCTGCGTTGCCCTGCACGGCATTCGGTGCGGCCTTGCCCAGACGCTGCGAATGCATAACGAGATCGCCGGCCAGTTGCGTGCTGGCGGCAGCGGACAACGTGTGTTGCAGGTACTGCCAGCTGACGATGGCAAGTGCCAGCAAGGCTGCTGCCAATGCGCATTGCACTGCGCGCAGCAGGTGCAGATGATGATGATGATGATGGCTTTGGTGCTGCTGACTTGGCTGCTGCTGACTTGGCTGCTGCGGACTTTGGTGCTGCTGGCTTTGGTCTTGCGCTGCAGTGTCGGGCAGCGGCAGTGCTTCGGCAGCAGGGATTGTGCGGCGCGCGCGGCGCAGGCGTGCGACCCAGTACCGCAGCTGCCGTTGCAGTGTGCGGCCGGGATGCATGCGTGCAAGCCGCGCGGATGATGTGCCCAGCTCTCGTTCCGGCGTCATCGCTCAGCCTCCGCCAGGGACGGCAAGCGGCAGCAAACCCGCCTGCAAGAATTGCGGTGAGGCCCACAACTGTGCGAGATCGATCGCCTGCCAGCACTGCTGATTTCCATCATCAGCATCACCATCATCACGATCATCATCACCATCACGATCACGATCACCATCAGTATCGGCATCAACATCAGCAACGGCATTATTGGTAATGTCCACACCGGTCTGCATCGGCGCATCGATCAATCCGTACACGCGCTCGACACGTAGCGCAATCGGCCGGGGCTCATTCAGCACCAGCACACGCGTCGTGCCGTCGGACACCGGCACGACCGGTGCACCACCAAGTCCGGCCGGATCGATCACGCCCACCAGCGCCTGCCGGTGCCGGACGAGGCCGAGGTACCAGGGCTGCGTCAACGGCACCGGCGTGATCACGGCATCGATGACCTGCACACCAGGTCCGGCTTCGATACACCATTGCCGGCCCCCGGCGCTGAAGCCCAGACGTGGCGCGTTCATGCGCGCTCGCGCAACATGTCTGCGATCGATTGCAACAACTGCGCAGGATCGATGGGCTTCACCAGATAGTCGCGCGCGCCCTGGCGCAAGCCCCATTCCCGGTCGCTGTGCTGCTGCTTGCTGCTGCAGATGATCACCGGCAGCCCCTGCGTTGCAGGATCACGCGCAATCTCTCGGGTTGCATGAAAGCCGTTCTGGCCGGGCATCACGACGTCCATCAACACCAGATCGGGCCGCTTGCTGCGCATTTGCAGCAGCGCCGATTCGCCGTTGTCCGCAGTGGTCACCGAATAGCCATGGCGAGTCAGCAAGTCGGCAAGAAAATGTCGGTCGGTCGGCGAATCATCGACGACGAGGATGTGCGCAGGTGTCATGGCAGAGGCGAGGTCGGCGGCGATGCGGGCGCCATTGACGGTGTCAGCGGCGATCGAGGTGAAGACAGGGGTGAAGCCATCAGCAGCGATGTTGCTGGCGAAGCTGAGGATGGCGGCGAGGACAGGGGCGATGATACCGACAGTGAAGACGCCGCTGCCAGCTGCTCGCGTACGGTGCGCAACAGGCTGTCTTTCGTGAACGGCTTGGTCAGGTAGGCGGTGGCGCCGGCGAGCACGCCGCGTGCGCGGTCCAGCACGCCGTCGCGCGACGTCAGCAGCACGATCGGCAATGACCGGAACTCGGGATGACGACGAATCAGTGCGCAGGTCTGGAAACCATCCAGCCGGGGCATCTGTACGTCGCAGAACACCAGCGCGGGGCGCTGCTCGAGAATGACGGACAGCGCAGCAAATCCGTCATCGGCCAGCACGACGCGATAACCGGCCTGACCAAGAAAGATCTCGGCCGAGCGCCGTATCGTGCTGCTGTCGTCAATGACGAGCAGCGGAGACCCGGTCTGTTCGCTTGCTGTTGCCTGCATTGCTCACCCGTCGGAAAAAATTTCCAGCGGAATGTAACAAGAAAGGCAATTAGTTAAAACATTGAAAAATCAAACGCCGTGCAATGTGGGCGTTTTGGCGACACTCGCTGCGTTGTCGCATCGCGAACGCCGAAAAAAGCGGAAACCGTGTGTCTGCGCAAAAAGCGGGTATCGCACATTCACACAAGAAAGCGGGGATACGCGATCCCCGCCGGTGTAGCGGTGTAGCGGTGTAGCGGTGGAGCGTGCGTCAGATCAACGCGATCAGATCGCGACCATCTCAAAATCTTCCTTGCGGGCGCCGCATTCCGGGCAAGTCCAGTTCATTGGCACGTCTTCCCAGCGCGTGCCCGGTGCAATACCTTCGTCCGGCAGGCCCGCTGCCTCGTCATACACCCAGCCGCAGATCAGGCACATCCAGGTCTTGAATTCTTGCTCGGTTGTCTTATTGTCACTCACGGTACAGCCCTTAAAGTAAAATGCACAATCAGCTATCTTAATGCTTTCCCAGTGCAAAACCAAACTTCACCGCTTGTACTGACCTTCGGCATTGCCGACCCGGTCGGTGCGATCGGCATCCAGGCCGATCTGGCGTCGTTTGCGGCGATGGGCTGCCATGGCGTATCCGTGATCACCGCGCTGTCGATCGGTGACACCACCGGCACTGAGGATGTGCAACCGGTCGATCCCGAATGGATTGCCGACCAGGCACGCGTGCTGCTGGAAGACATGCCGGTGGCCGCGTTCAAGATCGGCTACCTCGGCAACATCGAAACAATTTCCGTGATCGCCGAGATCGTGTCCGATTACCCGGAAATCCCGCTGGTGCTCGATCCGTTCTCGACCACGCTGCCCGACCAGGACATCGACGAAGAAGTGCTGCTCGCCATGCGGGAACTGCTGGTGCCACAGACCACGCTGCTGCAGGTATCGACGGACGAGCTTTCGAAGCTGGCCGAAACCTGGCGCGAAGCCAGCGACGATGAAACGCTGGACATCGACGCGATGCAGATGATCGAGTTCGGCTGTGAGTTCGTGTTCGTCACCGGCACACCGGGCGATGCGCATGATGTGACCAATATCCTGTTCGGTGAAGCCGGCCAGGTACGCACCGACAGCTGGCCGCGTCAGGCCGGGCCGTTCATTGGCGCCGGCAATACGCTGTCGGCGACGATTGCTGCGATGCTGGCCAATGGCATGGATGTGGCCGAGGCGGTGTTCGAGGCCGAAGAATTCACCAATGCCGCGCTGTCGAATGCGCAGCGTCTGGGCATGGGCAAGCTGGTACCGGACCGCTATTTCTGGGCGCGCGAGCCGGACGGCGAAGGCAATACCTGAACACCTGACAAATCAAAACCAAAACTCATGAGGCAAGGGGGCTGCAGTGTCCAATAACGATACCCTGTTCGCGCGCGCGCAGCGCAGTACGCCAGGCGGCGTGAATTCACCGGTACGCGCCTTCCGCTCGGTGGGCGGCACGCCGCGTTTCATCACACGCGCCGAAGGTCCGTACTTCTGGGATGCGGATGGCAAGCGCTACATCGACTACATTGGCTCCTGGGGTCCGGCCATCGTTGGCCATGCGCACCCGGACGTGATCGCGGATGTGCAGAAGGCTGCGGCCAACGGCTTGTCGTTCGGTGCGCCGACCGAAGGCGAGATCGTGATGGCCGAAGAAATCTGCAAGCTGGTGCCCTCGATCGAGATGGTGCGGCTGGTGTCCTCCGGTACCGAAGCCGCGATGAGCGCATTGCGCCTTGCACGCGGCGTTACCGGCCGCGACACCATCATCAAGTTCGAAGGCTGCTACCACGGCCATGCAGATTCGCTGCTGGTGAAAGCGGGCAGCGGCCTGCTGACCTTCGGCAACCCGACCTCGGGCGGCGTGCCGGCCGATTTCGCGAAGCACACGATGGTGCTCGACTACAACGATTGCGCGCAGCTCGAAGAAGTGTTCGCAAAGATGGGCTCGACCATCGCTGCGGTGATCGTCGAGCCGGTCGCCGGCAACATGAACCTGTTGCGTGCGACCCCGGAATTCCTGCAGACCATGCGCAAGCTGTGCACGCAGCATGGCGCGATCCTGATGTTCGATGAAGTGATGTCGGGCTTCCGCGTCGCGCTCGGTGGCGCACAGGCGCTGTATGGCATCACGCCGGACATGACCGTGCTGGGCAAGGTGATTGGCGGTGGCCTGCCGGTGGCGGCCTTCGGCGGTCGCGCCGACCTGATGAAGCATCTGGCGCCGTTGGGCGGTGTGTATCAGGCGGGCACGCTGTCGGGGAACCCGGTCGCGGTGGCGGCCGGCATGGCGACACTGAAGATCATCCAGCAGCCGGGCTTCTACGAGAAGCTGTCGGCAAGCACGAAGCGGCTGGTTGACGGACTGTCCGCCGCGGCCAAAGAAGCCGGCGTCGCCTTCTGCGGCGACTCGGTCGGTGGCATGTTCGGCTTGTACTTCACGGATGCAGTGCCAGTGAACTACGCGACGATGATGGCCTGCGACAAGGAGCGCTTCAACAAGTTCTTCCACCTGATGCTGGATGCGGGCGTGTATCTCGCGCCCTCGGCGTTCGAAGCGGGCTTCGTATCGGCGATGCACAGCGATGCTGTCATTGATGAGACGGTGGCGGCTGCGAAGCAGGCGTTTGCGAAGCTGGCAGCCTGAAGTTCCAATCAACGACACTGGATCCCGGCCTGCGCCGGGATGACAGATTCAGGGCTATTGGCTTGAAAACGAGTGGGTCCCAGCTTACGCTGGGACGACAGTATTTGGAGCTGCCGCCCCCGAAATCGTCATCCCAGCGAAGGCTGGGATCCAGCGTCTTTATCGAAGCCAACCACGCCTTCTAAAATACCAGAACGGCGTCACCGCACTGGCGATCATCAGCAGGATCGCGAACGGATAACCGAAGGTCCAGTTCAGCTCCGGCAGTATGCGGAAGTTCATGCCGTAGATGCTGGCGATCAGTGTCGGCGGCAGGAAGGCGACCGACGCGACCGAGAAGATCTTGATGATCTTGTTCTGGTTGATGTTGATGAAACCGACAGTCGCATCCATCAGGAAGTTGATTTTTTCGAACAGGAACGCGGTGTGGCCATCCAGCGATTCGATGTCGCGCAGGATCTGGCGGGCATCGTCGAACTGGTCCGTGTTCAGCAGGCGGCCGCGCATCATGAAGCTGACCGCACGACGCGTATCCATCATGTTGCGGCGAACACGGCCGTTCAAATCTTCCTCGCGCGCCATCGCCGAAAGCGACTCGGCCGCGTCCTGGTCACTGAATTCCTTCTGCAGCACGCTCTTGCTGACTTCTTCCAGGTTCTGATAGATGCCCTCGAGCGCATCGGCCGAGTATTCGACATCGGTCGCATACAGGTCCAGCAGCACATCCTTGAAGTCACCGATCGAGCCCGGCCGCGAACGCGCGCGCATGCGCACCAGCCGGAACACCGGCAGGTCATCGCTGTGCATCGAGAACAGCATGTCCTTCGCAAGGATGAAAGCCACGGTCACCACGCGTGACTCGCCCTCGTCCTCTTCCAGCAGGAAGTCGGAGCGCAGGTGCAGGTCACCATTGTCGGCCTCGTAATATCGGGCCGACGCCTCGATGTCCTTCACCTCGTCCTCGTCAGGCAAGGTCACGCCATAGATGCTGCGCACCCAGTCGCGCTCTTCATCGCTGGGATCGGTCAGGTCGACCCAGATCGGCGTCGCACGTTCGAGGTCTTCGCGCGTGTCGATGTTGACCTGGCTGAGCCGGCCGTTCTGCAGCACGAATACATTGATCATAAGCTCTCCCTGCCACCTCGCAGGCGGCATCGCCACGCGTGTCGTCGCGCGGCATGTTCAGACAAATTCAGTCAGGGAGCGTGGCCCCTCCGAAGGGGCCGTGCGCGCCTGCTCGCCATCGGTCAAGGCCCTGGCAAGCGGCACGCCGGAAGCAGCGTCAGCTGGCGAGGAAGCCGTCGAGCGACGGTCGTTGATGCGGTAAGGTGGGACTGCCCAAGGCTGTCTCCGTTATTGATAACGGGCGAAGTGTAATTTTTTGTTGGCCTCGAAGCAAGCCCAAAGCCAGCAAAAACGCGGGTTTTCAGGGAATCAGACAAAAAACGAGAGTTGAGTGTCCGCCTGAAAGCGCAGCGAGCGGTACTGGTCTGGTCCGGGAAACGAAGTCGTACGTGAGCTACGGCGAGTATCGCAGGGCCAGATTCGGACCGCGCGGCAGCTCCAAGGGGAGCACTCAGGGAAGGTCGGCGCTGTTCATGCGCGTCTGTATCAACAGCGTGCGCCGGGCCAGATAGTTGGAGTCGAGGTTGCGGCCAAAGTAGCGCGGGTTGGGCAGCATCACCGCCAGCTTCGCCGCTTCAGCCGGCCCGAGGTTCGCGGCCGGCACGCCGTAATACTTGCGCGCCGCGGCCTCGCAGCCGAACACGCCATTGCCCCATTCGACCACGTTCAGGTAGATCTCGAAGATACGGCGCTTGTCCATCACCGCTTCCAGCATGAAGGTGATGACCATTTCCTGCGCCTTGCGCACATAGCTGCGCTGGCCCGACAGGAACAGGTTCTTTGCGAGCTGCTGCGTGATGGTGGATCCGCCGGACACGACCTTGCCCTTCTTCGCATTCTTTTCCCAGGCCTTTTGCAATGCCTGCCAGTCGACGCCCTCATGCTCGGCGAAGTTCGCATCTTCGGCCGCGATGATCGCGCGCTTCAGGTGCGGCGAGATACGGTTATAAGGCACCCACTGGTGCTGCAGCTTCGCCTTGGGATTTTTTTCCTGCAGCCTTTCGAGCTGCGCGCGCATGAACGAGGTCGAGCTCGGGTTGAACTTCACCCACCAGCAGATCTGCGCGAAGTACCACAGCTGTATCAGCAGCACGAGCGCGATCGGCAAGCCGACGATCCACAGCAGGAAGCGGCGCTTGGCACTCAGATGGCGGCTCATCAGGAGAAACCTGTGCTCAGACAGCGGCCAGTTGCGCGCGCAGATCGTGATAGACCGGCATCGTGTGCGGGCGCACGCCACGCCACACGTAAAACGACTCCGCCGCCTGCTCGACCAGCATGCCGAGCCCATCGCGCACGCGGGCGCCGGCCTGCGACGCCATCTGCATGAACAGCGTGGGCTGCGCGCCATACATCATGTCGTACGCAAAACTGTCGGTGCCGAAGACCGTGGCTGGCACCGGCGGCAGCTCGGCGGACAGGCTGGCGGATGTGGCATTGATGATGATGTCGAATGCGCCGTCCAGCTCGTCGAAGCGCGCGGCCGAAAGTGGTATCGGTGCCCGGGCTTGCGCCGAGGACTGTGCCGCGGGCGCAAACCGTGCGACCAGTTCCTCGGCACGCGCGAGCGTGCGGTTCGCTATCACCAATTGCGCCGGCACTTCGGCCAGCAACGGCAGGATCACGCCGCGTGCGGCACCACCCGCACCCAGCAGCAGCACGCGCGCACCTGCGACCGGTACGCCGGCATTGCTGACGATGTCACGTACCAGGCCGACGCCATCGGTGTTGTCACCAAGGATGCGGACCTGCGCACCGTTGCGATCGAAACGCAGGGTATTGACGGCGCCGGCCGCGGTCGCACGCTCGGTCAGGCTGTCGGCCAGCGCAAACGCGTCGAGCTTGAAGGGCACGGTCACGTTCGCGCCATGCCCGCCGCCGGCGATGAAATCGCGCACTGTCGCGTCAAAACCATCGAGTGGCGCCAGCAGGCGCTCATAGACCAGCGCTTCGCCGGTCTGCTGCGCAAACGCCGCATGAATCTGCGGCGACTTGCTGTGCGCGATCGGGTTGCCGATCACGACGTAATGATCCACGGCGCGACCCGGTGGGTGGTCAATGCTCATTCACCCCTCCGCGCGGCCGAGGTTTCGAGCAGCTGTTCCCGCGTGAATGCGAAGCGCGTAATGACTTCCCACACGTGTTCTCGACCATCGCGGCGCAACTGCGGGGGGAAGGCACCAAACGGCGCGGCACGGCGCACGATGGCGATCGCCGCAGCATCGAGCGTTGCATCGCCCGAGCTGCGCTCGATGCGTGGCCCGCCCTCTTTCTCATACAGGCTGCCATCCTGATACACGGGGATGTAGACAATCAGTTCACCGTAAAGCTTTTTGCCGTCGCGCTGCGGAAAATGCAGCGTGCCGGTCTGTTCGATTTTTTTCTGCAACGCAGTGTAATACAACGCATACGCGACTTCGCGCGTGCTCGGCGTCAGCTGCGTCTTCATCGGACGCCGGTTGTAATCATGGATATCACGCGCGATCTCGGCCTCGCGCCGCGCGATCTGCTGTATCTCCTCGACCGAGCGCACGTCACGCCCGCTAATATCGGGCCGGTCCACCAGTTCGCCGGCTGGCATTGCCCGTGCATCCGGCCGCGACAGCTGCGACTGCAGGTGACGCTGCCGCGCCTCCAGTTCGGCCACGCGACGACGCTGCAGATCCAGCTGCGTGCCTTCGCTGATCTGACCCAGATCGGGCAAGGGTGAGCGCGCGCGCCCTGCGTCGGCCAGGCCACCACCGTCGAGATTGGCCTGGGCGAGCGCATCCGCTTCCATCGGTGCGGCCTGGTCGCGCGCATTCACGAGCACTACATCGAGCCCGGTGGCCAGGGGCTTCATGCGGATTGCATCCGGTGCGGCAAAGCGTATCGACAGGATCAGCAGGTGCACCAGCAGCGATACGGCGATCGCTATTCGCAATGGTCGCTGGTCGGGGGCGAACATGGCGGGCGGGTCAGGGACGGTGGGCGCGCACGCGTCAGGCGTCAGGCGTCGCCGGCCGGCGCAGTACTCTGGGCACGCTCGGCAGTCTCGACGCTCTCGGCACTCTCGACACTCTCGACGCTGTCAGCACTTGCAGCACTCGCGGCGCCCTCGACCGCTTCCGCCACCTGCTCTTCCTCGGCCAGCGCATCGGCGTCGTCGAGCTCGACCTCATCCGCCAGCGCGGATTCGACCGCCGTTACTTCGAGCACGCGCGCCTGCACGCCGAGGTCGACTTCATCCCAGTCGATCAGCTCGAGCTTCAACTGCGTACCGCGCGGATGCTTCACGCCCGGCATGTTCAGCACCAGCGGAATATCGACCAGCCGCACCACCTCGTCCTTCAGCAGCACCGCATCGACCTGACGTGCACCCTCCTGCTGCAGCCAGCGCAGGCACCAGTAGCGCTCCATCGTCGACTGGAAGTCCGCATAGGCGGAGTACGCACTGTCGAACGCAGAGACGATGGCGAACAGATCGGCATCCTTGGGCTTGAACGGCGCCACCAGCGGCGCAGTCACGCCATGCTTCACGCACGCGAGAATCTGCCACTGGTTCACCAGGTCGGTATAGCGGCGCAGCGGCGACGTGCTCCACGCATACTGGTCCACGCCCAGTCCCTGGTGCGGCGCCGCGTGCGTCAGCATGCGCACCTGCATGCGCGCAGCCCAGCCCTGGCCCGCACCCTGGGCGCGGTAGATGCCGGGCACGCCATGTTCGTGCATCAGCTTGCCCCAGCTGCTGTTGGCGAAGATCATCAGCTCGGCGACGATCTTGTCGAGCGGCGCGCCGCGCTTGCGGCGGGTGATGGTGACCACGTCATCATCGACATAGAAATTGAAATCGACGCGATTGGTCTGCTCCGGTCGCAAGCCGAAGCTTTCGCGCTTGACCATGCGCGCTCGCTCGAGCACCTGTGCCCATTGCCACAGCAATGCGATGTCGGCCTTGTGCGGATAGTCGCCGCTGCCCTCGGCCAGCGCCTGCTCGGTCACGTGTTCATCCAGGTCGTTGTGCCGCAGGTTGGCCGCAATCGGTACCTGCTCGGCCAGGGTTTCGGTGGACAGCACCGACCAGTCGTTCATGTCCAGCGTCGCATACAGCGACACCGCCGGCCGCGCGGCGCCTTCGGCCAGCGTGAAATGTTCGACCAGTTCATCGGGCAGCATCGTGATCTTGTCGCCCGGCATGTAGACCGTGCTCATGCGCTCGCGCGCAATCGCGTCGATTGCGTCATCGCGTGCGATGCCCAGTGCCGGCGCAGCGATATGAATGCCGATGCGCACGCGCTGTGCATCCAGCCGCACGACCGAGAATGCATCATCGATCTCGGTGGTAGTCACATCGTCGATCGAGAACGCCTGCACGTTTGCGACCGGCAGCTCGGCCACCGTCGGCAGCGTGATCTTCGGGAAGCCGGTACCGCGCGGGAAGTGCTCGGACAGGAAGCGCGAGAAATGCAGTTCCTTCGCCGATGCGATCGCACCGACCGACAGCAACAGGCGCGCCGGCGTGGTCTGCAGTTCGGTGCAGGCCGTCTCCAGTGCCTTGTATTCGTTGCTGTTCTTGTCGGGCTTGGTCAGCAGCTGGCGCACCATGGGCTTCATCGCATCCGGCAGGCGGCCAGCCTTCAATTCCTCGACCTGTGCGGCCTGCACCAGCAGCTGCTGCTTCTTTTTCTCGATGCCGGCCAATGCGGCCTGCAGCGTCGCCTCGGGCGCGGCCTTGTAGCGGCCCTTGCCCTTCTTGTGGAAATAGATCGGCGAGGATGCGATCTTCAGCAGCAGGCCGGCGGCCTCGGCCGGCTTGGGCGCATGGCCGTAGTACTCGCCGCCCAGCTCGGCAAAACCGAACTCTTCCTGCCCCGCCACCTCCCACAGGAAGGACACATCGATGTCCTCGGCCAGCTTGTTGGCCTCGGCGATCATCTCGGCCGGCGACGGCGCATCGAACTGCAGCAGCACATCGCGCGCGCGCACCTTGGTGCGCTTGCCCGTCGGGGTCTCGACCTGATAGGCCTCGCCTTGCTGGGTCAATACCGCACCGACCTTGAAATCGCCGGATTCTTCAAAAAACAGGTTCATTGCGTGATTCTTCTTTCTTGCCGCACGCCACTATCGCGGTGCGCGCTCATGCATCGCAAAAAGCGACAACTTCGTGCAGATATTCATCAAAATCGGACAGCCCGTGATCACTGCCGTCGATCACATGCTGGTGCGCACCTGCATAACGCGCGCTCATCTCGCACCAGTCCAGCACTTCGTCGCCGGTGGCGGCCAGCAGCAGGTAGCGCTGTAGCTGCGTCAATGGCCCGACCTCCAGCGCCTTCAGTTCGTCAATGTACTCCGGCCGGAAGTAAAAACGCTGGTCCGAATGCCAGGCCTGTTGCTCGCCGATGTGTTTCTCAAGATCGCGCGCCGGATCGACGGCCGGATTGATCAGCACCGCGCGGCATGCCAGCTGCTCCGCCAGCGCCGTCGCATAAAAGCCACCGAGCGACGAACCGATCAGCGCCAGCGAGTCCGGATCGCGGCCCGCGACTGCAGCGCGCGCAACCGCCATCGCGGCTGCCGGCGAGGGCGGCAAGGGCGGGCAGATGAAACGTGCGGACTGCCCCAGCGCATCGAAGTACTCGCGCAAACGGCGCGCCTTGAATGACGACGGCGACGAGCGAAAGCCATGCAGGTAGAGGATGGTGCGCACGCCAGCTCGCGGATCGGTGTGCAAAGCAGCTCGTGTGCGGCTTGTGGATCTGCGGGTTGCGCTGCGCGCTCAGGCCGCCGGCGCCGACTTCGAGGAGGCGCCCGATGCGGCCGATCCCGACGATGCCGACGATGCCGACGATGCCGACGCGGCCAGCGCATCCAGCAGTTTCTGGTGCACGCCGCCGAAGCCGCCATTGCTCATCACCAGTACCGAATCACCGGGCTGTGCAGCCGCCGCGACCGCAGCCACCAGCGCCGGCAGCTCATCGAATGCACGCGCCTTGTCGCCGAGCGGTGCGAGTGCCGCGCCGAGGTCCCAGCCGAGTGCATCCTTGCCCTCGCCCTTTGCGCCGTAGCCGAACACGAGGTCGGCTTGTCGCAGGCTGTCCGGCAGCGCATCCTTCATCGTGCCCAGCTTCATCGTGTTCGACCGCGGCTCAAGCACCGCGAGGATGCGGCCCTGCCCGACCTTCTTGCGCAGGCCGGCCACGGTGGTCGTGATCGCGGTCGGATGGTGCGCGAAGTCGTCGATCACGGTCACGCCATTGGCGACGCCGCGTGTCTCCATGCGGCGCTTCACGTTTTCGAACGCGGCCAGCGACACGATCGCTTGCTGCGGAGTGACGCCTACATGGCGCGCGGCCGCGATTGCGGCGATCGCATTCCAGCGATTGTGCTCGCCCGTCAGCGACCAGCGCACGGTACCCAGCTTGTCACCATTGAACAGTACATCGAAGCGGCCGTCATCATGCTCGACCATGTCCCAGCCGCTGCTGCCGGCAAACCATTCGAGCTCGCTCCAGTTGCCGCGCTCGATCACGCGCTGCAGCGACGCTTCACGACCATTGGCGACGATGCGGCCGCTGGTCGGTATCGTGCGCACCAGATGATGGAACTGGGTCTCGATCGCGCCGAGGTCGGGGAAGATGTCCGCATGGTCGTATTCGAGATTGTTCAGGATCGCGGTGCGCGGACGGTAGTGCACGAACTTGCTGCGCTTGTCGAAAAACGCCGTGTCGTATTCATCGGCCTCGATCACGAAGAAGGACGCACCGGCGACCGAATCGCCACCGAGGCGCGCGGAGATGCCGAAGTTCATCGGCACGCCGCCGATCAGGAAACCGGGCTGGTAGCCGGCGTCTTCCAGTATCCACGCCAGCATCGACGATGTGGTGGTCTTGCCATGGGTGCCGGCCACGGCCAGCACCCACTTGTCGCGCAGGATGTGCTCGCCTATCCACTGCGGGCCGGATACATACGGCAGGCCGCGGTTCATGATCGCTTCCATCAGCGGGTTGCCGCGCGAGACCACATTGCCGATCACGTACAAATCAGGCTGCAGGCTCAGCTGATGCGGGCCATAGCCCTCGATCAGTTCGATGCCCTGCGCCTGCAGCTGCGTGCTCATCGGCGGATAGACATTGGCGTCGCAGCCGGTGACCTTGTGGCCGGCTTCGCGTGCCAGCACCGCGAGGCCGCCCATGAAGGTGCCGCAGATGCCAAGGATATGAATATGCATTTACTTTAGAATCGGTTTGCTGCCGGTGCTGGCTGGGGATGCAAGGGTGCAAATGCGCCCGGCCCCTTGCCGTATCGAAGCAGGCATTCTACCCGACCCACCGACTGCAACGACGGCCTTCCTGCCGCCCCTGCCACCATTCCGATGTCCATCAACTACCCCAGCGATGCCGAATTGCTGCGCGCCGAAATCGCGGCGGCGGCCGCACGCATGATTGCCGAAGACGGCGCCGACTACGGGACCGCAAAGCGCAAGGCGGCCAGGCTCATCCTGGGCAACCAGAAAGTGCGCGGCGATGTGCTGCCGGACAATGCGCAAGTCGAAGAAGAGGTGCGCCAGTACCAGGCCCTGTTCTTCGGCGACGAACATGCGCAGCACTTGCTACACTTGCGCCGCCTGGCGCTGACGCTGATGGAAAGGCTGGCCGAGTTCTCGCCCTACCTGACCGGGGCGGTGCTGAACGGTACCGCGACCGAGCATTCGGACATCCACCTGCAATTGTTCGCGGACAGCGCCAAGGATGTTGCTGTTTTTTTACTGAATGCCGGTATCGACTATGACGTGTCCGAGGTGCCGCATTTCCGCCACCCGGATCGCGCGGTCGAGGTGTTGTCCTTCATGCACCAGCGCGAGGCCGTGCACCTGATCCTGTATGAAAGGGATGACCTGCGGCACGCGGGCAAGGCCGGCGCGAAACAGAAGCCGGAACGCGCCGACATCGCCGCCGTACGCGCCCTGATCGAGAACGACAACCCGCCCGACCCGAACCCCAGCCACGATAAGCCATGACCCGAAAAACTCTACTACTTGTATTGATCGCCGTTCTTTTTACCGGCATCGGTATCTATTTTGGTACCAAACGCTTTCAACCCGCACCGCCTGCCGATACCGCAGTCGGCGCACTGATGCAATTGTCGCTGGCTGACGCCAACGGCCAGCAGCAAGCGATGGCGGCATGGCAAGGCAAGGTTTTGCTGGTGAATTTCTGGGCGACCTGGTGCCCGCCCTGCGTGGCGGAGATGCCGGAGTTGGAAGAGCTGCAAGCGGAACGGGGCGCCAAAGGTTTGCAAATTATCGGTATCGGCATCGATTCCCCTACCAACATCCGCGAATTTGCAGAAAAACACAAAATCACCTACCCGCTGCTGGTGGGCGGGCTGCAGGGCACGGAAGTGTCGCGCAGCTTTGGCAACGAGGCCGGCGGGCTGCCATTCACGGTGCTGATCGGTACCGACGGCACGGTAAAACAGAGCTATATGGGACGGCTGGACATGCAAAAAGTCCGCAGCGACCTCGATTCCCTGTAATCAGGTTATAGCTCTTGTAAGCGTTTCTGCTTGCCATTGTTCGCCATTTTGCAGGAAAATGCTCCCTTCCTCGCCAAATTTGAAGCGATCCGATGGCAAAAAATCTGCTGCTGATCAACGGCCCGAACCTCAACCTGCTCGGCAGTCGCGAGCCGGAGGTGTACGGCGCGACCACGCTCGCCGAAATCGAGCAGGCGGCAGCGGCGCAGGCACAGGGAATGGGCGCGAAGCTCGTCCATTTCCAGAGCAACCACGAGGGCGAGCTGATTGACCGCATCCATGCGGCGCGCGGCGAAGGCGTCGATGCGATCGTGATCAACCCGGGTGGCTTCACGCACACCAGCGTGGCGCTGCGTGATGCACTGGCCGGGGTCGCGATTCCGTTTGTCGAGGTTCATATTTCCAACATCCACAAGCGGGAAAGCTTCCGTCACCATTCCTATCTGTCCGATGTGGCGGCGGGCGTGGTGTGCGGCTTCGGCACGGACGGGTATCGGTATGCGATCGAGTTCGCGCTGAACAAGCTGTAACGAACACAGGTAAATGAACCGGATTCACGGACCCGGTTCGACAGGTTTTATGACAACGTGGCCCGGCTGCCCTGCCCCACAGGCAGCCAACAGAGCCACGATAGCGTGACCGGCAGCCGCCAGCGGGCGACTGCTTCCTTATCAACCTTGCAGGCAGATCTTCAATGGATTTAAGAAAACTCAAAACCCTGATCGACCTCGTGGCCGAGTCCGATATCTCGGAGCTGGAAGTCACCGAGGGCGAAAGCAAGGTACGCATCGTCAAGTCAGGCGCTCCCGCGAGCCACAGCCAGGTCGTGATGATGCCGGCTGCGCCGCCCGCACAAGCGGTCGCGGCACCGGCCGCGCCGGCGGCCGCAGCGCCAGCACCGGCCGCTGCCCCGGCAGCGCCGGTCGCAGAAGCGCCGGCCGGCCATGTGGTCAAATCGCCGATGGTGGGCACCTTCTACCGCTCGTCCGCGCCGGGCGCAGCGCCCTTCGTCGATGTCGGTTCCAGCGTGAAGGAAGGCGATACGCTGTGCATCATCGAAGCGATGAAGCTGCTCAACGAAATCGACGCCGACGCCAGCGGCACGATCAAGCAGATCCTGGTCGAGAACGGCCAGCCGGTGGAGTTCGGCCAGCCGCTGTTCATCATCGGCTAAAGCTTCCTCAACATGCTGTTGGCTGCGTTGCGCCGCTTTGCCGTACACCCTGTACTGCCGGCGGTGGCGCGTTGCCAGCGACCGCTCCGCCGACGCTTTGCTCCACTGAGAAAGCTTTAAAGATATGTTCGAAAAAATCCTGATCGCTAACCGCGGCGAAATCGCCTTGCGGATACAGCGCGCTTGCCGCGAAATGGGCATCAAGACCGTGGTCGTGCACTCCGAAGCCGACCGCGAAGCCAAGTACGTGAAACTGGCCGATGAGTCGGTCTGTATCGGCCCGGCGCCTTCGGCGCAAAGCTATCTGTCGATGCCGGCCATCATCAGCGCCGCCGAAGTGACGGATGCGGAAGCGATCCACCCGGGTTATGGCTTCCTGTCCGAGAACGCCGACTTCGCCGAGCGTGTCGAGCAATCGGGCTTCGTGTTCATCGGCCCGCGCTCGGACTCGATCCGCATGATGGGTGACAAGGTGTCCGCGAAGCAGGCGATGATCAAGGCCGGCGTGCCCTGCGTGCCCGGCTCCGACGGCGCGCTGCCGGATGACCCGAAGTTCATCGTGCAGACCGCGCGCCGCATCGGCTACCCGGTGATCATCAAGGCCGCCGGTGGTGGCGGTGGTCGTGGCATGCGCGTGGTGCATACCGAAGCCGCACTGCTGAATGCCGTCACGATGACCAAGACCGAAGCCGGTGCCGCGTTCGGCAACCCCGAGGTCTATATGGAGAAGTATCTGGAGAATCCGCGCCATGTGGAGATCCAGGTGCTGGCCGACGAACACAAGAATGCGATCTGGCTCGGCGAGCGCGACTGCTCGATGCAGCGCCGCCACCAGAAAGTGATCGAAGAAGCACCGGCGCCGGGCATCCCGCGCAAGCTGATCGAGAAGATTGGCGACCGCTGCGCCGAAGCCTGCCGCAAAATCGGCTACCGTGGCGCCGGCACCTTCGAATTCCTGTACGAGAACGGCGAGTTCTATTTCATCGAGATGAACACGCGTATTCAGGTCGAGCACCCGGTGACGGAAATGATCACCGGCGTCGATCTGGTGCAGGAACAGATCCGCATTGCGGCCGGCGAGCGCCTGCGCTTCCGCCAGCGCGACATCGTGCTCAAGGGTCATGCGATCGAGTGCCGCATCAATGCCGAAGACCCGTACAAGTTCACGCCCTCTCCCGGCCGTATCACCGCATGGCATGCGCCGGGCGGCCCCGGCATTCGCGTCGATTCGCATGCATACGCCGGCTACTATGTGCCGCCGAATTACGACTCGATGGTGGGCAAGGTGATCTCGTATGGCGCAACCCGCGAGCAGGCGATCAGCCGCATGCAGATCGCGCTGTCGGAGATGGTGGTCGAAGGCATCCTGACCAATATCCCGCTGCATCGCGAACTGATGACCGACGGCCGCTTCGCCGAGGGTGGCACCAATATCCACTACCTCGAGCACAAGCTGGCCAACAAGAAGCTCAGCGGGCAATAAGCCGCACGTCGTCCACGGAAAGTCGTCAGCGGCATGAGCTGGAATGAATTAGTGATCGAAGTCCCGCAGCATCAGGCCGAGCTGATGTCGGAGGCGCTGATGGAAGCCGGTGCGCTGTCGGTGTCCGTCGAAGACGCCGATGAGGGCACCGATGCGGAGCGCCCCTTGTTCGGCGAGCCGGGCATGGAACCCGAGCAGCATGCATGGGAGCGCAGCCGTGTGGTCGCATTGATGGACGCGGACGCCGACCCTGCAGCGCTGGTGCAGCAAGCCTGCGCGCAGTGCGCACTGCCGCTGCCGGCCTATACGCTGCGCAGCGTGGCCGAGCAGGACTGGGTGCGCGTGACGCAATCGCAGTTCGAACCCATCCCTGTCGGCAAGCGCATCTGGGTCGTGCCGAGCTGGCATCAGGCGCCGGAGCCTGATGCGCTGGTGCTGGAGCTGGACCCGGGGCTGGCCTTTGGCACCGGCAGCCACCCGACCACGCGCCTGTGCATGGAATGGCTGGAGCAGAACGTGAAGGCCGGCGAATCGCTGCTGGACTATGGCTGCGGCTCGGGCATACTCGCGATGCTGGCCGAAAAACTCGGCGCGACGCCGGTCGAGGGCGTGGACATCGATCCGCAAGCAATCGTGTCGGCGCGCGACAATGCGGAGCGCAACCACTGCACGATCGCGTTTTTCGAGCCGGAAGACTTCGGCAGCGTGCGCCCCGATACCGTGTATGACGTGGTGGCGGCCAACATCCTGTCCGGCCCGCTGAAACTGATGGCGCCGATGCTGTGCGGCCGCGTGAAGCCGGGCGGTTCGCTGGTACTGTCCGGCGTGCTCGCTCGTCAGGCGGAAGAAGTCATCGCAGCCTACGCATCCCGCATACGGCTGACGGTGTGGGCCGAGCGTGAAGGCTGGGTCGCACTGGCCGGCCGACTGGATAACTGAAAGAACGGATGGACGCCCAGCTCGCTACCCGCTGCCCGCATTGCCAGACCTCGTTCCGCGTAACGATGCAGCAGCTCGAGCTGCGCGACGGCCAGGTGCGTTGCGGCGCGTGCCGCGAGATCTTCAACGGCATCGACACGGTGTTCGAGTACGAACCCGGCCAGGGCTTCGAACTGACACCACCCGGCGTCGAGACTGACGTGGCCGACCGCATGACGCTGATCGACTTCGGCTCGCTGCGCGGCACGCAGGCGCCGTCATCTTCGACGATGCAGGCCGAGCTGGATGCACTGTCGCGCGCGATCGCCGACCTGCAGGCCAAACCCTGGGCGACGCCCGCTGCATCAACACGGGAAGAATTGGGCAGCGCCGATCACGACGGCCCTGCTGCGCAGGCGCACGCGGAAGAAGCTAGCCACACTGGCCACGCCGGCCACGCGGGTCACGACCTTCCACCGCTGAATGCAGACCCGCACGGCGGCAGCTATCGTGCGAGCCTGCTCGGTTCTGGCACCGAGGGCGATGCCTCTGAACCCGGCTTCGTGCAGCAAGGTCGCCAGCGCGAGCGCCGCGCGCGTAGCTGGAAGCTGCTGCTGTGGATCGCGATCCCGCTGCTGCTGGCCGCGCTGGCCGCACAACTCACCTTCTACTTCCGCAGCGAGATCGCCGCGCGCTCGCCTGAGGCTGCGCGCTATCTGCGCTACGCCTGCCGCCACCTTGGCTGCACGATACGGTTGCCGATGGAAATCCAGCAGCTGTCACTGGTGTCGAGCCAGCTCGATGCGGTGGGCGAAGGCACCGGCCGCTTCCAGCTGACGGCACTGGTGCGCAACCAGGGCAATACCGTGCAAGCCTGGCCCTCGCTGGACCTGCACCTGAAAAACACCGACGGCGAGCCACTGGTGCGCAAGGCCTTCCTGCCGACGCAGTACGCGAGCAAGGATGAGATCACGCGCGGCATGCCCGCGCATTCGGAGCGCGAAGTGCGCATCCTGTTCGACCTCAGCGGCGATGCACCGGCCGGCTTCGATCTGACCCTCTTCTATCATTGAACCCTGCGGCGTGATCCCACGCTGTCCCGCAGCCTGAGCGCTGCTTCCCGGAGAACCTGATGACTTCACTGATTTGCGGCTCCCTCGCGTTCGACACCATCATGTCGTTTCACGGCAAGTTTTCGGAGGCGCTGCTGGCCGACCAGCTGCACAAGATCAATGTGGCCTTCCTGGTGCCGGGCATACGCCGCGAGTACGGCGGCTGCGCGGGCAATATCGCGTACAACCTGAAGCTGCTGGGCGGCGATCCGCTGATCATGGCCACCGTCGGTCAGGATGGTGCGCCGTATGTCGAGCGACTGAACAAGCTCGGCATCGCGACCCGCTGCATCCGTTCGTATGACGATGCGTACACCGCGCAAGCCTTCATCACCACTGACGCCGACAACAACCAGATCACCGCCTTCCATCCGGGCGCGATGTCGAACTCGCACCACAACAAGGTGAAAGACGCCGGCGACGTGAAGCTGGCCATCATCGCGCCGGACGGCCGCGACGGCATGATCGAACATGCGCGCGACTGCGCCGCGCTCGGCATTCCGTTCATCTTCGACCCGGGCCAGGGCTTGCCGATGTTCAGCGGCGACGAACTGAAGGAATTCATCGAGATGGCGACCTATGTCGCCGTGAATGACTACGAAGCCGAGCTGCTGACCGAGCGCACCGGCCTGTCGCTGCCGGCAATCGCCGAGCGCGTGTCAGCGCTGGTGGTGACGCGCGGCGAACAGGGCGCGGAGATCTTCACCGCTGACGGCAAGTTCGACATCCCGGTCGTGGCCGTCGCGAATGTGGTGGACCCGACCGGCTGCGGCGATGCGTTCCGCGCCGGCATGCTGTTCGGCCTCACGCGCGGCATGGACTGGATGACCATCGGCCGCCTCGCATCGCTGATGGGCGCGCTGAAGATCGAAAGCCAGGGTGGCCAGAACCACGCGCCGACCGTGGAAGACATCGAGCGCCGGTTTGAAAAAGAATTCGGCTACCGCTTTTAATAAGCGCTGTACACCAGGTTCTCGGCGACGAACACGACGATCCGCAGTACCAGGAAGGCCAGGATAGGCGACAGGTCGACGCCGGCAATCGCCGGCAGCACGCGCCGGAACGGGCGCAGCAGCGGTTCGGTCATGCCGCGCACCACCGGCGCCAGCGGCGCGTGCGGATTGACCCAGCTGAAGATCACTTCGATGATGATCAGGCCGATGAAGCCATACGCGACCCAGTGCACCAGCGACAGCACCGTCAGCAGCAACCATGGCTCGACCGCAAAGGCCGAGCGCATCCCCAGCTGAATCGCGATCGAGGCCAGCGCCACCAGCACCGTTCCCGCGAGGCTGGCCCAGTCATAGCCGCCCACTCCCGGCAGCACCCGTCGCAGCGGCAGCACCAGCCAGTCGGTGACGCGGAAGATGAACTGTCCCATCGCATACGGCGGCCGCACGCGCACTGCCTGCATCCAGAAACGGAACAGCAGCAGGCTGGCCAGCACCGTGGCGGCGGTGTCGATCACGAGGTTGAGGATGGCGTTGATCAATCGGACTCCCGGTAAGCAAACGACAGCGCGCATAAAAAAACCGCTGCTGGCCAACATGGCGAGCAGCGGTGATTTTGCCTGAAAGCCTTGCGGCTTCCAAACCGGTGCCGTTTACGGACGGACGCCGGTAGGAAACGGCCATGCAGCTGCCGGGCTCAGCACGGTCTTCACCGCTGATGCCGGTGCCGGCGATGCTGCGGGCTTGGCGGCAGGTTTCGCAGCAGGCTTCGCAGCCGGCTTGGCCGCAGGCTTCTTACTTACTTTTTTTTTTGCAGCGGCCTTTTTCGGGGCAGCCTTCTTGGCAGCTTTCTTGGCTGCCGGCTTCTTGGCGGCCTTCTTCGCTACTTTCTTGGCGGCCGGCTTCTTCTTGGCTGCGGCTTTCTTCGCGACCTTCTTGACGGCTTTCTTCGCTACCTTCTTGGCGGCTTTCTTGGCTGCCGGCTTCTTCTTCGCGACGGCCTTCTTCGCTACCTTCTTTGCTGCCTTCTTCGCAGCCGGCTTCTTCTTGGCTACCGCTTTCTTCGCGACCTTCTTGACGGCCTTCTTGGCGACGGCCTTCTTCGCTACTTTCTTGGCTGCCGGCTTCTTGGCGGCTGCCTTCTTGGCCGCCGGCTTCTTAGCCGCCGGCTTCTTCTTTGCTGCGACCTTCTTCTTTGCTGTTGCCATTGCTTTCTCCTTCACGTGATCACGTATCACAAGGTACAAGTTGGAAACCCGCCGCGTCCCCCGGGCTGCGCCCGGATGGCCGGCGGATTATTCATCGGCGCAAGCACGGTGACGCCTTGTTTGCGCTAATGAATTCGGCACCAGCTGAACTGCTGCATCTCCTCGTCGATGCAGCACTTCAGCTAGCTGTTCGCCCCAAAACCACTGCGCGTCCCGATTCTGGCCCTGCGATGCTCGTCGTACGCCTGCACGACTGCGCTTCCTGAACCAAACTCGGACCGCTCACTACGTTCTGGAACGAACGCTAAGTCCAAAAAAAACGCCGGCACGAATGCCGGCGTCAATATCCTTTTGCAGAAAGGCCAACTCTTTTTTCGAAGAATACGCTGCCTTGCCCAGCTTGGCCGGGCGGGTCTGCGTGGTCAAAAAAGTCGGTGTAGGTCGGGTACTGTCCATTAACTGGGGCTGTCGCCTTTCCTGCTGCCTGCCTGTTGCGGACCGGCGGTGGCTGCTTGCGCAACCCACCTTCCGGCCTTTCTGCGTGGTGGCCGATACGTCACCGGCCACCTTCAAAGCTGCTGCGGTCACTGCGCGGGGATCACTCCCAGCTGAGCGCGCCGCCGGTCTGATACTCGATGACGCGCGTCTCGAAGAAGTTGCGCTCCTTCTTCAGGTCGATCATCTCGCTCATCCACGGGAAGGGGTTCTCTTCCTGCGGGTACAGCGCCTCCAGACCAATCTGCTGTGCCCGGCGATTCGCGATGAAGCGGAGGTATCCCTTGAACATCGTCGCGTTGAGGCCGAGCACGCCACGCGGCATTGTATCCTCAGCGTAGCGATATTCCAACTCCACAGCGTGCAAAAACAACGATTTGATCTCGTCCTTGAAGGCCGGCGTCCACAGGTGCGGGTTCTCGAGCTTGATGGTGTTGATCAGGTCAATCCCGAAATTGCAGTGCATGGACTCGTCGCGCAGGATGTACTGGTACTGCTCGGCGGCGCCCACCATCTTGTTCTGGCGGCCGAGCGCCAGGATCTGCGTGAAGCCGACATAGAAGAACAGACCTTCCATCAGGCACGCGAACACGATCAGTGACTTCAGCAATTGCTGGTCCGCTTCCGGCGTGCCGGTCTTGAAGGACGGGTCGGTCAGGGTATTGATGAAGGGGATCAGGAACTCGTCCTTGTCGCGAATCGACGCCACCTCGTGGTACGCGTTGAAGATCTCCGACTCGTCCAGGCCCAGCGACTCGACGATGTACTGGTACGCGTGCGTGTGGATCGCCTCTTCGAACGCCTGGCGCAGCAGGTACTGGCGGCACTCGGGCGCGGTGATGAAGCGGTAGGTGCCGAGCACGATGTTGTTGGCCGCCAGCGAGTCGGCGGTCACGAAGAAGCCGAGGTTGCGCTTGACCAGGCGACGCTCGTCCTCGGTCAGGCCGTTCGGGTTCTTCCACAGCTCGATGTCGCGCTGCATGTTGATCTCTTGCGGCATCCAGTGGTTCGCGCAGCCGGCCAGGTACTTGTCCCAGGCCCACTTGTACTTGAACGGCACCAGCTGGTTGACGTCGGTGGTGCCGTTGATGATGCGCTTGTCGACGGCCTGCACGCGGGCCGAGGTGTCGGCCGGCTTGTCGGCCGCGGGACGGGCGAGGATGCCCGGCTCGAGCGCGATGTCGGTATGGGTGGCCAGGTGCGGCATCGCTGCCGGCACGGCTTGCAGTTGCGGACGCGGCTGGGCAGCGCGCGGTGCGGCTGCGGTGTCTTCATCCCAGGAGAGCATGTGGTGTGTCCTCTGTTGCTGTTGTCTTGCTGGTCTGTGGGGTGCCGCGGACAGTGCCGCGGCTTTCTCTGTCATTGCTGGTTAGCGTAATTCTTTATCTGCAGGGCGGCTTGATCGAACTCCTGTATCGATCGCACCGGCCCACAGCGATGCACGTTTACTGGCAGGCCTCGCACTCGTCGAAGCCCGGATCACCCGGACGCAGGTAGCAGGCCGCACCTTCCGCTTCGGCGACCGCCGCCACTGGCGCTGCCGACGCAGGTGCTGCTGCCGCCGCTGCAGGGATATCGGCGGACACCGCGTTCAGCGCACCGGCCTTGGTGGTCGACTTCTCGGCGTGGGTGGCGCCGATGGTGCGCAGGTAGTAAGTGGTCTTCAGGCCACGCAGCCAGGCCAGCTTGTAGGTCTCGTCCAGCTTCTTGCCCGACGCACCGGCCATGTAGATGTTCAGCGACTGTGCCTGATCGATCCACTTCTGGCGACGCGATGCCGCTTCCACCAGCCAGGACGGATCCACCTCGAAGGCGGTGGCGTAGATATCGCGCAGGTCTTGCGGGATGCGGTCGATGCGGGCCAGGCTGCCGTCGAAGTACTTCAGGTCGGCGACCATTACCTCGTCCCACAGGCCGCGCGCCTTCAGGTCGCGCACCAGGTACTCGTTGATCTCGGTGAACTCGCCCGACAGGTTCGATTTCACGTACAGGTTCTGGTAAGTCGGCTCGATGCAGGCCGACACGCCGATGATGTTCGAGATCGTCGCGGTCGGCGCGATCGCCACGCAGTTCGAGTTGCGCATGCCGTACTGCTTGATGCGCGAGCGCAGCAGCGCCCAGTCCATGGTCTCGGTGGTATCGACTTCCAGATAGCCGCCGCGTTCCTCGGCCAGCAGCTTCAGGCTGTCCTGCGGCAGGATGCCACGGTCCCACAGCGAGCCCCGGTAGGAGCTGTAGGTGCCGCGCTCTTCGGCCAGCTCGGTCGAGGCCAGATAGGCGTAGTAGCAGACGGCTTCCATCGAACGGTCCGCGAACTCGACCGCCTCTTTCGACGCATACGGCACGCGCATGATGTGCAGGCAGTCCTGGAAGCCCATGATGCCCATGCCGACCGGACGGTGGCGCAGGTTGGAGTCGCGCGCCTTCTTCACCGCGTAGTAGTTGATGTCGATCACGTTGTCGAGCATGCGCATCGCGGTGCGGATGGTCTTCTGCAGCTTGTCGTGGTCGAGCTTGCCGTCTTTCATGTGCGCCGGCAGGTTCACCGAGCCGAGGTTGCAGACCGCGATCTCCGAGTCATTGGTATTGAGCGTGATTTCGGTGCACAGGTTGGAGCTGTGCACGACGCCAACGTGCTGCTGCGGCGAGCGGATGTTGCACGGGTCCTTGAAGGTGATCCACGGATGGCCGGTCTCGAACAGCATCGACAGCATCTTGCGCCACAGATCCAGCGCCTGCACGCGCTTGAACAGCTTCAGCTCGCCGGACACGGTCTTGGCCTCGTAGGCCAGGTAGGCTTGCTCGAAGTCTTTGCCGAACTTGTCGTGCAGGTCCTTCACGTCGGACGGCGAAAACAGGGTCCACTCGCCTTTCTCCATCACGCGCTTCATGAACAGGTCCGGGATCCAGTTCGCGGTGTTCATGTCGTGCGTGCGGCGGCGGTCGTCACCGGTGTTCTTGCGCAGCTCGAGGAATTCCTCGATGTCCATGTGCCAGGTTTCCAGGTATGCGCAGACCGCGCCCTTGCGCTTGCCGCCCTGGTTGACCGCGACCGCGGTGTCGTTGACCACTTTCAGGAACGGCACCACGCCCTGCGACTTGCCATTGGTGCCCTTGATGTGGGCGCCGAGCGCGCGCACCGGGGTCCAGTCATTGCCGAGGCCGCCGGCGTACTTGGCCAGCAGCGCGTTTTCCTTGATCGCTTCGTAGATGCCGTCGAGGTCGTCCGACACCGTGGTCAGGTAGCACGACGACAGCTGCGAGCGCTGGGTGCCGGAGTTGAACAGGGTCGGGGTCGAGCTCATGAAGTCGAAGCTCGACAGCAGGTGGTAGAACTCGATCGCGCGCGCCTCGCGGTCGATCTCGTTCAGCGCCAGGCCCATCGCGACGCGCATGTAGAACGCCTGCGGCATCTCAATGCGGGTGCCATGGATGTGCAGGAAGTAACGGTCGTACAGGGTCTGCAGGCCGAGGTAGCCGAACTGCAGGTCACGCTCGGCCACCAGTGCTTCGGCCAGCTTTTTCAGGTCGAACTGGGCCAGCTTCGCATCCAGCAGCTCGGCGTCGATACCCTTCTTGATGAACTTCGGGAAGTAGTCAATGTAGTGCTCTTTGGCGTCGGCCTGCGCCACTTCCTGGCCAAACACTTCCTTGCGGATGGTGTGCATCAGCAGGCGGGCAGTGACAGTGCTGTACGCCGGGTCCTTTTCCATCAGCGCACGTGCAGCAAGGATGGCGGACTTGTACAGTTCCTCGACCGGCACGCCGTCGTACAGGTTGCGCACGGTTTCGTGCAGGATCGCGTTCGCATCGACATGCTTTTCCAGGCCGATGCAGGCGGCCGCGATCATCTTGTCGAGCTTGTCATGGTCGAGCGGCACCAGCTGGCCATCGACGCTGATGTTGATTGCATGCTCGGTCGCAGTCGCGGCCTTTGCTGCCTGCTGCTGCGCGCGCTCTTCCATGCGCTTGGCGCGATAGAGCACGTAGGAACGGGCGACGTCATGTTCGCCGGAGCGCATCAGCGCGAGCTCAACCTGGTCCTGCACATCTTCGATGTGGAAAGTGCCGCCGGCCGGCTGGCGGCGCATCAGCGCGGTCACCACGCCCTGCGTCAATTGCTCGACCAGCTCGCGCACGCGCGCGGAGGCTGCGCCCTGCCCGCCGTTCACGGCGAGGAAGGCCTTGGTCATTGCGATCGAGATCTTGGACGGCTCGAAATTCACCACCGCGCCATTGCGGCGGATGATCTTGTAGTCAGCCAGGCCGGCCGTTGCAGCGGCGGTCGACGGCGACAATGCGGACACCACGGGGGCGACGCCAAAATCGTGGCTGGTCTTGCTTGAATATTCCTGACTGGTCTGCACTGCGCCTCCCGAATGGTGATGCTCTGGGCATGATTGCCCTGTTATAGGTACTTGCCGGAGTCTGCCCCGGCACCTTGGTTGTGTTGCCATCCGGCTGGCGCGCCGCACGCAGCGTTGCGCAGGCACGAACCGGAAAAGATCTACTACCGATGGGCCCTGGCCAAGCCCGACAACCACCGAATTTTTAACAACCGTTAACGATTCGTACTTGCGTGCACTTGTGGTGCCTGGCCAGATCAATTGAGTCGCACAGCCACTATATCTAGTCGATTTCGTAGAGGCGAGCACTAATTCTAGTGCCCACTTAATCAACGCGCAACCGCTTTTTTACTCGCAGCAAGCTTGACGAAGGTAGGAAAATCGTAGGATTTTCAGGCCGGAAAACTCACTTCGCGGGCGCGAAAAAAAAGGCCTTGAAAATCATGATGAAAGCGCATCCAGTCGAAATGCGGACCGGGATCGGTCTTGCGTCCGGGCGCGATATGTTGATGACCGGCGACGTCGGAAATCGGGTGGCGTTGCGCGATTGCGGCGGCGAGCGCCGCGAGACTTGCGTATTGGGCATCACAAAACGCATCAACATCGCTGCCTTCGAGTTCGATGCCGATCGAGAAATCATTGCAGCGTTCGCGGCCTTTGAAATTTGACAAGCCCGCATGCCAGGCACGCGCGGTGGTGGGCACGAACTGGATGACGCTGCCATCGCGCCGGATGAAAAAATGCGCCGACACTTTCAGGCCGCGCAGCTGATCGAAATACGGATGCGCATCGCAATCGAGACGGTTCGCAAACAGGTCTTCGACGAAATGCTGCCCGTATTCGTTCGGCGGCAGGCTGATGTTGTGGATCACCAGCAGGCTGATCTCGGTGCCGTCCGGCCGCGCATCGAAATTGCTGCAGTCACCGCGCGCGACACCGGCGCACCAGCCGGCGTCATCCATCGCCCACGCATTGGGTGCCTGCCCTGCCTTGTGCTCAGTCTTCATCGGCAGTCTTCATCCGCAATCTTCATCCGCAGTCTTCATTCGCAGTCTTGGTTAATAGCCAGCCGCTGCATCCGGTACCGTAATTGTCGCAAGCTTATCCCAAGAAGCTGCGCCGCACGGCGGCGCTGATAGCGCCCCTCGCGCAACGCGGTGCAAATCAGCGCGCGCTCAACCCTCGCCAGATGCTCGGGCAAGCACAGCGGCAAGGCCGGCACCGCACTGCTGCACACGGCTGCTGCTGCGGCTGCTGCGGGCGCTGTGGTCGCTGCGATCGCTGCGCCCACCGCATCTTCGGCAACCACGTGCAGCGGCGCGGCCAGCTGCAGGTCGGCCAGACCGATCTCGCCGTCGCTGTCGATCGCGAGCGCGCGCTCGAGCACATTCTCCAGTTCGCGCACATTGCCCGGGAAGGTTTGCGCCTGCAGCCAGCCGAGCGCCGCTTCCGACACGCGCAGCGCGCTGTGGCCGCGCGCCAGGCGCGCAAGGATGGCGTCGCACAGCAGCGGAATGTCGTCGCGCCGCTCGCGCAGGGGTGGCACCTGCAGCTCGATGACTTGCAACCGAAAGTACAGGTCCTGACGAAAGCGCCCGGCCCGCACCTCGGCCGCCAGATCGCGGTGGGTGGCCGACACGATGCGCACATCCACCGCTTCTTCGCGCGGCGAGCCAAGCTTGCGCACGCTGCGCTCCTGGATCGCGCGTAGCAGCTTCACCTGCATCGCCGGCGGCAGCTCGGCCACTTCATCGAGGAACAGCGTGCCACGGTGCGCGGTCTGGAAGAAGCCGACGCGCTCTTCATGTGCACCGGTGAACGCGCCACGGCGGTGGCCGAAGAACTCGGACTCCATCAGCGCTTCCGGTATCGCGCCGCAATTCACCGCGACGAAAGGGTGAGGCCCGCGCGCGCTGTGTGCATGCAGATCACGCGCGGCCAGCTCCTTGCCGCTGCCGGATTCGCCGACGATCGCGACCGGCGCATCACTGGCGGCAACGCGCAGGATGCGTTCGCGCAGCGCGACCATGCAGTCAGCCTGTCCCAGCAGCCGGAACGCGGGCGCGGGACGGAACAGGTTCAGCGGAGCATGCATGAGAGGCAGACCATCGACGATGCGCAATCCCGTGAGGCTACGCAGGGTTCGTCGGCGGGCACAGCCAGCGCGCCGAAAACACAACAGCCCGGCCTGCGGGCAAGCGCCCATACTGAAAAACTACGGGTTCAGGCGCGCGCGTGCAGTGCGCGATGCTCTTCGCAGCAGTAGTGCCGTGGCTCGGCACGCGACTGCGCGCCGGGCTGTGCGTCGGGGTGTGCGCAGGGGTGTGCGTCGGTGAGCACCTCGGTCAGCGCTTCGGACAAGGGCAGGTGCACGCCGCAATGCGCGCAGCCGACCATTTTTTCGGACGTGCCTTCGACGGCGGCGGCAGCGGCAGACGCTGAGGAGGCAGAGGCGCCGGCAGCTGCGGCGCTGTCGTTGCGGCGGTTCGCGCCGTCACCCGAACCCTTATCGGGCTGCGCATCGGTACGCGCCGATTTTTCCTTGGCGGTGAGGTACCAGCGCCATGCGAAATACAGCACGGCGGCCCAGATCAGGTATTTCAAGCGATGCCTCGGTGCAGTACGACTTCCATCACGAAACGGCTGCCGACATAGGCCAGCAACAGCGTCGCAAAACCGGACAGCGTGAATGACAGCGCTGTCCTGCCGCGCCAGCCGCGCAGGTAGCGGCCTGCGAGTAACGCACCGAACAACATCCAGGACAGCATGGTGAACACGGTCTTGTGTTCGAGCCGGAACGGCTTGCCGAACAGTTCTTCGGAGAAGAACACGCCGGACAGCACCGTAGCGGTCAGCAGTACGAAACCGATGGCGATCAGGCGGAACAGCAGGCGCTCCATCGTCAGCAGCGCCGGCAGACGATCCACCACCACCGAAAACCAGCTGCCACGCCCGGACACCGACGCCAGCGAATGCAGGTGTTTCTCCTGCATCGCCATCAACACCGCATGGAAGGCGGCAATGGTCAGCGAACCATAGGCCAGCGTGGACAGCGCGATATGCCAGGAGAACAGCGGCGAGCGTCCCGCCAGCGGCACCAGCGTACCGGGGAACAGCACCGGCAGCACGATTGCAACAGCGGCGGCCGGCAGCAGCAAGCGGCGCAAGCCATCGACGGCGACGTTCAGGTTTTCCAGCCAGTAGGCGGCAACCGACAGCCACAGCGCGGCCGACAGCATCACTGCAAAACCGAAGCGCAGGTAATCGGGCGCAGCGACCACAAACGCGAGCGACGCGCCATGCAGCAGCCAGCCAAGCAGTGTGCCGCCCGCGATCAGGCCGCGGCGTTGGTCAGGCAGCAGCGCGCAGATCACGTACAGCAGGCCGGCGCCGTGGATAGTGAGGAGTTGCATCGGTCAAGTGTACACCATGCTCTCTGGCCGAAAGCCGTGGCAGAGTATGACTGGAGTAGAATCGCAGCCTCGGAATACGGGGCTTGCACGCTGCGACGATGGTGCAGCTGCGCCCTTTCCTACCCCGCAAGTTCGCCGGGCACACCGCCGGGCAGCATCCGGTACGGCCATCACCGCAAAGCTCACTGCAAAGAATCCATCCATGCTGAACAACCTCACCCAACGCCTCTCCAAAGTCGTCAAGACCATGCGCGGCGAGGCGCGCCTGACTGAATCCAATACCGCCGAGATGCTGCGCGAAGTACGGTTGGCGCTGCTGGAAGCGGACGTGGCGCTGCCGGCGGTGCGCGACTTCATCGCGCGGGTGAAGGAAAAAGCGCTGGGCGAAGCGGTGATCGGTTCGCTGACGCCGGGCCAGGCGCTGGTCGGCGTGGTGCATGACGAACTGGCGACACTGATGGGTGCGGACCTCGGTGCCGAAGCCAGCCAGCTGTCGTTTGCGACGCAGCCGCCGGCCATCATCCTGATGGCGGGCTTGCAGGGTGCGGGCAAGACCACCACCGTCGGCAAGCTGGCGAAGTACCTGAAAGAGCAGAAAAAGAAGAAGGTGCTGACGGTGTCGGCCGACGTGTACCGCCCGGCCGCGATTGCCCAGTTGCAGACAGTCACCGAGCAGGTCGGCGCCGACTTCTTCCCGTCGCAGCCGACCGACAAGCCGGTCGATATCGCGCTGGCGGCGCTGGACTGGGCGAAGAAGCATCACCATGACGTGCTGCTGGTCGATACCGCCGGCCGCCTCGGCATCGACGAGGCGATGATGCAGGAAATCGGCGCGCTGCATGCGGCGCTGAAGCCGATCGAGACCCTGTTCGTGGTCGATGCGATGCTGGGCCAGGATGCGATCAATACCGCGCGCGCGTTCAATGACGCGTTGCCGCTGACCGGCATCGTGCTGACCAAGCTGGATGGCGATTCGCGCGGCGGCGCGGCGCTGTCGGTGCGGCACGTGACCGGCAAGCCGGTCAAATTCGCCGGCGTAGCCGAGAAGCTGGACGGCCTGGAGGCGTTCGATCCGTCCCGCATGGCCAACCGCATCCTCGGCATGGGCGACATCCTGGCGCTGGTCGAAGAAGCGAAGAAAGGCGTCGACATCGCGGCCGCGCAAGACCTGGCCGACAAGATCAAGGGTGGCGGCAAGTTCGACCTGAATGACTTCAAGGCCCAACTGTCGCAGATGAAGAAGATGGGCGGGCTGTCGGGCCTGATGGACAAGCTGCCGGCGCAGATGCAGCAGGCAGCCACCGGCGCAAAGATGGATCAGGCTGAAAAGCAGGTGCGCCGCATGGAAGGCATCATCAATGCGATGACGCCCCAGGAGCGCGCCAAACCGGAGCTGATCAAGGCGTCGCGCAAGCGCCGTATCGCCACCGGCGCCGGTGTCCAGGTGCAGGAAGTGAACCGCATGCTGGCCCAGTTCGACCAGATGCAGGGCATGATGAAGAAGCTCAAGGGCGGCGGCCTGATGAAGATGATGCGCGGCATGAAGGGCATGATGCCCGGTATGCGCTGAGCGCTTCAGAGGGCAAGTCGCTCGTTTCGGACGCGCTTTCATAGGGAAAAAACGGGAAAAACATACAAAAAACACTTGCATCACGAGCAAAACCCTACGACTATTGGCGCTGCGTGAAATTGCGCAATTTTTCACCATGACAGCAAAGGAGGTTCGACAATGGCTACAGCCAAGAAAGCGGCAGCTAAGAAGAAGCCCGCCGCGAAGAAGCCCGCAGCAAAGAAAGCAGCAGTGAAGAAAGTCGCAGCGAAGAAGCCGGCCGCGAAGAAAGTCGCAGCCAAGAAGCCCGCAGCAAAGAAGGTCGCCGCGAAGAAGCCGGCAGCCAAGAAAGTAGCGAAGAAGGCCGTCGCAAAGAAAGCTGTAGCGAAGAAGGCCCCGGCCAAGAAAGCTGCTGCGAAGAAGACCAAGACCGCACGCAAGCCGAACGCCGCCTTCATGAAGCCGATGACCCCGTCCGCCGTGCTGGCTGCTGTCGTTGGTTCGAACCCGCTGCCGCGTACCGATGTGACCAAGAAGGTCTGGGACTACATCAAGAAGCACAAGCTGCAAGACGCAGTGAACAAGCGCAACATCAATGCAGACGACAAGCTGAAGGCCGTTTTCGGCGGCAAGAAGACTGTCTCGATGTTCGAGATGACCAAGCTCATCTCTGGCCACTTGAAGTAATCCTCAGGTGCCGAACAAAAACGCCCGCAATGCTGCGGGCGTTTTTGTTTTCGGACCATCGCTGACCGTGGTGATCTCCCAATGCCTCGTTGCGGCGCTTACGCCGGCATCGTGAAGTTCATTTCTGCTTGTTGAAATTGGCGATCGCCTTCGCCAGATCGCGGTATTCCTCGCAGCGGCTGCCGCAAATCTTCTCCAGTTCCGCCAGATGCTCGGCCGCCTTGTCCGGCTGCCCGGCCTTCAGATAGGCTTGACCAATGTACTCATGCGCACCGCTATGCTTCGGGTCGATGCGCAGCGCTTCGCGGTAATGCGTGAACGAATTGTCGAGGTCGTTCAGGTGCCGGTACGCATAGCCGAGCAGGTTGTGCAGGTCCGCATTCTCGGGCAGTCGCGTCAGTGCCTTGTTCAGTGACTCCACCGCGCCCTTCCAGTCCTTGCGCTGGACCGCCTTCTTGCCGGCGGCGAAGTCGGCGTCTTCCTGATTGGCCGCCGGTGTGGTTTCCATCACGCGCGCGTGCACAGTGGGCGCCATCGGCATGCCGATGGCCAGCGTCAGCGCGAGCACCAGCGCCGGTGCGCTGATGCGCATGCTCTTGTTCATGTTCAGGCTCCTGATCAGCTTGTTGTTCATGGCTTGCTTGTTCATGGCTTGCTCCTTCATCGGTGCTCCCAGCGCTTCCAGGCCGCGCGTACCGCGTTCGGATAGTCGGGCTGCCCACGACTGCCATTGTAGCGACCGAGCGCGAGGAACAGGTCGCCACGCTCCATGTCGATGTACAGGCGCAGGATCGCGCAGCCATAGCGCAGGTTGGTCTGCATGTGGAACAGCCGGGACGGCTGGCCATCGCCGATGGTGCGGGTCCAGAAGGGCATCACCTGCATGTAGCCGCGCGCGCCGGCCTTCGAGATCGCGTACTTGCGAAAAC
>JACCDV011244871.1_pt1 | contig 37160 bp, 49 predicted proteins | sample 7446131 | NCBI WGS metagenome assembly JACCDV01 (sample SAMN15323448, study PRJNA562643) | freshwater metagenome | isolation source: river surface water | place: USA:Blue River Watershed | collected 2017-08-17
GTCAGGTAACGCAATACAGAGCCTATATGGTCAGGTAACGCAATACAGAGCCTATATGGTCAGGTAACGCAATACAGAGCCTATATGGTCAGGTAACGCAATAAACAGTAAACAATTTAAACAGTATATCATGACAAAAAAACAACTTAACACAGTATTGATCATTGCAACAGTATTAATTGCTTTGCGGATATTGGGATCAATACAGGATCAATACTGTATGTAGTTTGCGTACTTTGTACACTATCTACCCTACTTATTCAAGTAGGTAGGCTTACTACTTATTTCAGTAGTGGCCTACCTATTCGGTATGGTCTGGCAAAAACCTGCCAAAAACCCCATGCATCCAAAAACCTGCCAAAAACTCCCGACCGACAAAAATCCCCAATGGTATACCAAAAACTTTCGGTAGACAAAAATCCCTAATTCTATTTAACATAATACTATTTCTTTTTTATCTATATATCTTTATTATATATTATATATGTTATACTATCTTATGAAGTATATAGTTATCATTAAAGTATTGTTCTACCTGTTTTACATCCATTGTACTCGGAAGTACTACCTCAATAATGTAGGTGTCCCTTTTGTCCATTCGCATGAGGTTTACACAGACATCGAGAACCTCTATGGTAAACTCGTCATGCACCTCTATCTTGTCATTAACCTGCTCAATTGAGTGCATAACAGTAGTATGGTGTTTGCCTCCTAAAAACCTGCCGATCTCAATCAACGACTCATTGCTATACTTTGCAGCAAGCCAACAAAAAACCTGCCGAGGAATTACAATCCTCCGCTCCCTGCTTTTGCTGAGCATCTCCTTTTCTGAAATTCCGGTTGCCCTACAAACTATTCCAAAAATCTGCTGAACCTGGGTTTTGTACCTTGACATATTTCTTATACTTTTAAGTTTAAATAATTGTGTTGAACTAATTTCTTCCCATCTTCTCATCAAATTCTGCCCAAAAATTGCCCAGAACACGATTACGCCATTTTTAGCCTTTTCCTATCTTCCCCCCTATATTTTTTTCTCTATATAAATTCTCAAAATATAAAAAGCAGGAAAAAATCGCGTCCATCGCGTACTTGCATTGATAATCAATGAGTTAATTGCGTACTAATCGCGTGTCAATCGCGTACAGACCCCCCCTCAATCGCGTACCCAACACCTCAAAAATCTACGACCTCATTGGTCGACTCTCCAAAATGTATCACTAACTTGTTCCCGAACTGCTTAGAACGCGTACCACGGTACGCGATATCTAAAATTTTACACGACTCTTCCAATGCCCTTGAGAACCTCTTAACCGAGTAATCTTTCTTCTCAAAACCACTTTGGGACAGAAAATCGTTATATAATTGTTCATACTTAACTGGATAGTTTTTATGCTCTTCTGCCGCCACAAGGATAAAATCCAAGAACTCTTCACCATACTGAACCCTGATCTGCTTGCGTCCTAATTTGTCCGATGTGGCGATTTCAAGCACCCCAAACTCAAGATAAACCTGTACACAAGTGAACATAAAATTGAAGAACCTATTCCACTCATCTGCGTCCCAATCGTCAAAAAACTTATGCCCAAACTCATCTTCCGGACTATGCGAAGGCCCAAAATATGGCGCAAATTCGAACACCTTCTGCCTCCTCTTTGCATGGTTGCCGGAGTTAGGTATGGTGTAATTTGTCGTAAATACCACCTTTGGCGAGTCCTTAAATGGGATAAAAAGTTCGTCCTTGTTCTTCTTCTCTACTGTGATGCCTTCAGTTATTATAGAATAAAAACCTTCAAAATCCACATTCCTCCGAGTGTCCTCAATAGCCAAAATCTTCGTGTCAAGATCAACCCTCTGGAAGGCAAAATTCTTATCAACCTTAAAATTCTTACCATCCACCCGCACCAACTTGTTCAAAAAACCCAATGCCTTTACAAAAATCCCTTTGCCAGTACCTCCACCACTTGCTTCATTCTCTGTCTCTTCGGCTAATATTACGCTAAAAGGTCTCCCAGGGTCTTTGTACTTATGTAACAGGTAGCCAATTAAACTAATACCATAGTTAGTCCTATCTAAGTTCTTGTCACTCACGAGGTTAATGAACCGATAGTATTCTATTCGCTCCGCTTCAAGCTTATCTTGGTCGATGTAAATATGGTGGTCAATAACCTGACTCCTCCAAACATACTTATTCAGCTCTCCATAAGTCTTCAGCTCAATGCTACCCTTCTTCACCTCCACCACTCCGTTGACAAATGGGTAATAGGCTATTTCTGAGGTATCTTGCAGGAAGTCAATATCTGCCCTGTCGAAGAACTCAAAGAAGGCATCCGAGAACAACACCGATGCCCCCTTGTAAATCAGTTCCAACAAATCCTGCGGAGTCACTCCTCCATCAAACGAGTCAGGTAGCTTATCGACATACTCCTTAATAAAGCGTTTAATCTGCTCTGTACTCGACTCCTCCACAAATCCATCCTTAATCCGGACAAGCCGATATATCGTACTGTTAGGGTCATAAAAGTATAGCCTAAACCCTCCTATCTGAGTTAGGAACACTTGGAGCTTGTACCTATTAACCACAGGCAATCCCTTCTTGTCAATATCCCAAAAGGTGCAAATCTCCTTCCCCCAACGCTGCTCAAGCTCTCCTACCACCTCTACGGCATCGCTGATTGTCTTCTTTTGGGTCTGAACGAGGAACTGCACAAGGTCATCCGCTGTAGCTCCATTCTGTTTCTTGGTGAATAGCTGACGTTCGAGCTTCTCTCCGAAAGAGGTTTTTTTTTCTCCGTAGCCAAGGTCAAGTAAAGCCTTTGCAGCAGCCTTAAAGTCACCATTATGCTCCAATATAGCGTATACGGCAGCAGGCTTGTATCCCTTCTGAACGATAAATGGTGTGTTAACGGAGAACACGCTAAAAAGCCTCATGTCCTTATTAAATGACCCTGAGTGATCTGCATGACTGCCAGGTCTCAAGTAATACGTCCGCTCTGAGTTGTCTTTCACTACACTCCACCCATGCTTCAGCAGCACTTCCCCAACATCCGCTCGTCTGTTGTAGTCATCGAACGGACTAACCCCATACTCCTTTGATGTCGGACGCTGAAACGCTTCAACGATATGCTCTTCGATTATCTCATTGAACGACCGCATTATCTCAAACAGCGTATCCCTCTCAATCGATGTTATAACATTGATTCCCTTCTTGATGATAGTGTATCCCTCCGATGGAGGAGCTACCACATACCCTGCCTCGCCTCTGGTCTCAATGATGCAGTAGGATTTTATGTGCGGATTGGCAGCAGCCTCCTCAGCCGTTGGCGGACGCTGTGCAAGCTTCTGGTTACCCTCAATTTCTTCACATTTGTAATAAAGGTGCTTACCTCCGCTTTTTGTGGAGACAATATGCAACCTATCATAAATCTCTGACGGAATCTTCTCCTTAATAGCCGACCAGAGGTCGTAGGTCTCGTACTTGGTGTCGATGTCAATGACCTCTAATCCACCAGATATAGCTCCGCAAATCACCGCCACACCTTTGGCTCTTGGGTCAGACATCTGCTCCTTCAGCTCAGCCTTTGTGATGGCTACGGACTGATACTTTTTCCAAGGAAATATGGCTTGCTTCTTCTCGTTGACGGCAACTACGTTCACTCCGTAGTCTAAATATTTTAAATGCATAGTAAAGTTTTAATAATGATAACCCAAATCCCAATCGCAACAGCTGTGATGCACAGCCAGGTCAGTCTAAATTCCCATTTTTTCATATGCTTCAATCGTTTTAAATATCTGATAAACCAAAGGAGGACAAACCGCATTTCCTCCTGCTTTTATGCTTTCGTTCCGCCATTTAGAAAAGGTAATTCCGTCCAATCTGTCGGAAAACCCATCATCTCCAACACAAACTGGGGAGACAGTTGGGAAGTTTTCCCAGTCATTTCTCTGCTCATTTTTACCAATGAATCCTGATTCTCCAATCCCGTAACTTTGTCTCCGCAATCCGATGCCATTGGTGTCGGCAGCATCCCATTCCCTGCCCATTCCCGAAGATTGCTGCATCCACCTTTGTTTGCTGCATCGCTCCTGTCCTCCACTTTCCTTATGTCCGTTCTGATATCCATTGCTTGTGGTGTTGGGAGAAGATGCATCATCTTTCTGCCATGTATCACATCGTTCAGACACGCTCCGTATCCCTCCGATGTCTGACCTGGTTCTTGCGCTCTTGGAGTGGGCCACAAACCATATCCTGTCTCTTCGATGGGGAGCGTTGACGGATACAGCTGGCAATAGATACGGTTGTACTTCGTACCCTTCAGCTTCCAAGTCAGCTTGCACCTCTTTGAATACCAACCCTCCTGACCAATTAACAAGCCCGTAAACGTTTTCGCCCACAACCCAACGTGGTTTAATCTCTCTAATTGCTCTAAGCATCTCTGGCCAGAGGTGTCTCTCATCCTCTTTGCCGAGTCGTTTTCCTGCTGCTGAGTATGGTTGGCAGGGAAATCCACCCGTGATGATATCGATGTTTCCTCTGTGAATAGTGAAGTCTGTCTTGGTGATGTCTTCATAACTTATTGCTTTATGCCAGTAATGTTTTAGTACTTTTTGTCCAAATTCGTTCCACTCACAATGAAATACATTCTCCCATCCCATCCACTCCGCTGCTAAATCAAAGCCTCCAATCCCACTAAATAGTGATCCGTGCCTCATCCAATATATTTTACAGCGTAATTATTCTTCACCATCCACTCATTGAAGCTGCCTTCGTTCTTGTCGAAATGCTCAATTATGACTACCGGTCTGCCGTATTTGTCGAGTCCGGTGGAGTGAATGGTCAGGTCTTGCTTCTTAGGTGTTATCATGTCAAGCATCATCTTTGAATGCTTCCCTGCTTCGGTGTTCATCTCTGGAGCATTAATTCCTGCCAGTCTACAATTAGCGGTGTAAGTAAGTCTAAAGCCGAGATCAATGGTCAGGTTAACCGTGTCCCCGTCTATTACTCGATTTAATTTTGCTTTGTATTGGTACATATTTCTGATTTATAGATTTTTATTAATTGTTTAAGGCAAGCCAATTGAGCAGACTCGTAACTGGTGAACTTTTTAGGCAGGAAACCGTTTGGGCTTTGTTCAATAAACCTATCATCTACACTTACTAAAAAAGTGAAGTCTATTAGATTACAAATATTGAAGTAATATTTTTTTCTAAACCATTCAAACGCTTGTTGCCAAAGCGGAGCATTAACACCATGCTCGTGGTCATCGCCATAACAATGGTGTAGAAATAGTTCCATTTTAGCTGGTTTAAAATAGACATCCCATGTATTTAGCCGATAATAAGCAAAGCAATCTTCTTTGAATCCAAGCTGCTTCATTTCAAGTGCTTCTTTGTACGGTATAAAGTTATTTTTCATGCTTTAGTTTTTCAAGGTAAATAATACTATCCATCAACTCCTCTTGCAGATGCGTGAGCCACTCCGCGTAGGACAAGTCATCTCGGTCCATTGTCGTGCCGTATTTCTTAATACCAACTTGGCTGCGTTGGTACATTTTCCGAATGACTGCCGACACTATCGGGTCATTGGTGGGTATGGTTTCAAAGTCCATTGGTGTAAGTTTTGTTGTAATGATTTTCTATATAATTCTCAATCCATTTATGTAACTTTTCAATTTCATATCCATCTAATACCATTATAAGTAAACAATTTTCAAAAGATTTATCTCTTGATTTTTGAATTGACTCAATAAAATCAGGAATATTATAAATATTTCTTTTTTGTGTATCAGGTACACTGATTATATCACCATCACTATCTGTTGTAATCTTTCTTAAATCAAATAAAGGCTCAAAAATATTTATATTTTTTACAAATACTCTTAAATATGCATACTCTAAACTTATATATGAGTATTTTATCAATTCATCAATATTAACCATTATTTATTATACGTTTCGTTGTAGTAATTTTCGAATGTTTTAAGCACAGGAGTTAATGAAGTGAATACACCGAGAGGTCTTGATACTGCATCCGTATAATATGCCTTTTTAAGTTGCTCCTTCTCCACCTCAATCAACTCTTTACATTTAACAATTAATCCAATTGGTATTGTGTACTCATGAGCCATTAACTCATCTAACATTTGCTGCATTGCTGTTTTCATTTGTTATAGGTTTTCTATTTCTTGTTTTACTTCTTCATAATATTCTTGTGTTTCTATAGTTAGGCTTTTTGCAACTTCTATCATCTCATCTACTGCTATTAATGCACATTGTTTGGCAACTAATATTTTAGGTAGTTCATCAAAGTGTCTTTGAGTCCATAACATTTTACTCATTAATTCCTCAGCTTTTTCTTTTGCCGTTTGTTGTGCCATAGTTTATTTGTTTTTAAGTTTTACAATTATTTCTTTGCCATCTAAAATCCTTCTTAATCTCACCTCGTTCCCCATCAACCACTCTGTTCAGTCGTGCTTTGTAAGTGTACATTTAATCTAAATTTATCGGGTAATAAAATTCTGCATAGTTAATCTCCTTTGGCTTCTCGGCTTTCTTCGTGCAAAACTTACAATAATAATGATAGCCGTCTGACTTTGCCTTATTGACGCTGAAATGGCTATATGGACGCATTTGCTTGCACTTAAAACACTCCTTGTCTCCGTCAGGATGTACGACAGGCTTTTTCTTCCGTCTGCGCACATTACAGCAGTCCTTGCAAGTGGAAAACAAGCCATCCTTCTTTGTCGGGTTGGCGAAGAACTTATCCAACGGAAGCTTCTTCTTACAGGTTGCGCATTTACGATCCATAAGTTTCTTTGTAGTAATTTTGACCATTTATGTTAAATGGATTTGAGTAATCATAATAACTATCTGGAATTAATTCTCCTTTTGTGAATGCCTTAATTATCTGCTCCTTCTCCATTTCTTTAGCTTTTTCAAATATTTTAAACATTGAATAACCATCTAACATTTCTAATCTTAACAATTCATTCTGTAACCACTCTACTGCCGTCTGAGTTGTTTCCATTTTGGAAATAGCTTGTGCCATAGTTAATAAAATTTAGCTTCGCCTGTACGTTTACACATTCCACACCCATTACCAGAACAATGCTGGCACATTGGTGTATTTAGCCTGTCTTCCTCATCCCAGGCTTCTACATCTACGTTCTGCTGAAGCACCTCTATAATAAGCTCTAATGCCTCTTTCTCTGTTTTTAGCAGACGATTGCTGCTGATAGTTACCTCTAAGTAAGATAATGCGTCTGATAGGTTCATGATTAATATGTCTTTAAAAAGTTAACTTGATCTACAGCATCCACCCAGAAGGCGAGGATGCCTTTGTCGTTGATTTGATTGAGGCGGTGCTTTTGCAGGGGAGCAGGCTGCTCACCCTCTCTTTTCACCTCAATGAAGACTGTCTTGCCGTCTTTCATAGCCATCAAGTCAGGTATGCCATTGGTGTTGGTCTGGATGAGCTTTACCACCATCCATCCCCAAGACTCTAACTTGACAATGATTTGACGTTGGATGTATGACTCGTTCATCGGATAAGAATTGTTTTTTCGAAGATGTTTACTTCAATCTCATCAATTTCCTTCTCGTATCCTGAATTGCTATGCAAATCGAACTGAGCGAACTGGATGTCCCATCCTGTCTCGGCAGAAGCGTCAACAAACACTTGACCTATTATCTCGCCATCGAAGGTTGCTGCCTCATGTATAGTCATAAGCTTTACATTCTCATACAAATCAAGGTACTCTTCCTGTACATACCAACTAAAATCAAACTGAACACGAGTGGCTTTGAACTCTATGTCCGCAAGCCTATTGGCAAGAGCAGTCACCTCCATTTTCCACTCAAGCATCTTACTTTTAGATACTTTGTAGTCAGGCCCTACCATGCCATCAATTCCTAAATAATCAGCAAGTCCGCTGATGTAAACTTTAAATACTGGGGTTTTGAATTCTGCAATCATAATGTAATTGTTTAGATGACAATATTACAACGTATATATTACACTACCAAATTAAATTGCAAAATCTTTTTTGAAATGGGATAAAGTGTAATCTTTCTTATCCATTACAGCTTTGTAAATCTTATCCTCAATACCTCCCTCCGCAAAAATCCAATAGATTTGAGCGTCCTTCTCCCTGTCTTTTGTCTGTATCCTGGCACGAGATTGCCAATAGCTTGTAGCCGAGAAGTCAATGTTATAGAACACAAGAGCGTCTGCTGTAGATAGATTAATCCCTTCCCTGCCTGATACTATTTGAGAAATGAATACACCAGACTCAGCCTCATTGAACGCTTGCGGGTCATCATAAACGCTACCAAACACCCATCTAAGCGCATAAGCCTCCGCTACGAATTTGTAGAAGACAGCTATTTTCTTGCCTTGGAAGTAGTGCTTGATGAACTCAGCCTTGGTGTAGTCAAATGCTTTCCCTTCCCGCTCTGGCTCATCTATCAGTACAGTTCCGCTGTAAATCTGATGGAGCTTATTCATCAGCTTGACTGCCGTGTCACCGAGGACGCTTTGCTGATCTTTGTTCGTTACAATCTTATCAATCCGGAGTCTATTGGCAAACTTATAAGTAGACTCTTCCATTTTAACGTGAAGTATATTCTCCTGTACTAACTGCATAAATCCTGCTTCTTGTTGGGTGTATGTAAAAAAAAGATGCTCTGTGCAATTCTTAATCATGCCTTCATTAGCATCTGAGTAGTCATTTATCGCCTTATTGAACACATATTTCTTCTTCATTCGCACATAGTCCTTCGCCCATTGGTAGAAGTTTTTATATTCTTCAAAAGGCGAAAATGAAGATACATAGAACTGGTGGAATATTTGTGAATAAGACTCAGGAGTTGGCGTTCCTGACAAGTAAATAATTGGTAGTAGCGTACAAATACGCTTCAACTCCTTCGTTCTTGTCGACATCCTTGGAAACGCTCCAAGGCTATGCGCCTCGTCAATGATGACCAGGTCATAAATAGGTACAATTTTATGGAGCTGCTCATAATTGACAATATCCAACCTAAAATCATAACCACATTGTACAGATTGCTCATAAATGTCATTGATAGCCTTCTTTTTGGTGACGAACAGTATCTTTTTAGCACCATATTTCATGGCAGTAGCGAGTGCAGTCAAAGTCTTTCCAGTCCTAACCTCCATCGCAAGATATGCAATCTTCTTAGAACGAAGAAGATTAGCCGCTTTAGTGCTAATCTCCTCTTGGTAATCCCTTAATTCAATCATAATTTGTCGTATTTCTCTTCCTGTACCTTAATATCAAACTCAATTATCTGTAGCAAGTTCTCATACAATAACTCTACCTGAGTTGCAGACAACGCCTTTACTACCTTCTCGATAGTCTCCTCAATGTCGTTTTTCAGATAGTTGCTTCTCTTGAGAGCGTTTTTGGCTGTGGTGAGGTGCAGTAGCCTGAGTTGAATCTCTGCTACCTTCTTGCGGTATTCCTGATCCATGTTTTTAATTTTATCGAGATATTGTCTTTGTGCTTTCTTTGCGCAGTCCTTACAATAAGTAGCGAGTCCGTCAGAAGTAGACTGGTTTTGGCTAAATTTATCCGATGACAAATCCTGCTTACATTTAGGACATCGCTTCAGAGGTTCAGCTTTTGGCAATGTGGGCATATTGAACTTTGTTTTACGATACAGGTGATGGTGTAGTATTTTCGGCAGCATTTACACTTTATCCAAAGTGTCTTGATTATGTTCTTCATCTGTAATTACTTTAATAGTTTCTCCTTTTAGTACCATTTCAGCCACCTCTTCTAAGGTCTGTCGTTGGTCAGGGTTGAGCAGAGCCACCTTCTCCATTATGGACATAAATGCAAATGGATCAGATTTCAGTTCAGCAATCATTGCATCCCTGACCTCCTGACGGAAGTGCGGATAGGTAGCCATATCAGAGAGTATCCAATTTATCTTTCTTGAATACTCCCCGAACTTGACAGTACCTCTTTGGTGTGGCTCGTGGCTTCTAACAAAATCATCCATAAACTCCTTGGCTATCTTTAGGTGATGGATGGCAGACATGATGGATGAGCCTGTCATAGCTGTTGTTTTAATTTCTCAACATAAATAATGCTATCCATAAGTTCCTCCTGGAGATGGGTCAGCCAGTCATAGGTACTAAGATCAGTCCTGTCCATTGTCACTCCATACTTATCCTTCCCTACCTCTGCCCTGCTCTTAAACTTCTGCATGACCGCAAAGAGAACCCTGTCGTTGGATTGGTCGAATGTTATAAAGTCACTCATTTCTTATGTTTTAATTGGTAAGAAATCCTTTTAGGCTTGATGTCTTCGTTCATTGCATCCCACAGCTTCTTAGTGGCGAGGAACATATCGTAGTCCTTCCACACCTCATCTATAGGCTTAGTAACAAGTTGCCACCCTATGCCTTGGATAGCTCCGTTTTTACCGGTGGTGCGAGTCTTTGCGTTCAGCCACAGGATACCGACCTGATCGTGCTTAATATTAGCCTCTCTAACTAAAAGCTGAGAATAGGCAGCAAGCTGCAACCAGTACGAAGGATATATTGAGTTGGATGTCTTGATGTCTAAGAGTGTTTTAAGGCCGTAGATATCGCATACCCTATCTATTGTACCTGCATATCCAAGGGATTTAGATATGTAGTTGCCTTCAATTATCTCATGTGTTGGGTTATGGGTAGTAGAGAAGTCAACATACCTTTCGAACATACTCCACTCAAGCATTTTGTACTTTGGGCCGTCCTGACCGATAAATGTCACCTCATGCCCTGCGTCATAGTCCTCTGTCAGCTGATGCACTACTGACCCTCTCCTGCCTGCCTCGTCACGGATGGCATCGGCATCTGCACCGACATCCTTGATCCATTTAAAATAGGCAGCGTCCTTTGGGTATGCCTCTAAGATTGTGGTAACTGATGGCACATATCCGCCATCTTCTGTTAAATAAAATCTGCTGTCGAGGAACTCAATTCGTCCCTTGTTGTTGTCGATGATGAAGTTATTCATGTGTAGTTGGTTTTAAAATTTGCAACTTCTGGATAGTTGCCACCCACCTGTCAGTCTTATCCGTTATGATTGCGGAACACGAAACGCAGCGGGAAGGAAATTCAGACTAACTATGTCTAACCCAGGCGTGGTGCTAAGCCTCAAGGGTTTACTCTCCCGATAATTACTTAAAATGGGGTGTCCATATCATCGTCAGGTGTACTTACAGCCTTTGATGACGGCTTACCCCCTAACTGTGGCAGTATGTTTTGGTTTACATAGTCGAGGAGATAGTCGAGGCGGTCGCTATCATCCCAGGTATCTTTGCCTTTGACCTTTATCTTTTTGAGGTCAGGCAGGTCTTTCGGATTGTCTCTTGTCCAAAAATGCTTCAGGCCTTTGCCGTTTTGATTGATGAAGATGACTGATGACTTCTTATCGCCCTCTTCCGTGTACTTAGGTACGATTGTCATGTCCTGCGACAAGTCCGCATTTGGAAGCGTCTTTAGAAAGCTGATGGCGTAACCACCGGAGTAGTTCAGATCAATGAAGTAATTGGTCTGACCATCATTGAACGTGAGCGTCCAAAACTTACCGAAGTCGGAGTCCTTTACTTTGATGTCCTGAAGACGAGCGGTCAGAGAGTCATAAAACTCCTCATGGACAGTCTTGCCATTCTTGTTAACACGAACTACTGACTTCTCAGTAGGATTACTGAACTGACGTACTAACTTACCCTTACTAACCTGCAAGAATACACCCTGATTGTTGTTGTTGTTTAAACCCATTTTACTTTGTTTTTGTATTTTCTGGCCCAAAAAGAAGTTCGTATCTACTGATGTAAGGCGGCACATAGTCAGCACCCTTGCGGAAGTTCTCAAGAGCCTCTACTATCTTAACATAGCTTGTCACCATTATTTTGCCGTCTCTTTCTGCTCTATAGATGAGCTGTGCAGTAACACCTGCGATGAACGCAAGCTTCTCACGAGAAAGACCTTTTTCAAGTCTTTTCGCTTTAAGTCTTTTACCAATTAAAATATCAACCATATCATTTAAGTTTAGACAAATGTATAACCTTATATTTATATGACCAAATATTTGCGTTAGTATTTTAAAAAAAACCCCCGCGTAGAAACACAGGGGGAATGATCAGAACCAACTTCAAATGCATGAAATAACTAAAGCCTTATATATTTATAACCACCATCGTAAATAATACTTTTCCTGTTCCAAAGTTGCTGCATCTCGACAATGCTTCTGCCTAATGTCTTCTGAAAATGAGGTGCATCGAAGAATTTCCAATCACCGCCCCACTCCCATCCATGACGCTTAAATACGTACACTACCTCCATCCAATCGCTCCTGCCATCCTTATCGTAGTCGGTCTTTATATCCCAGACAGGCTTCTTGTCTACAAGCAGAACGATGTCTACTGCCATGCCATAGTTATGCCAAGACTGGCCACCTCTTGCTCTTGTTACCACTACTCCTGGCTTTGTTCTGCCTTGAGCGTACAACTCATTCTGCTCCTCAAATGTCCTGAGTGTATGCGTAAATCTGCACTCAGCTCTGCCTTTTAGTGCCTCGCAAATCTCTTTATATATATCGCCCAATTCACTCCTTAAATTAGGGTGGATGAGCTTAATTCTGTCAAGTGTTACTTTATCCATTTATTTTAGTTTAAATAGTAGCAAGAAAAACGCAACTGCCCCACCTATTGCGTAGAAGAACATCTTCTTCCATGACTTATTCTCTTTGTTCTTCTCCTTCTCTATAGACAACTCCTTCCGTAGAACCGCTGCCATTGACGAGTCGACTACTGTCTGCCTGATGGTATCACTAATCGTTCTCGTCTTGGTGATGGTGTGAAATTTTGTTTCCCAAAGGTAGGCTGTGTCATTTATCCTTAACGTATCTGTATAAACCTCTACCAATGTATCAATGGTCTCTATTGTATCTGTAATGTAAACAAAAGAGGTATCGCACTTGCAATACCCCCTCTTAATAACAGTATCCTTAACTATAGCGAACTTGTATGGGTCTTTCAATACTTTCTTGACCGGATTGCAGGATGAGAATATCAGCACAAGCAAGATTACCCCTGCAAATGCCACAAGCAATTCAACCTCTTCTGATAGTTTAAATTGCTTCTTCCTCATCCTTAACGAATTTAACTCCTTTGACAAATCCATTCAAATATGTATGCTCTTCTAACCCTTCAGGATTAACTACCTCAATTACCTTGAAATCAAATTCTTTGTCAAGCAGTACTTTAATGTCAGAGTTAAGTTTCTTCATGGCATCCTTAGTGAAAGAATATTCCCCTTTTTCATTCATAATCACATTTCCCTTTTCATCAACAGAGGCATGATCTAACTTTAAATCGCCCAAAGCCTCGGAGTATTCCTCATAATAGGCTTTTAGTTTAGCGTGAATCTTGACGAGTTTCTTTTGCACTTTGGTCTCCTGGCTTCCGACATTCGCAGCAAGTAGCTGCATAGTTTCAATTAGTTGTTTGTAGTTCATAATTTATAATTTATACAAATTTATACAATTCTATAAGTAAAATGAAAGGAATAATTTACCGCTGTATCAACAAGTGGTATAACCTCAAATTCGCCAAAGTTGGTGGCATACCCCGAAAGTGATGCTGCTGCACCTCCACCTTGCTGAACGCCAGTGCCATTTAACCTATTAACCACAGATGTATCAGAGTTGATAGGCAAAGTAAACGAAAGTGATGTAGCCGTATTGTCTGTGACTGCATCAATAGTCACCCATCCTGAGACTGTGACTGTGTCTCCTACCCTCATGTATTGGCAACTAAAAGCCGTTACACTACCAACATTTGCTAACCCTGACCAGGTAGGTGTATAAGTGCCTGACGCAGTTGTTCCTGCCGATGCCACAGTTATGACATCTCCTGCACTTGTAACCGCAAGAGCGGCTACTGCCGTACCTGTGAATGCTGTTGATGATGTATAAGAAGGTAGAGCAAGTTGTCCTGTTCTACGAAGTGCCATCTGCACTCCTGATGTACTACCCGCAGGGAAGAATTGCAGAAACCCATTAGAACCACTCCCGCTTGTGCCTGATATGGTCGGAATATTCGCCCCATAAGCACCACCCCAAGTAATATATTTAGTTGTAGGTAGTTGCAAATCACCTTGAAGTATCTGTAAAGTTCCTGCATTAGTCATCTTTAATACCTCAAGCATACTAACCGATGACCCTACTGCAACAGTCTGTGCTGCCCCTGTGTAAAATGAGATGTCTGTGCCGACAACTATTGCCGAGCGTGGGAAAGATGACAATGCTGTAGAAGATAAAAACCCAGTCGCTGAAGATGTGGAAGGAGTAACGCAATAACCCATCATTAAGTTACCACCGCTGAACATTGTGCCTATATTAGACAGATGTCCATTGGTGTAATTGTCCTGCATCATTATTGTGCCATTTGGGGTAACTGCACTACCTGAGTAAACTACCCCATTTACATTTACATTTCCGTTGACATCAAGTTTTTGTGTTGGCGTAACCCCAATGCCTACATTTGTACCATTGTCTATGATTTGGCTATCGATTAGGTTAGTCGATGAAGTCCATTTTGCTACCCTATCAGCAACACCATTGCCTGTTATTAAGGATGCAGTGAAAAACTCATACGCAGTATTTCCTGCGTTTCTTCGTAACAGTTGTCCTGCCGTACCACTTACAGCCGTCATTGCAGAGGTACCATTTCCAATAACTACCCCTGTAAGCGTACTCGCTCCCGTTCCACCTCTGCCGACTGCAAGCTGCCCAGTCCAACCGAGTGTGATGCTCACAGGTTGAAGTAGTGCTGATGCAGGAGTGCCTCCGAGGCTTAGAGTGACATTGGTATCATCAGTTTTCGTGAGTTCTGATCCTGCAATATCACCACCCTGGAGCGTTCTAAACTCATAGGCTGTATTGGCTGTGTTCCGTCTGAGGAACTGCCCTGCCGTGCCTACAACTGCCGTAACTGCACTTGTGCCGTTGCCTATTAACGCACCAGTAAGTGTTGATGCTCCTGTGCCTCCTCTACCTACCGCTAACTGCCCTGTCCATCCTGTTGTAAGGGTTAATGTTCTCAACAAGGCATTTGTGGTATTGCCTGATGCCGTTATGAGGATATTGGTATCGTTGGATGTACTTATTGCTGCTCCTGTAATGTCAGTCCCTGCAATATTCGCCCATGACATTGTAGTGCCATTGGTAGTAAGGAACTTACCACTATTTCCAGTCATTAAGGGAGGGATGCCGTAGCCTGTTGTGAAGGCTATTGCTAACGTTCCACTTGATGTAATAGGTGAGCCTGTGACAGTAAAGCCTGTAGGAGCGGTAAGAGCTACTGATGTAACTGTACCGCTACCCGCCCCTGTCGTTGGCGTATAAGCAATTAATGACTTGTTAATCCTCATGCAGGAATAAGTACGATGTTAAGCTGTTGTGCTGCCCAATCTATTACCCAAGTGTTTGCATCTGGTTCTGTACTCCAATCTGCGTAGTCTTGACCTTCACAAGCAAGTGCGCCTGATTGTATAACATTGCCTGCGTAGTCGTTGCCGTCTGCATCCTGTGCATTCTCTCTCAAAGACCATTGCAGATTCGCAGCATTGTCCAAGTTGTCAAAAGATGAGTAGATTTCAAACCACTCTGCCGTTTTCGGTTGTCCTGCTACATAGCTGATTGTAATTGGGTCGATTTTCTTTTTCATATTTGTTTTGTTTTATTGTGCTGTCTTCGGTGAGCCTGCTACATAGCTAATTGTAATCGGTTGGATTTTGTTTATCATGTTATTTTGTTTTTAAACTGAAGTTATCGTTTCCCAAGCTGTTGTATATACGCAAAGTTTATTCAATGTCGTATCATACACCACAAGTCCTGCCGCAGGTGTTGCAATGGCGTTCTTTTGGGTTGTAGTCATTCTTGGAGGAAGGAAGCCTTTTGTAGTTGATTCTACAGTTAATATAGAACTAGCTACATCTGTAGCAGTGTTCACCAGAATATTTCCACTAGTTGATTTAACAGTTAATCTATCTGTAAAATCTGTAGCCAGTGAAAGATCGTTTAATGATGGTCCTGTGATCCTCCTAGTTATTGCATTACCATACAGGTTTTGACCAAGCAGTGATATAGCTTGTGGTCTTGTAACTGCTGTTGCACCTGTTTTAGTGTACGATGTTGATGCTGTGTTTTCCTCTAATTGCCAACCCCATAGATAAACACCTGAAGTGCCATCACCACTGTAAGACGCAGTTGAATTTGCATTTCTTACAATAATAAACCTTGACAACGATGTAGGTGCAGCTACAGATGTAATTGTTAATGAACATCTAAACCAACCATTACCAACATTTTCAATTGTTGCTGTATGGCTTGCTGCTGTTCCTGATATTGTTCCATTTACAATATCAAAAATAATTGTGTCACCAGTAACGCCACCTCCTGAACCAAAACTTATAAAATTGTACCCTGCAGCTTTTGCGTAAACAGAAATTGTGTTTGGGTTGGAAACAGTGTATATCCTAAAAAATCTATGTTGGTTCAGTGACGTATCGGGCACAGCAATATTTGCTGTCAATGTTCCATCAGGAGCAGCTACACCACCAGGTATGCTAACTGAAATTTGTTGAAAGTTTGTTGGAAAAGCACCTAAAGCCTCACTATACTGCATTAAGTTGATGCCCTGATTCTCAAGAATAACAGCATTGTTTGTACCTGTTTTTAATTCAAGGTTGTCTGCTAACGGACTAAACAATCCAGTATTTGTGTCATTTACAAATGACAGAGAAGGTAAGTCGTAGCTTCCTGCAGGTATGTAGAGCCTTCCGTTTAACAGATTGTTTGCAGTACCTGCTCCATATAATCCCCATCCTGTATTGTTGTCCCATTGAATTGCTCTAAAGTCTGCAGCAGAGGTTAAAGTAGGATTCACATAAAGTCCACGAGTGATTCCGTTTGCTCCGCCTGTTTGGTTGATGGTGGGGGCAATCGTTAAGTAAAACATTTGTGCAGTTCCACTTGTAGGTGCAAATTGCCTATCAATACTTACTTGTGTATTAAATCCACTTGTAAGTGCTAATGTTGTACCAGTAAAATTAAATGCTCCTATACCAAAATTTTGGGTAGTTACAGATGTATAAAATGTTGTATTTAATCCACCTATGTTTAAGATACCATTAGCCCCAGAAGGATATATAACAGCACCACTTGCATTAGAGCCTAATAATAACTCACCATCATTTAAAAACCTCCACATATTTGTACTCCCACTATTCTGCACCGTCAAAGCCGTAGTAGCAGAAGTATTCCCAGAACCACGGAGGAGAGTGTCGCCTATGACCTGAAGTTTTTGAGAACCATTTGTAGAAGTACCTATTAAGACATTACCTCCGTCTGGGTTTATTGCTAATGCAGCCCAACCTGTTAATGCATCATTATGACCTCCTATAACTGGGTTTCCTGATAGATTCCCAATAACAACTTTTGGCGTACCACCGCTACCAGAAAATGTTGCAGAAATCCAATTACCTGAATTAAAAACCTCAAGCGGTCTTAATGGCGAAGTTGAGCCATTTATCCGCAACCTACTATTAGCAGCATCCCAAAACAGATTATTACTCCCACTCACCGCTGAAGCACCTGTCCAATAGGTTACCTGACCACTTGCACCACTACCGCTGATTCCTGTTGAAATCGTGTATGTCCTATCGGCTGAAAGGTCGTAGGTTACGCCATTGATGGTTATATTCCTTGTAGTTGGTACAGGAGTGTAGCCGAGTGCTGTGCTTATCGTCTTATTCTCCCAAAGTGAATTGCTACTATTGTAAAATAATCCTTGATTGTTGGTAGGGGTTACGATACTAACATTATGCAGTTCATCAAGTTCCCACCCATTCATCACCTTTACATAAATCTTGCCATTGTTCTGATGTGCATATTCTACATATCCAATGACTATAATATGCCCTGTAACCGCAGTAGGCTTTACATTTGTTACCGCTCCTGCCGTAGTGGGTGACAAATAAAGTACGTCACCATCCACCCACGTTTCGCCTTGCAGACTGCCAGTGGTATTAATGTTCTCAAGTTGCCCGACAGTCATAATGAACCCTTCTTGGTTCGTTGCTATTGTCTCCGTAACAAGACCAATAGTATCCGCACTATTATTGTCGTTATTAGCTTGTGCAAACGCCACTGCCAACCGCTGACCTTGCGCACCGCTAACCCTTACCGCTTGGTATGCTGCCTTTGTGAGTGTCGTATTCGGTGAGACCTTATTCACCACCCTTGCAACCAAATCAACGCCATTCTTTAAAACAACATTACCTCCCTTTAGAGTGGTCTCGCTTGTGCCAGTAGTATCGTTCCACCTTATCGTACCCACCGCAGCCGTTCCTGTTGGTGAAGTATCAAGCGTTACTTGCCCTGCTTTAAGTTCGTATTCGCCTAAGTTGACGTTAGTCGTTGCGCCTGTGTATGGTACTTTTAAGTTTAGTGCGTTCTGAAGATCAGTCTGATTCGATAGTGTTCCGGTGATGCTGCCCCAGACCGCTGAAGCACTACCTGGCTGCTCAAAGCTTATCTCAACGTACACAGGAGTCTCAGTAGTACTCATGAACACGTCAGTCACGTTGTATGTTATTTCTATGAGCATAATCAGCTTGTTATTTGGTCTTCAACTATTATATATCCGTTTAGATATGTCTGTGTGCCTCCTGCATTAGTCACCTGCAAGTCATAAGCAAACTCACCTACGCTATATCCTGCCGTAGTCACAGCAGACAAAGTGATGATACGCTCATTTGTCGTAGCACCTTGAACGAACAAAGTATTATCCCAAGTCCATTGCGTTGCCCCTGCTGCGTTCTTAGCCATCAGCTTGAACACATAAGTTGATACGTCAATAGGAGTGGTCTTGCAAGAATCACTCCAAAACTTAAAGTCTATTGACCAGGTATCGCCACGCCTTATCGGCTTGAGATTAACTTTACTCATTCTCTGTCTTGTTTATCTTTTAACTCTAATTTGATGTCTTGAAGCGCATCAAATATCTTACCTAACTTTTCTCCAATCTCATCCTCTTTCTTTTCAAGGGTGCGGACACGAAGGTCAAGTTCTCTCAACTTAATCTTCATGTCCGTGAACATCTTTGACAATGCCCCTATAAACACGATGGACTGAATCACTATTGTCACAATGATACCCTGATCCATCCCCCATTAATTTTTAGCGTCAGAAGCGAAGAGTCCTACGAGGAACATTCCAATCCCTGCAAGAATCATTTTCCAATCCCCTGCCTCTGCTCCTTCCCAAATCACAGGAAGACCTGCCACCGCACCGAATAAACTTGTCTTAACGTTGTCAACTAATTGTTTCATATTATTGGTTTTAAATAAGTAAGTAAGCAGTTGTAACTGTTGTGCCATTTAATGATGCTCCTAACGTTATTGTATAAACACCGCCTCCTTCATTGGTAACAGTATAATTGTAATACCACTTGCCTCCATATCCAACTGCAACAAGCCTATATGTGGATGAATTTTGAGCAGGTATCTTGCCACCACTAACCACATTTTGTTGTGCTATGTTGATTACCTCTATCGCACTTGCTCCTTGCAATGTAAAACTATACGTTGGCGTAGTGCCGTAAGTCGCATCAAGCGTTAACTCAGACACAAGCACCTTAAATTTATATACTTTGTAATTATTCTGGTTATCTATCAAGTCCAAAAAGCACCAAAATGTTGTGTCTCCTGCAAGGATAAACTCATTGAAGAAGTTAGTGCCTTGCATATTGTTTTCAACCATCTTCACGAGACCTGATCCGCTAATCGTAAAGCTGCTCTTCCCTTGTATAAACTCCCTATAGTATCCATTTGTCTTCCCTGCAAGCTCAATAGCCTCTCTGCTGATGGTAATTGTAGAGTTCTTTGCGCAGGCAAATGGATAAATCTGATTGCTCAGATTTGTCGCTGCTATAACTAACCCTTCTGTTTTTAATACATCAGCCATTATGAATATGTATATCTTTCGCTATAGGTGTCGTAATCAAGAGCTTTAGGTATAGTATAAGATGAAATTTGAAAACTACCAGATGTAAATTGAATTGAGGTTATACTTTTACCTGCTTGAGTTGCAAGATACTCAATTTCAAAATAATCATTAGGGTTTATTGTAATTGTTCCAACAGGAGATAAGTTTATTGTAAACGCCTGCGGGTTTGTATTTACCGGAAAAGTCTGTGTTCTTATTGTTGTACCATTCTGCTTTAACCTAAATTCTGTATTTACAGGAAATGCTCCTATAGTTGTAATAAAATTACCTGCCAATGATACAGTCACAGCATTTACTATCTGAGTACCGCCCCTATAATAAATTTTATTATCCCCAGTATAAACAAGATCAGCACTTGTAGAGCTGCCAAATGGAACTGTAGACTGATTGTTATAAGTACCTGTTGCTACAGATGCGGTTGCAGATTTTGATACATTCCCAGAATCTCTGTCATTATCCCAAACCTCCTCAAGAGTCGCACTCCATGTCGCAGAAGCGAAATCTATTTCATTTATATTAACGATTCCGTATACTTTATTTGGGTCATCATCTACAAATACAACTGTATTCATCAGACCTATTTGCTGAGTACTTGCACCTACCTCATACAATAATCCGTAAAAATTAGCGTCTATTTTATTTCTATTGTAACGATTGTGCGAATAATGAGTGATTGCGTTTTGTTTTCTAAATCCCCATCTTTCACCACTATATCTAAATCTAAACCAGTTATTGTCAGTAAGATCAGTTTGATTAGGCTTATACAATGCTCCCTTATATGCAGAGCTAAATGAGTCATCAAATGCTATCTCTCTTTCGTCACTTACCCTTAATTCATTTGACTTTGTGAACTTTGATTCTACCCCTGTAAGGCCTTCCTCAAAACCATCAAATCTATTAATTATGTCAAATTTAAGACCTTTAAAATATCTTGCTTGGTCAGTAGTCCAAGGACTATTAGGACAAATAAGCCATATATTCAATGTTCCTGTATCGGGTATTGCCTCCGACTCCACACTTGTTGTATTCCACTCGGTCGGCTCTACATTATCATTATCGTTATATACTGTATTTATAGCGGTACCAGTACCTAAAACAGGTATTTCTACCCATTTACCCTCTTCTGTTAAATTGTAATTCTTTGTAGATGTCTCCAATCTAACATAAATAGTCCTCATTGTCTCTTTAGTGGCAAACCCAAATTGGAATCTATGATCTACATCAAGTGTTATCTTTTCTCCTGTATATACAGATATACTTGCAGACCTCATCAAGTAGTCCTTACTTGTTAAGCCTGCTGATGGAGCAATATTTGTTTGAGGAAGAATAGCATAATTATCTACAAGTGGTGTCGTTATTGATAGAAATGTTTCTCTTCTCAATAGCGTTCCATAAGAAGTAGCTGTCCATACAAACATATCACCTTCAAGTAAACTCCAGTTATTAATAGTATAATCCTTAAATTGAGGATATGTAGATATAAGAGTTCCCCTTGCAAATGAACTGTTTAGTATTATTTCGCTAAACCTATCAAAATTAAATTTAACTATATCCTCCTTTGTGGTTCTTTTAATGAACCTTAACATTTGAGGAGAAATAACTTTTATAGACCTACTTCTGCCTACAGATATGTCATACCTTCTGTTTATAGTACTTGTGCTTGCCCCTGCCTGCCTATACCCTCTAAGGTTTGTAGTTGTTGGCGTATAAAGCTCTTCCAATCTAAATATAAACCACTCAGCCTGGTACATGAAAATGGTTTGGTTGAATGCCCTATTTACTTGCTCAAGAACTTTATAGTTATCTGAGTATAGTGTCGGTGTCTCCTCAAATGTTTTAGAATCTATGTATGCCTGACTCAACGATGTAGCCGGAAGAGTCGTAGACATACTTGAATGGTATAAGTTATTTATAACATTGAAATTTGTCCACCCTACAGGCAACCCTTGAGTAGCGTATTGAATTATATTTAATGGAGTTTGCTTCCCTGTCACTTCAGCTCCATTATTGCTCAATTTTTTAAATTTAAGCATCCCAAAGCCGTCTGTAGCAGTTATTTTTATGATATGATTGGTATTAATCCATTCTTCTTCAAAGTCTTGCTGTAATAAATAACCAATCCAATATGGCGTAACAAGAGTAGAGTAATAAAATCTTACCTCTATATCTGTATCATTATTTGCAATAAAATCCTCAAAAGTCACCCCACTTGAACTTGCCAGTATTTCCATCTCAGCAAGTTGAGGTCTGATTGGCTTGTATAAGTCCTCATCAGTATTGAACTCTCTGAGGACAAATGGTCTTGCAGCACCAATAAGTGTAATTACTGATCCTGCATACCCTTCGTAAAAGAAAGATATTTGGGCATCGTAATTATCCCCTGTCTTAAAATTTATTCTATATTTCTCTGATTTAGCCAACTCTATTGATTGTTCCGTTAGTTCTATTGATTACTCCTATCAAATCACTTCCTCTTTGTCTGAAGACTACTTCCCCTGCTAACTGCATTCCACCACCTTGCACCCCACCAAAGTTAGGGTTTGCTATCTTACCAATACCAAGAACTGATTTAAAGGCAGCTCCAAATGCTCCTAAAATACCACCACCTGCACCTGTAGAACCTTTTCCGAGCGCAGCTGATGCCAATGCTTGATCTGGGAATAATATATTCGCCAGTAAATTGATTATCCCTGTAGCAATTATTCTTGATACAAGAGATTTAATTGTCTTCAATATAGACTTTCCAAACTCATCAAAAGCAAATTTGCCGTTCTCTAAAAAGCCATCAAATAATTCTCCTATTGGATTAAAAAATACTTCCGTTAATACAGTTTTAGCATTTTCAAAGTCTTCCGCAAGACCTTTCCTAAATGCCTCAGATTCATCAATTTTGCCTTGTAGTCTACTTATAGGGTTTACATCAGGTAATTTAGGTTCTTGTTCCCTAAACTTATCAATCTGCTTTTGAGTATCTTGTATTCTTTTATAAGCCTCTTTTAATTGAGATAAGTCGTTTTTGCTAAATAATCCCTCCAAGAAATCGAAGAATAAACCTTGCTTGGTTTTCTTCTCCTTGATTTGGAACATATCGAATAATGGGACAACTTTCGATAACTCTTCTTTGTATTCCTTTACCTTCTTAGCTGCCCCTCCTGATTTCTTTCCAGTATCTTCTATTGCCGAAGCAAGTGATGCTGCTGTTAATGTAGCAGTTTGAGCAGATAAATTATATTCATTTAGCTGTGTCGCAAGAGTTACGATTCCTGCTTCTAATTCCTTACGTTTATCTACTAATGCTTGAATTTCTCTTTCTTCTTTATTAGCAGCTCTTGGTATGCCCCCTTGACGAGCTGTTGCCGCTTGTTCTTGAGCTAACCTATTTAATCTTTCTTGAAAATTTCCATATTTATCAAGCTGTGTTAATACATTACCTAAAGCATTTCTTTGCTTTTCTAATTCTACTGTAGTTGTAGATACTTGATCGGTAAACTTTTGTGCAACAGCTTGAGCTATTATCGCTCTTGTATATTCTTGTACCGCTCCTGATAACCCTTCTATTTTACCCTTTTCAATATCAAAATTCTTAAACCTTGGTTCGTCTAATTTCTTTAATTGCTCAAGAGCTTTTTTTCTTACGCTTTCAGATTTGCTTAAATCTAAAACAGCATTACCTAATGTCCTAATCCTTAATATTTGTCCTGCCTGTGAGGCTTCGGCTGATGTAGATATTTCACTTGATGTAAGTAAATTTTCATTGTATTGCTTTAAGCTTTCGGCAGCCTTTTTAACAACAGACCCTAAATCTACATATTTACCTGTTAATCTATCTATTGCCTCTCCAATAGACCCATATTTTTGTATTGCATAAGTAATTCCTGCTGTAAGAACACTAAATGCAAGAAAAATACCTGCTGGGCCAATTAAAGCTGTCCTTAAAGAAAGCAAAACACCTTTTGTAGTTACTGCTGATGCACTTAAAGCTCCGAATGAACTAATTACCGCAGGAAGATTATTTTGTATGGCTATAAAACCGAATGGTAAATCTTGTGCTACAAGTGATAGACTTGTTAATGCCTGCCTTGATTTACCTGCGTTAGCAGATATTTGTCCATTTTTATCAAATGATAAAGAATTAGCTTTAGCTAATTTAGTAGCTAAGCCATCTAATTGTTGATTTATTTGAGCTATCTCTTCCTCATTGGCTATATCTATCAGAACTTTTTTTCTATTAAGTTCATCTATTTGGTTCTTAATGCCTTGGATAGAGTTCTCAAGTACAGGAGTTATAGGCTTGGCTTCTATCTCTATGCCTTGTTTCTCCAATACACTTAACTCATTTCTTAAGCCTTGCAGCTTTACATTGGCATTTGTTAAGTTTACGCCAATGGCTATTTCTTTCTCCTTGATTGTTTCAGAAATCTGTCTTTTTATATCAGCAATAGAGCCAGGAGGAGGAGGTTCAATGACAATAGGTACAGGAATAGGCTTCTCTATACCTGCTGACTTTATCTCTTTGATTATAGATACGGTATCTAAAAGCCTCTTATTAAGTTGCTCTTGTTCCGCTCTATTTGTAGTGACAAGTAACTGACCTTCTAATTCCTTCTTTAATTGCTGATAAAATCCGAGAGAACCTTGAGCAAACTTACCGAACTCTGAAATCTGCTTAATAGAGGTTTCCGCACCAAGTATTTGTAGATTTAACGTTGGAATTTCTGCACCAGTAGCACTCTTTAACTTGTCTTGGAAGCCTTTTAAATCTTTCTCTAATTGATCAAGCGTCTTTGTGAACTGTGAAGCATCACCAAGTATCGATATTCTTAAAGCTCCATCAGACATTGCTTAGCCGTTTAAAGATTTCTCTGTACTCCTCATCATTAATTTGATTCGGTTTCTCATCACCTGGCAGTTCCCACAATGCCTCCGGTGTCTTGGGCGCAGACTTTGGGTCTCCCATTAACCTGACCATTGTAAACATCAGCAGGCGAGTTTGCTTATATGAGTCTACTTTTTTGTCCTGATGACCTCTTATCATCAAGCTGAAGTGCCTCGGACTCATATCGTAGAAGTCTCGTGGGAGCAGACACAATTCACCGAAAGCGAATGCCTCTATTTCTTCCCACGAGAACTCTTTTTTTTTGGCTCTTCATCCTTAGTTTGAGTCTGCTTTATAAAGTCACTTTCACTCCAAACCTTTATGACCTCCGTTAGCTCCTTCATAAACTCATCGTTATTGAGATTCGCTTCCACAAAGTCAACGACATCCTCAAATGTCATCTCAATTGGAGTTTGCTTTACCAAGCAGTTGTTATAGTATCCGCTGTAAATGAGATGGGCTACCCCAATCTCATTCAAATCGCCACCATTAAAACTAATACCATCCACAAATTTGTCGGAAATGTAACGGAAAGAAGCCATTCCAAACTTCAATCCTACCTTCCGATTACCAATAGTAATCTGAATATAATTCATAATTTAAATCTTAAACTGTAATATCGAGCGCCCCAGAAGACTGGATAGTTCCTGAGAAGTTCATGAACTCAGCAGAAGCTTGGTTCAATGTCAAATCAGTAATATATCCTGCAAACTGATGGTAGTAGTATGCACCTGCACTTGAGCCAGATACAACTGGGTTTTGCACTTGTACTGTTACAAGTGTTTTATTCACCATTGCACTCAACAGCTCCTTGTAAGAAACAGATGGAGTTGGAAGAGATGATGCAATTGTCTCACAGATAGCATCGAAGTCGATGGTCATCTGTGGCTCAGAAGGTGAAGTAAGAACACCGCAGTTTGTTTGATCTGTGGTAGAGTCCATTGTGGTATTAACTGAGGATGTCCTCAGACATACCAATGGTTTGTAAGAAGAACCGCCTGCGACATCTATGCCGACTTGTTGGGCAGAACCGAGGATTTGTGCCATTTTCTCTTATTTTTGATTTACTAAATTACTGATTGTTATTATCTTTCTTGCTATAAAGTTTTGACCGGACTCCAAAGGCAGATACCTTGATGCTATTCTTGCCGTTGGATAAATTTCGAAATTGGCATCTCCGATGTTGACTACCGCAGGAGATGGGATGAGAATATTCAATATTTGGGAAGCTATATCGTCCACAACGGCATTGTCATACGTCATGTACTGCTCTGCAAATATATCAATAACCACGTCAATATTACTCATAAACAAATGGTTATTGTTATTTGCACTCTCACTGATGTCCCCAATAATCACATAACGCTTCGGAACAGTCTTAAATACCTTATTTCCATAAACAGGTACATTCTTCCCATCATAGGTCAGAAACCCATTTAGCTTGTTAAGATATATTGTCCTTATAGCGTTACTCGTATCAAGCATTTAAGTCCTTTTGTATTTTTTCGAACACCCTTGGCATAACACTCTGGTAGGAAGGGTACATAAACTTATTTACAGGTGTATTACCTGATCCGTCCACATAATAATCACTTGCTATCAATTGCCACTCTTGCTCAATACCTGGGATATACTTTTCTGCATAAGGGCCTGTACCGAACTCAAAATAAGCCGATACCCTGTTCTCTGCATTTAAGCTATATTGTAATTCTCCCTTCTTCTCGACATTAATACTTGGTGCAATGAACGCAGGAGCGTCAGCCTTGGCTTTTACGACCACTTCTTGCAATCCCTTGAGTATTTCATCATCTACTTGCTCTAAGAGCTTCTTTGAGTCTCTATTGAGCTTAGAGATGACTGACGATATGTTGATGCCGTAAGCCATTATATCATAACTTTTTTATACTGATGGTAATTCAACCCATCCCAGTTAGGATATTGCTTCACGAGGTCTTGCCTTGCGCTGCCTTGGAAGTTCTTACCCCTATTCTCATACATCCACGCCACAAGCGTGTTGATGTCATTTGTCAGGTCCTCTGGGATGACTGTGTAACCTGTATTGTAGTCTATTTTATAAAACCCTTGGTTATACAACCAAATCTTGTCTCCAAGCACCTCGTAGTCTGTATTCTCCACTAATGTCGTAAAGTCATTAATGCTATTCTTCTTCTTTACGATTGGGTCGCACCACATTGGGCCGTAAGGAGGATCAAACACCCAAATAGGACTGTTTATCCCTGTGGTCTCAATGATGGCACTATATTTTTGGCTTGTCAATGCAAGTCCTGTCAACTTCTCCAAATGCTTCCTCGCTGAGTCGATTAACCCATCTATCAGCGTATCATCATCAGTATATTCTACCCTCATCCAGTTCTTCGCCTCAGTCCTGCTCACAGGGTCTATGCCTGAGTCATTTAGCTTCGTTAGGGTATGTATATATATCGCCATAGTCAATGCTTGTGTCCTTGTACTTTTTCTTTGAACCAGGTGTGGAACTCCGAGAGTTTTTTCTCTGGGTCGTGTTCCCTGCTTCTTTCTTTTGCTTTGCGTGATGCCCATGCGTACACTTTGGCATCATCAAGCCTCGTAATTTCTGATACCCAACTTTTAATATCATTCCTATCCTTAACATAAATTCCCGCTTTTCCGCAGTTTTCCTTCAACCCATCTGCCTCTGTGCATATCACCGGAATCCCACTACACATCGCCTCCGTTGCCACCATCCCCCAACTCTCATACTCACTCGGCATTATCACTATTCTTGTCTGCGCATACCACTCTTTTATGTTAGTGGTATTTGAAACATATCTCACATTTGGCAGATTATAGGTTATTTGCTCGTCATACGAACCAAGAACGCCCAAAAATGACTTATTTGGCATCGCCCTTGCTATCTCACCTAAAATCTTGCCTCCTTTGTTCTCATTCACATTTATGAGTGTTATATACTCATTCTCACTTGTCTTTATATCCAAATCAAATTTGCGATAATCAACAGGTGGTGTCAATGTGAAATTAGGAAATTTATAGTCTAATTTTTGCTTTACCCAATCAGAGTTGTAAACTATGTATTGAGTCCAATCACAATTTGCTATCTCAGGATAAGTATGTGAGTTATGTATCAGATGGAATACTGGCTTCCTGTACATCCTTCCCATGCTTATCGTCCAATGCGTGTAGTCAAGATGGGTAAATACTGCATCTGCCCACCTAAATAGGTTTTGTATGACATTCTCGTTAGGAGGAAATACATCAATGCCGTCATAAACATACGTTGATGTTATCCTATGTTTATTCGCTTGATGCAGCAACACCCTAACCTCATGCCCCTGGTTCTGTAAATACTTAAATATTCCATGAGCCATCATCTCGCCTCCGCAGTTGTGCTTTGGTGGGTAGAGATGGATAGATGCGAGAATTTTCATGTCAATAATTTATATAAACACCATAGTGTTCATTCTTGAACAGGTTATGCATCATTGGGTATCTCTCCAGAAATATTTTATGGGTCAGATCATCCTGTCTGTGAATCTCGTAGTCATTACCACCTACTGCGCCTTGTGGCATCATGTAAGGGATAGCAACCATCATTTTCTTATCAAGCGCATGAATTCTTGTCGTTAGCTTCTTAGCCTCAAAGTATGTCATGTGTTCGATAATATCACCCATAATAATGTAATCGTAGGCATGAACATTTACATCTAAGGCATCCCTGCAAAATATATTGTTATATATCTTATCAAGTTCAAACTGCTTTATGTAAGGTTCATAAACCTCTACACCATCAATATATTCAAAGAACCCTTTTAGCAATGTGCCGTAAGTACCACACCCTGCTCCAATGTCCAATATCGAAATATGCGATTCGAAATTCCTCGTCATGTGTTCAAGGAACTCTCTCTTAAAATAGTCGTAGCTATACGGCATACAATAAAAGTAGGGGAGGATATTTCACCTCCCCTCTATAGTTATGGGTTAGATGTTGCCGTAGATAGCAGCGGTAGGCTGATATTGCAGCAGAGCTGTACGAGCCTCACATCTGAAAGTAACTACGTTTTGGATGAAATCTGTTCCGTTGTACGGAGTAGAAGAAACAGACAGACCTGATTGCTGAGCAATTGCGTACTTAGACAAATCAAGGATGTACATCTTACCGGCAGTAACCTGAGAGTGTGGAACGATAGGAACACCTGCAATTCTAACAACTCCGTTAGCATCGATGGTTACACCACCAGGCAGAGAGTAATCAGAACCTTTAGTCTTCATCAAAGATGCCCAACCTGCGTGGGTAATCAGAGCGATACCGGCAGTCCAGTTCAGAGATTGCAACTGAGCAACATAGTCGATGAACTTCTCAGCGGTATTAGCACCAGAAGAAACACCTGCGGTTGCAGAAGAAGCGATAGCGTTGAGAATCTCAACGTTCTCTCTTTGTTGGAAGTCCTCAACGAGTGACTGCTGAAGATATGATTGCAGGAAGAACAGATCATCAAGCATCTGACGAGATACCTTTGCATAACCTGCGAGGTAAGTCAGAGGATTGTTAATCATCTCTACGTCGTAATCAAGTTGCGCTTTGTCTGTAGCCTCTGTAGACTGACGGCCAAAGCTACCTTCACCAACTGGGCTTTTGCCACGAGGGAAAGTTACAGAACCGCCTTGTACAGGAACGATGCTTATCAGAGAACGCAGATGTGGGTTCACAAATGCTCTCATGAACTGATTGTCTGTGTAGCTGATGTAAGCAGAGCCAGTCAGGTTGTTAGCGAGAGTCATTGTACCAACAGCCTTCAGATTGATATCGTAGCTGAAGTCACGACCACCTTGACGGCCTGCTTCCTTAACGATAAGATCGTGGTTCTTTTGGATAGCCTCAACGATACCAGACTTAATTTCAGAGATTTGCTCAGCATAGCTGCCAGTCATTTTCTCTTCGTTCTTAGTAGAAATCTTGCCGAAGGCAGCCTTCATTTGATTGAACTCAGAAACAACCTCGCCAATGCTCTTGTTGCTCTTCTCAATAGACTCATTCAATTCAGAAACCTTGTTCTCGAATTGCTTTGCAGCCTTCTCGTTTTCTGCTGCGAGTGCAGCTTTCTGCTCACTAAGTTTTGATTCCAGAGCAGATTGGAATTCTTTTAGATTTTCCATTCTTGTTTGTTTTAAAATTTTCCTAAAATAGATATAAGTGACATCTCAAGCTGCTTTCCGTCACTCTTCTGCTGCTCTGGTTCTTCAACAGATACCTTAGTGCTTAGTGCTTCCACCGCTTGCGCTAATTGCCTAACTTTTATAATACACAAATCTATAGTTTCATCAGTAGCATCTGAATGCCTGATAAACTTCTCAAATCTACGAATTTCTTCTTTCAGCTCTTCCACCTCGTACACGGACTTAAATCCTAACATAGGTGTATCTTCATTCGCACCCCAAGCCGTCAAGGAAGACCCTTCAAACAGCTTTACATCGTGAATTTCATTACCGCTGTTAGTTTTTTGCTCCCTGATGGTAGTGAACCCGATGGAATGCTCTGTAATCAGACCGCCTTCCACCATCTTGATGAAGTCAGTACCATAACTTGTCTCCACAAGCTTACTCTCATAATACAACCCCTTTCTATCTTCCTTCAGCAGGATTGGCTTGCCGAGTGGCAGATTAGGATTGTGATTCTGAAGATGCTTTATCCTGTTCTTGCCATCCGGCCCCCAGTCTTGGATTGAACGCTTAAATGCCCCTGGCATCATTATATCACCATCTGAGTCGAGGTTGCCAAATGTGGAAAAATAGCCAGTAACTATTCTGCTTTTCTTATCAATATCTTTGACTTCAAGGTCAAAATTCTTGCATTTGTATAATTGATAGTCTCCCATATTCTTCTTATTGTCTATTTGTTCAAGTTTTCTTATTGCCCAGTTTATGCCTGCATCTCCACCCCAAGCATCCCACATTATCCCGCCACACCCCTCATCATAAGGCACATCCTTATTTTGCTGATGCCTTTTGAATGATGCCATGCGAGCGATCGTTGAGCGGCTGATGGCAGATTTTGATGCTAATTGGCGAGCTCTTGCCCACCCCACGGGTGTGCCGCACGAACTTCCGTTCTCTTCTTTGTACTTCAACGCTCTCTTAGCGTTGTTGCTTGCAGCTTCAGGATAGTCGCTGTATGTTTCCTCTTTGTAGTCCATTGACTTCATCTCATCATCCTCTTCAGCAAGATAAGCCTCGTAGTCTCTCTCAGCAGACTCTCTTGACGTGTACATACACTCGCCATCTCCTATTCTATACTTTCCGTTTCCGCAGCTATAAATCGGCATATTATCGTTTCATTATAACGTTATTATTCTCATCCCTCCTCGGTACAAACGCCACAGTACATCTGCAATTTATTGTAAATCCACGAGGTGTATTCGGGTCACCAGGCATATCTGCCACTATCGTCCGTCCGAACTTGTCCGTACTCACAAATGGCTCGTTATATGCTTTTCTCTGCCCATCCATCTCCCAATGGTCAAATTGGTCTTTAGGTATCCTCCTCGTCCGCCCATCCCGCTTACTCACCCACACTTTATCCACCTCAAATGGATGTTTGTTCGCAGCCTGCATGATGATGTAGTTACTCGACCTCATAGTCTCCGTCCTCGCTATCATCACCCCTCTTCTCTTTAACTCCTCCAACTGCTTGTCACCCCTGATGGCTTGTGCTATCTCCTCCTTTGTCTTTCCCTCTCCAATCAAGAAGACAATAATGGCACTCAGCCTCTTTTTAGTGGTTTGGGTCATCAGAGACACCAACCAAAACCCATAAGTAGTTAAGAACGTTAGTATCTCGTCTATGAACGTGCTGTCGAGTCCGAAGGGATCAGCCGCCTTTCGGTTCATCTGTCCAACCGCCCTATATGACGCATTGCCGAACTTGACAGCCGCTTCCCGATAGAGCTGATTCATTACGTTCATAACACCCTCACTCCATGCAAGCATTCCAAGCTTTGACATTGCTACCTGCGGCCCTAACTCCTCCACATCCCTGGCAAACCGCTTTAGGTCGTTATCTATCGCCTCGTAAAACAAAGAGCTATACTTCTTATCCAATAGCAGTCGCATCCGCTCCACCTTGCTCCAATACTCGTTGCGCTGCATCACGTTCATCTTCTAATCGTTTTTGGTATGAGAATCTCGCCTCAGCTCGCATTGTCCTCTCCATCAGGCACGTCCTCTCCGTTGGGATCTTCGGAAATCTCTTCATCACTATCTCCCATATCTCGCTGTCCGTTGTTGTTGCTGTTATTGCTTGATGTATCATTGCTTACGTCTAATGTCATTCCTGCGTACTCTATCGGTATCAACCCTTGGTTCACATAGCTCATGTCCCAAGCACCACCCTTCTCATCATAGTTCATCGCTACACGCTTCTCGTCCATTGTCAGCCAGTTGGCATCACGGAGTGAGCGCACCATCCTCTCCATGTCCTGCTGCATCTCTGGAAGAGCTGTAATGTCAAAGTCAATGAATAAGTCCTCCCCATACCTCGGCAGCAGCCAATGGTTCAGCTCATCCCTCAGATTTGCGCACATTGGAACGATAGTGTTGGTCACCAAGTCCCTCATTGCGTTCTGGTAGTTGTTGTAACTCGATGTATCCGTATCGAAGATCACCGCAGGCAGACCGAACACCCTACACCATTGCTGAAGGCTAACCTGCATTGCCTTGACAAGCTCCATGTCCACAGATGTCAGACCGAAGTTTAAGTACTCCCAAGGTGTTTGCAGAACGCCAACCCTACCTTTGTTGTCCGTCCCATTTAGCTTATCATTGACAGTATTTTGTATGTCTGCCGCCTGAGTCGGACTCACAGTCGTAAACAACCCATTGGTCATCACCTTTGGCGTTAATGCACCCTTCGCCCCTCCATTGGAAGCCATCATCGCACTCGCATCATAGGCTGAGTTGCTCATGCGAAGCGTCTTATACGCTGCCATCACCGGACTCACGCCCCTTTGATGCGCTCTTGTAGTCTCGTTGAAGTCAGGATTCCATCCCTTCCACATTAATACGTTTTCCTTCGGTAGGTCTCTGCCCTTCATCAACTGCAACCTATATCCAAGCACACCATACACGTCATTAGGATCAGCATAAAGTTGGAGGAACTGCGTAGGAAGCACATTCAACTCCGTGAACCTACCGCCAAGGCCTCCATCGTTGCCGTAGATATTCCCTTCCCCAGAGAGGAATCTATACCCAAATAAGTTCTCAAGGAACGCATCCTGGGCCTGGTATTGGTTAGGTCTATCCAAAAGCTTAGCGAGAGGAGTGTCCATCACGATATTCTCCCTATAAGCATTCTTTCTCAGCATCATCACCTTGTCGAAGTTGTTCGTACCACCTCTAAGGTTTGTTAGCTTTTTGTACTCATATAAGGATTTCTTTGCCTTATCATCACCCTCCAACCTGTAAACATACCAAGGAATGCTACTCGCCTTCCTCGCAAGGAACTGCACGATAGCAAACACATCCGCATTGCCCAAATACCCATCCTTGACATAGTTGATGTCAGTCTTGGACTGAAGTGTAGCTCCGTTTATCCTTCTGAGAATAGTATCTGTATCTATATTGGGATTTAACCCCTTTTGCCTATTACCTAAAAAAAAGTCAAATAGTCCCATTGCTTTTATATTGCTCCCCAAGTTATCGAGGGGATTGTTAACTTGCTAAATACTGCATACCTGAGTGCGTCAGTAGCGTGGTCGTTGAACTTTATAGGCTCATCGAGCTTCACGCCATTGCGGTCTGTCTTCCACCTGTAATTCTTTATCTCTTTCAACAAATTTATAGAATCTACATGAATCACAAGCGGATTACCCTTTATTGTCCTTATCCCCTCCGTTACATCCTTATTGGCAGGCTTCGCATTAAATCCGTTTCTCACCAACTCCTCTATCGTTTTTGGCTCTGCCGCATCGCAGAATATCTCGTCCGTCCTGCCGAGTCCCAACTGCTTGAGCTTGTCAACCAGGTCGTTAGTAGTCAGTCGGCTTTCGTAGAGCAGCTCCTCCGCATAAATCACCCCATCATGGAACACCACCTTCACCAAGGCCGATGGGTTGTTATACCCAAAGTCCACTCCATACACAACCTCACCGCCTGTCGGCATCGTCTCTGTTGTCTTGTAGTGCGTGTAAATAAGGTCTTGGCTCAGACCCCTCTCACCCAAGCCGTAAATCTGCCAGTAGTTAGGGTCGGCATCCTTTAGCCTTTCAAGTTCAGCCACAAGCTCCTTCGGGAGGAAGGGGTTGTCACGGAAGGTAGTGATGAAGAAGTCAGCGTCATCCCTCGGTATCACATTGTCATAAATCCACGATGAGAGGTCGGAAGGGTTGTAGTCGATGACAGTCTTGCTTTCCGTACGCATAATTAGCTGCATCCATGCCTCATAACTCAATTCATTCGCCTCGTTGCAGAACAGATAGTCCCTCGCACGACCACGAATCTTCTGAGGCTGATCTGCCGAGACGAACTCGATAATATTCCCATTCAGCGTGTAAATCTGATCGGTTTTATTGTGGTTATCCTCCGAATAGATGCCCATTTTCGACAAAATGTCAATAAAGTCCCTCAGAACAGTACCCTTGATGGATGGAAGAGACTGCCGGACTATAGTGAGGGTTTTGTCGTTCTCCTGCAACAGCTTAACGATGAACCAAATTAGGATGTTGTAAGTTTTTCCGCTTCTACTGCCCCCCTGCATGACAGTTATCCTCTTGTCGCTCTCGCAGAGCAGTTCGTAGACCTTGTTAGTTTTGAGCGTAGCGTTCATTTTACAGAAAAAATTAAAATTTCAATTGCAATATTCAATCTAAAAAGTATGGCTAAAAATGGGGTCATCGTATACGCTTAATTCATCGACTCCTCAATATTTGCCAAATTGGTCTTAATCACCTCAATGCTGACCTGATTGAGGTTACCCTCTATCTTGTTCTCCACCTTCTGAGTTGGCAGACCAACATAGTAACTCATAAATATCTGTATCGCCTTCATGTCACCCTCCGCTATCTTCCTCTGAAGTATAGCAAAAGCACTATGTGCCATTGGATGCAACTTCTCAATCAACTCTTCTTGCTCTATGCGAGTCTTCGGTCCTGGCTTTTGACCGCCTCTCCTGCTGAAGGGAACGTACTTTTGCTCCTTAACCTCTTCTTTCTTCTTGCTCATATATAACGTTTTTGTATAAGTCGTTTTTGGTGCTATCAAATCTGAGAATTTCCCCCGGCCGTTTTCAAAAGTAATTCCTTAAAGTACCTGCCATCGTATTGTCTACCTTACGCCACATTGTCGCTACTACTTCACTACTTACTTTGTGCTTCGCCTGATAACTAGTATTATGTTAAATAAACTACATCTATATTAAACTGTGCTTTCAATTGATAACATCTATATTTACATGACAATATGTCAACATTAATAATTCAATGTTCAAACATCGACCTGAGGGGTTGAACTTTGTGCGCTTGCTTTGTTCATCTCAGGCCGGCCAGGTTTCCCCATTTCATCACTTTTCCGCTCTATCAATTCCATGTTATAGGTCAGGCCATTGCTTGCTACATTGTCTCTTTCATATATTTTAAACCTGATCCAATCGCTTTGTATTCCTTGCAGATACTGAATGAATTGATCCTTTTTTATGTTTAAGGTCAAGCCATCCTTTTTATCTTTCTTTATGTAATAACCTTTGCCCATTGCTTTATAAAGGTAGTTTATCTGTTTTGATTGTTTTATTTATACTTTATACACAATTTTTCCTTTATTTTTTTATACTTATTTACTTATTCAATTATATATATACTACTTAATATAGTAATATTTTTATACTTATTTGTTTATATGAGAATAGTATATTATCTTTGTTGTGTTATTAATCATTCAAAAAATTAAAATTTACAGTTATGATCAAACCAACTTTCACAATCGACAAAGGTGTAATCACTTACAAAGTTCCCGCTAATTTATTATCGGAGGGAATGACCAATACCAAAACCGCAAAGAATCCAATTAAATCTTTTATACTTTATTTGGCCCCTGGCCGCACTATTGGGATAGCAAACCTTTGCCCTTTTGCTTCCGCTGGTTGCCTTAAGGTTTGCCTATATTCGGCCGGACGTGGAAAGTTTTCAAATGTACAGTTAGCGCGAATAAATAAGACTAAATTTTGGGCTTTAGAAAGGCAAAATTTCTACACTAAACTTGCAAACGAACTTTTGCAAATTGCTTCAGAATACAAAAAGGCCGCAATTAGGTTAAACGGTACGTCCGATATCGACCACCTTGACCAACTAAAAAGATACACGGGTATTGATTTTTTGAGCAAAAAGTACAGTAATCTGAAATTTTATGATTACACAAAAAGTATCCACATGTTCAAAAAGTACCAAAATACCCGTTATTCATTAACTTTTAGTAAATCTGAAATTAACCAGGATCAAGTTGATGAAGTATTATCATTGGGTGGAAATGTTGCGGCCGTATTCTCAGGTAAACAACTTCCCGCCACATATAAAGGTTACAAAGTAATTAACGGTGACGCGTCCGACTACAGGCCAAACGATCCAAAGAATGTTATTGTAGGCCTTTTGGCAAAAGGTGACGCAAAAAAAGACAGTTCAGGTTTTGTTATTTCATGCAATTAATCTACAGTTATGCAAATTTTACATATTTGCTCAATTTATTCGGTTATTACCTATTCATTCAATGGTAATACCTATCAGTCAGAAATTTTGGAAGATCAGGACGGAATTTTTTATTTCCGCTCTGAATTCAATAATCAAATTAATTACTTAAATTTTTAAATTTATTTTTATGACAAGGGAAAAAATGATTTTACAACTGTTAAAATTTGAGCTTGATTTTTTAATTTCAAATCCTGAAATGATTAATGATATTGTTATTTGGATCCCATTTTTGCAAAGTTTATCAGATCAACAAATTTTGAAATTATGGCAACAAAAGTTTGTTGATTAATCCACCGGCCCAACATATGGAAACAATTAAACAGGTTAAGGCCTGTTTTTTTGTGCGGATCGTTTCCGCATTGGGCCACAATTTACCAATGTAACGCAATACAGAGCCTATATGGTCAGGTAACGCAATACAGAGCCTATATGGTCAGGTAACGCAATACAGAGCCTATATGGTCAGGTAACGCAA
>JACCDV010201693.1_pt1 | contig 37122 bp, 32 predicted proteins | sample 7446131 | NCBI WGS metagenome assembly JACCDV01 (sample SAMN15323448, study PRJNA562643) | freshwater metagenome | isolation source: river surface water | place: USA:Blue River Watershed | collected 2017-08-17
AGACCGGCTCACAGCTGTCGGCGATCACCGGCATCAAGCAATGGGAAGCACTGCCGCTGGCCTATCGCGCGGCGATCACCGCGGCCGCCTATGAAGCGCATGTGTGGATGCAGGCACAGTACGACCTGCACAACCCGATGGCACTGGCGCGACTGGTGAAGCGTGGCGTGAAGCTGCGCGCATTCCCGAAGGAAGTGATGATGGCCAGCCTGAAGGCCGCGCGCGAGATGCTCAATGAGGAAGCGGCCAGGAGCCCGTCCTTCCGCAAGATGTACGAGCATTACAACCGCTTCCAGAACCAGCAGAACCAGTGGTATGCGGTCAGCGAGGCGCGCATGCAGAACTTCCAGATCATGGCGCTGCAGTCGCAGGGGACGCGCGGATAAGGCATTTGGCGTTGCCATTTCGGCAGCACGAAGAAACAGGGTCATTGTCCGCAGGCAGCGGGACTGCGCCTACAATCATTGTTTATTTTTCATAACTGACTGGCATGCTGCCCTGCGCCGCTGTGCTGCCCGGATGAAGCCCACCCCGATTGCCCTGAGGCCGGTGCGCCCGTGGGTGCGGCCGCTGCGCACCTGGACGCTGGTGGCATTGCTGTGCACCGGCCTGCTGATGTCGGCGACCGAGTATGCGCTCGACCGCAGCCGCGAGGCCTGGCTGAACCAGGGGCGCGAAAAAGTCGCGAGCCTCGCTTCCAGTTACCGCAGCCAGATCGAGGAAACCCTGCAGCAGCTGGACCAGCTGGCCTGGTTCATCGGCTACCTGCATGCACGCGGCGAATCGAGCGACATGTTCCGTCACGTGTTCGCATCGCTGCCGTCCTACAGCGCATCGAATGCGATCTACATTGACGCCAATGGCATCGTGCAGGCCGCGACCGATACGACCGCGATCGGTGCTTCGGTGCTGCACCTGAAGTTCTTTGCCAGTCATCTGAACTCCAGCTCGACCGCGCTGCAGATCAACCCGGTTGAAGGCGGCGTGGGCCGTTATGTTGACCGACCGCTGGTGCGCGTGTCACGCCGACTGAACGATGCCGACGGCAAGCTGGTGGGCGTGGTATCGATCGCGATGCTGCCCGAAGACCTGCTGCGCTTTGGCGGTGACAACGAACTGCGCGATGGCGATGCGATCGCGCTGCGTTTTCCGGATGGCGAATGGCTGCTGCGACAAGTGATCGGCATCGAACGTGCAAAGAGCGTGCACTTCGGCGAACCCGACCTGCGCGGCAGTGAGCTTGCCTTCGTCGGCAGCATCAACGGCGAGCCGGCGCAGATTGCGTGGAGCAAGCTGCAGTACTACCCGCTGCATGCGTTCATCGGCATCAACCTCGACAACGTTCTGCGCGAGCATGACGAAGCGCGCGTCGCTTACCGCGTGATGCAATCCGGCGGCACGTTGGTCATCGTGCTGATCTGCATCGTTTTTGGCTGGCTGCACTGGCGGCGTGATGAACGACTGTTGCGCGAAGAACGCGTGCGCAGCACCTTCCGCCTTGCCGTCGATGGCGCGCGTGAAGAGCTGTACATGGTGTCGCCGATGGCAGCCGATGCCGAAGGCCGCTCTGCCTTCCGCATCGAGGATTGCAATGGCCAGGCAGCGCGCATGTCGGGCCGCGAGCGCGAAGCACTGATCGGCAAGACCCTGACCGATGTGCTGATGATTGGTGGCCGCGAAGATGTGCAACAGCTGCTGTCCAAGGCACTGCACGAAGGCTTCGCGGAAGGCGAGCTTGAAATTTACCGCGCCGGGCCGCGCCATGCGCGCTGGTATCACTGCCGCGCGGTCAGCGCCGACCTCGGACTGGCAGTCACGCTGCGCGACATCACCGAAATCAAGGAGAAAGAGCGGCAGCTGCGCGACCTCGCACTGACGGACCCGCTGACGCGCCTGCCGAACCGGCGCTGGATGCAGGCGCAATTGCCGGCGCTGATCGAAGCAGCGAAGACCAATGCGCAGCATTTCGCCGTGCTGTTCATTGATCTCGACAACTTCAAGATGATCAATGATTCGCTGGGTCACAAGGCCGGTGACCTGTTCCTGATGGAAGTGGCGGCCTGCCTGCGCGGCGCGGTGCGCCGACAGGATGATGTGCTGCGACTGGGCGGCGACGAGTTCATGGTGATACTGCACGATATCGGTAGCCGCGACACCGCGCTCGAGATCGCAGTGCACTTGCTGGACAAGCTGGGCGAGATCAATCCGATTCAGGGCATGGGCGGCATGCGCCCGCGCGCATCGATTGGCCTCGCGTTCTATCCGGGCGATGCGATCGATGCCGACTCGCTGGTGCAAGCGGCCGATATTGCGATGTATGAAGCCAAGCGCACCGGCAAAGGCCGCGTGACGATGTACACCGACGACATGCAGCGCGAGATCACCGATCGCGTGACGCTGGAAGCGGCACTGACGACGGCGGTATCGGACAATCAGCTGATGCTATACCTGCAGCCGCGCGCGAGTGCAATGACGGGCCAGCTGATCGGCTTCGAAGCACTGGTGCGCTGGCAGCATCCGCGACTGGGGCTGATCTCGCCGGAGCGCTTCATTCCGCTGGCCGAGGAGAGCAACCTGATCAGCGAGATCGGCAACTGGGTCGCGGAGCGGGCGTGCATCATGTTGGCCAACTGGCGCCAGCGCCAGCTTGGCGTGTATCCGGTATCGATCAATGTATCGGCGCGGCAGCTGACCTCGCCTGCATTCCGCGAGCATTTGCAGCACTGCATGGCGCAGCATGCGATCCTGCCGTCACAACTGGCGATCGAACTGACCGAATCGACCATGGTCGGCGACAACACCAGCGTGCAGCGCGAATTGTTTGCGCTGGAGCAGCTTGGCATGCGGCTGATGATCGATGACTTCGGCACCGGCTATTCATCGCTGGCGCGCCTGCATCGGCTGAATGTGGATGTGCTCAAGATCGACCAGTCCTTCGTGCAGAACTTGTCGCCGGACAGCGAAAGCTATCTGCTGTGCCATGCGATGACGCAGCTGGCGCGCTCGCTCGGCATTACCACCGTGGCCGAGGGCGTCGAGACCGTGCAGCAACTGCGACTGCTGCGGCTGATGGGCTGCGATGAAATCCAGGGTTACCTGGCGTCGCCGCCGGTACCGGCGGAGCAGGCCGAGCGCTGGCTGGGCGGCGTGCAGTTCTTCGAGCCGATGCCGGCCGCCAGCCTGCCTGCAGCCCTGACCGGGACACGATAAAATCCTGTTTCACAACGATTTTTCGGAGTTTCGCTGCAATGAAGTACCTGCACACAATGGTGCGCATCAATGATGTGGAAGCGTCACTACGCTTTTACCGCGATGCGCTGGGGCTGGAAGTCACGCGCAGTTTTGACAATCCCGCCGGCCGCTTCACGCTGATCTATCTGGCCGCACCGGGCGACCCGGATGCGGAGATCGAGCTCACGCATAACTGGGACCCTGAGGATCTGGGCGGCGCGCGCAACTTCGGCCATATCGCGTATGCGGTCGACGACATCTATGCCAGCTGCGAACGCCTGCAACAGCATGGCGTGACCATCCTGCGCCCGCCGCGCGACGGCCGCATGGCCTTCGTGCGCTCACCCGACAACATCTCGATCGAACTGCTGCAAGCCGGTCGCCCGTTGGCACCGGCCGAGCCCTGGGCATCGATGCCCAATACCGGGAGCTGGTAATGAAGTCCGAATTCCTGTGGCCGCCGCATTTCGCGGTCGCGCACATGCCCGGCTCGCTGCCGATGGGCGGCGTGGTGCCGATGACACCGATTCACGCATTCCGCACGCCGGCCGCACCGCTGGCACTGGCCGACGATGCGCCGCTGACGCCGGTGCGTACCGACATCGAACTCGGCGGCCTGCAAGCCTTTCTGATCGACGACGTGCTGCTGCCGGGCGAGGCCGATGCGATCGTCGAGGCCAGCGAACGCTTTGGCTACCGCGAGGAAGCACCCGGCATCGCGACGCCACCTGGCATGCGCATGAACAAGGCGGTGCACTGGGTCGCGGATGAATCGACGATGACGCCGCTGTTTCAGCGCATCGCGCACCTGCTGCCTTCTCAGATCGATGGCGTGCGCCTGCATCCGGCGCTGTCGCGACGCATCAACATGTACCGCTATGACGGCAATGATGTGTTCAACATGCACACCGACGGCGACTGGCCCGGCTACGGTCTCAGCGAGGACCGCAGCGAGATGGTCGAATGGCCGGGCCTGCGCTCCTGCCTGTCGATGCTGTTGTACCTGAACGGCCCCGACGATGGCGTGCAGGGCGGCAGCACGCGCCTGTACCGTCCGGATCGCGGCCATGTGGATGTGACGCCGAAGAAGGGTTCCGCGCTGTTCTTCCGCCACGGCTTCGGGCCGACCAGCGTGCTGCATGAAGGTAGCCGCGTGTTCGGCGACGTGCCCAAGTACGTCGCGCGCATCAATGTGATGTACACGCTGTACTGATACGCGTCAGCCGAGCGCCCGGAACGTCTCTCCGAGCGCATTCACCAGCGCATCGATATCGGCTTCATTCGACATGAACGGCGGCGCCAGCTGTATCGTGTCGCCACCGTAGCGCACATAGAAGCCCTTCTTCCACATTGCCATCGCGATCTCGTACGGGCGCTTCGCCGGTTCGCCCGGCACCGCCGCGACCGTGATGCCCGCTGCCAGCCCGAAGTTGCGGATGTCGATGATGTGTGGACTGCCCTTGAGCTGATGCACCGCGTTCTCCAGCACTGGCGCCAGCGCGTTCACGCGCGCCAGCGCATCTTCCTGCTGCAGCAGATCGAGTGTCGCCAGCGCCGCGGCGCACGCGACCGGATGCGCGGAGTAGGTGTAACCATGCGCGAACTCCAGCAGGTAGTGCGGGCCGCCGGCCTGCATGAAGGTATCGTAGATCTCCTTCTTCGCAACCACCGCGCCCAGCGGTTGCACGCCATTCGTGATCTGCTTCGCGCAATTCAGGATATCGGGCGTGACGCCGAATGCGTCCGCGCCGGTCCACGCGCCGGAACGACCGAAGGCCGAAATCACCTCATCGAAGATCAGCAGGATGTCATGCTGGTCGCAGATCTCGCGCAGCCGCTGCAAGTAACCGACGGGCGGGATGATCACGCCGGCCGAGCCCGACCACGGCTCGACGATGACGGCGGCAATGTTCGATGCATCATGCAGATTGATCAGCCCGAGCAAGGCATCGGCCAGTTCGGCGCCCCGCGCCGGCATGCCGCGCGAGAAAGCATTCTGCGGCAGCAGCGTATGCGGCAGATGATCGGCCTCGACGCCCTGCCCGAACATCTTGCGGTTGCCGACGATGCCACCGACCGAGGCACCGCCGAAGTTCACGCCGTGATAGCCCTTCTCGCGGCCGATGAAGCGCGTCTTCGACGCCTTGCCCTTGATGCGCCAGTACGCGCGCGCCATTTTCAGCGCCGTGTCGGCCGACTCCGAACCGGAGCCGGTGAAGAACACATGATCGAGACCGGCCGGCAGGAAATCCTGCATGCGGTTCGCCAGCGCAAAGGACAGCGGATGGCCGAACTGGAACGACGGCGAAAAATCCAGCGTCGCCATCTGGCGGCTGACCGCTGCCACCAGCTCCGGCCGGCCATGCCCGAGGCCGGTGGTCCACAGACCGGACAGGCCATCGAAGATACGCCGACCCTGGTCATCGATCAGCCAGGCACCGCTGGCGCCGGTGATCAGCCGCGGGTTGGCCTTGAATTCCCGGTTGCCGGTGTAAGGCATCCAGTGGGCTTCCAGCCACGCGGCATCGCGGCGCGGCGGCGCACCACTCGGGTGGTCCAGGTCGGTCGGGATATGCGCAGGTCCGTTCATTGTGCAGGCTCGTTATCCGTCAGAGCTTGCATTATCGCTCGTTGTTGGCTTTTGTCACTTGGCATTATTTCCCTAAGTAAATTCCTCGCACACTGCGGCGAGATGCATGCCTGCAAGCATTGATTCAAAGCAAGTGAAGCGCTTATTCGCGCATTTGAAATCGCACAAGCGCCAGTAGAATCGGTGCAAATTTCGATTGCCAGACATAGCAAGCTGCGCAACCCCGATGGCTGGACCCTGCCCCTCGCGGGCACACGCAAACAAACGGGCCGGAAGCATGCATACGAGTCTGAGCAATCTGGTGGCACGCAAGATCCTGTGGTGTGCGGTGCCGTTGATACTGGCAGCCATCTATGTGTCGGCAGTGCGCGTGTTCGATGTGAACAGTGCATCGCAGACACGCGCCGCGCAAGTGGCGACCAATGTGCGGGTCGCGCTCGATGACAATCTGCGCTCGCGCATCGCCAGCCTGCAAGTGGTGGCCGACTCGGCAGCCGCCGACCCGCTCGATCTGCCGCGACTGTACCGGCAGGCGCAGGATTTTCGAGGCCACTTCGGCGGCTCGGTAGTGCTGGCCGATACTGCGCTGAACATGCTGTTCGTGACCAGCATCCCGCTGGGTCAAGCGCTGCCGCGCACGCTGCCAACACCGGAAGGCTTTGCCGCCGCCCCCTATGCGATCGCCAGTCGTCAGCCCGCCGTTGGCGATCGCGTGATCGCACGCTCCACGCAGCAACCCATCATCGCGGTGGTCGCGCCGGTCGTGCGCGATGGCGAGGTGCGGCGGCTGCTGCTGAACACCGTCGAGACACGCGCGATCCAGGATTTTCTCGCGACGCTGCATCTGCCGCCCGACTGGCAGATCAGCGTGCACGACAGTACCGGTGCGTTGCTCGCGCAGCAGCCGGCCGGCAATGAACCCGGCACCGAAAAGATCGGTGCCATCGCAGGCCAGACCAAGCAATGGAGCAGCGCCTCCGAGGTCGCGCGCTGGGAAGTCAGGGTATCGGTTCCGGTGCGCGTGTTCTATCGCCAGCACATCGAATCCATGTTGTGGGCACTGGCGCTGCTGGTGGTGGCGCTGGGTCTGAGCCTGCAGCTGGGCCGGCGCACCGGCCGGCAGCTGCAGCAGGCACTGGCCACGCTGCCGGGCGGGCAGCCGCGCGCCAGCGACGTCGACACCATCGTCGAAGTGGAAGCGGTACGCGACGCGTTGCAGTCCGAACGCGAATCGCGCGCACAGGCCGAGCGGGCATTGCGCGACACCGAACAGCGCTGGCGTTATGCGATCGAAGGCGCGGGTGACGGCCTGTGGGACTGGGACATGGAATCCGGCCACGTGTTCTACAGCAGCCGCTGGAAATCCATGCTCGGCTATGCGGATGATGAAATCACGCCGACGATCTCGGTCTGGGGCGAGCTGGTGCACCCGGACGACAAGCAACGCGTGCTGGATGCGGTGCAGCAGCACCTGGATGGCCATTCTTCCGAATTCGTGCAGGAGTACCGGATACGCTGCAAGGATGGCAGCTGGAAGTGGGTGCTGGCGCGCGGCATGGCGCTGCGCGATGCGACGCGGCCCGGCCATGCACGCATGATCGGCGTGAACTCCGACATCACCGCACGCAAGGAGGCCGAGGAGCGCATCGAGTACCTCGCCTACTACGACCCGCTGACCGGGCTGGCGAACCGCAAGCTGCTGAACGACAGGATGCAGCAGGCTCAGGCCGCTTCCGAGCGCAGCCTGCATTATGGCGCGCTGCTGTTCATCGACCTCGATGGCTTCAAGCCCGTGAATGATCTGTGGGGACACAGCGTCGGCGACCAGATGCTGGTGCAGGTCGCGCAGCGCATGAAGCAGGGCCTGCGCGCCGGCGACACGGTGGCGCGCATCGGCGGCGATGAATTCGTGATCGTGGTGCAGAACCTCGGCACGCATCGCGAAGAAGCCGCGCAACAGGCAGCAACCATTGCCGACAAGGTGCTGGCATCCTTCCATCCGCCGTTCCGCATGGGCGAGCATGAATTCCATGGCGGCGCCAGCATCGGCGTGACCTTGTTCCGCGACGAGCATTTGCATCCGGACACGCTGCTCGGGCAGGCGGATTCGGCGATGTACCGCGCGAAGTCCGAGGGCGGCGGCCTGGTACGCTTCTTCGATGCCGGCCTGCTGCAAAGGCCGGCAGCCACCAATGTCTGAACCCGTGTCGAGGCGCGGGCGGGCATGCAAACTGCTATTCGCTTTCAAGCATCGCGCGTATCAGCCGCAGTAATCGCCGTCTGCCATCCTGCACGTTCGGGCTGGCAGCGCCAGGATCGTGCACAATCTGGCCGCAGGCGCGATGCGATCCGGCTGCCCCGCCGGTGCCGCACCGGGATTGTGCGTATCACGCGATGACTGACCGAACCTGAAACGAGCCTGACCCCGACCCCGTGGAGACCAACGAAAGCCCCGACCAAGCCCGCCTGTCAGTGCCTGTTCCGGACCGAGGTCCGCAGGAACCGCCGGCATGGCTGTTGTCGGCACAGGACTGGCACGCCATCGAAGCCGGTGTGCAGCAACGGGCGCGGCTACTGCAGATGATCCTTGCCGACGTCTACCAGGATCAGCACCTTCTGCAACAGGGGCTGATACCGCCGGCGCTGGTTTACGGTCATCCGGGCTATCTGCGCGCGATGCATCGCATGAACGCCGTCACGCAGCACTTGCACCTGATTGCTTTCGATCTGACGCGTGGGGCGGATGGTCAGTGGTGCCTGGTATCACCGCACACGGATGTACCGTCGGGCCTCGGCACGCTGCTGAACGATGATGCGGCAGATTCGCAGCTGTCACCAGCCGCGGATGAAGCCCTGCCCCACCTGCCGCCACTGCCACCAACGTCACCACCGCCACCACCGCCACCACTGTCACCAGTGTCGCCGCAGCTGCTGCCATTGAAAGCAGCCGGACAGCCATTGCTGTCAGCGTTGCGCGCGCAATCCCCTGCCGGTTCCGCGTCGCATATCGCGCTGCTGACGCCGGGGCCCGGTCACCAGAGCCATGCAGATCATGCAGCGCTGGCACAGCAGCTGGGCCTGACGCTGGCCGAGGCCAGCATGCTGAGCGTGCGCGACCGACAGCTCTGGCTGCAGACAGCGCACGGACAGGTAGCGGTGCACGTGCTGTTGAAGTGCGTCGGCGACGCCTCTATCGATCCGCTCGAGTTGCGCGCCGATGCGGCGTCGGGTGTGCCCGGCCTGTTGCAGGCGGTGCGCGCAGGGAAGCTGGTGATCGCAAATGCGCCAGGCAGTGGCTGGCTGGAATCGCCGGCGCTGCTTGGCTTCCTGCCGGCGCTCGCGACACAGCTGCTCGGTCAGCCGTTGCAACTGCCCGCGCTCGATACCTGGTGGTGCGGCGAGCGAGCTGCGCTCGACGACGCACAAACGCAATGGCGTTCTTGCGTGGTGAAACCCGCGTATCCGCATTCGTCGCGCTACCCGCACGCCGAACCGCTGCCGGCGCGCGCGCTGTCGGAGGCGCAATGGGAAGCATGGCGGTCACGCATCATGCGCGATCCGGATGCCTATGTGCTGCAACGCGCGCTGCCAACGACTTCGACGCAGGGAGCCATCATGCAGGAAGCCTTCATGCTGCGCGTGTTTGCGCTCAGCACCGGCCCGCATCACTGGCAGGTGGTGCCGGGCGGACTTGCCTGGCTGGCCAGCGCTGACGGCGAGCTTGCGTCGATGCCGTCCGGTGGACGGCACCGCATTGTCCGCGTGCGCAGCACGATGTCTGGTCCGGTGTACGGGCATGCATACGGCACGGAGGCCCAGGCATGCGATTGACCATCACGCATGACACGCACTATCACTACACACCACAGGTCGACCTTGCGCAGCATATCGGCCACCTGAGGCCGCGTGACTTGCCGACGCAGCGCGTGCTGAGTTCGTCGCTGGACATCAGCCCGACGCCGGACTGGATGGAAGAAAACCTCGATGTGTTCGGCAACCTGCGCACCGCGTTCGCGATCCGCGACCCGCACACGTTCTTGCATGTTCGCGCTACCAGTGTGGTCGAGACCCTGCGATGCGACGAGCCATCAGCATCGCCACCCTGGGAAGACGTGCGCGAGTATTTGCGCTACCGTTGCGGCGCACACTGGGAGCCTGCGACCGGGTTCAGTTTTCCGTCGCCGCATGTGCAAGCGCATCCGGAATTCCTGACCTTCAGTCAGGACATCTTCACCCCGGGCCGTCCGCTACTGGACGCAGCGATCGCGCTGATGCAAAAGATCCATCAGCAGCTGCGCTATCGAAGCTTGAGTACCGACATCCACACGCCAGCCCACGAAGCCCTCGCGCAGCGCGAGGGCGTGTGCCAGGACTTCGCACATATTTTTCTGTCATGCGCGATCAGTGCCGGTCTCGCAGCGCGCTATGTCAGCGGCTATCTGTTGACCACACCACCGGACGGACAGCCACGTTTGATCGGCAGCGATGCGTCGCATGCGTGGGTATCGGTCTATCTGCCACGACTGACCGACGACGGCCTCGCGGCGGGCGGCCAGTGGGTGGACCTCGACCCGACCAACAACCGCTGGGGTGTCGGTTCGCCCGGCGAGGATTACGTGACGCTCGCGATCGGCCGCGATTATTCGGACGTGTCGCCACTGCGCGGCGTCATTCGTGGCGGCGCGAGCCACAGTCTGGACGTGGGTGTGACGGTGACGGAGGGCTAGCTCGCGACCGCCGTCAGGCGCTCGTTGCGCAAGAGCTTTCCCTGAAAAATCATCAATAACCAAACGTTCGGCAGGAAGAACCGCGCCCACCTTTTCCGTACTCACAAAAAACTTTGACGGTCAGCTTTTTTGTGAGTACATTAAAGATGTTCAAGATCAGCTTCGACCCCGCAAAAAACGAACGCAATATTCTCGAACGGCGATTGCCATTCAGCCTGGTATAACATTTCGAATGGGATAGTGCGCTGATCGTCCCCGATGATCGTTGGAACTATGGAGAACCACGATTCAGGGCATTGGGCTATTTGCTGGGGCGATTGCATGTGCTGGTGTACACGCCCAGATTCCCGGCAATTCATGTGATCAGCTTGCGCAAAGCAAACCAGAGAGAGGTCAGACTTCATGATCAGGAAACCCAGGCGCGACATGCGCGATGACGACAATCCCGAGTGGACTGCCGAGGATTTCGCGCGATCACAGCCAGCCCGCAAGGTGCTGGCAGAGCAATTCGGAACGCCCATGGCAGAGGAGATGCTCAAGCCTCGGGGCCGACCGCGCCTCGCGAACCCGAAGGAACGTATCAACATTCGCTTGTCGCATGAGGTGATTGAACATTTCAAGGCCTCCGGACAAGGATGGCAGTCACGGATTGATGCGGTGCTGGTGGATTTCGTGAAAAAAGGTCAGGCAAGGGCAAAGCGATGATCAAGCCGATCACGCCCGCACATCGATTGTCCCGCCTGTAATCATCGCGTGACGGTCGTCATGCTCGCGCTTGACCCGCGACGTCGGCTCGTAGAGTTCATGCACGACCTTGGGGGGAGTAACCGGGTCGGCGTCGGCAGCCCGGTTGGCGCTGCCCGGACCGGCAGTGGCACTGGTTGCGGTCGTGGCCGTGCCGCTGGCAGCGGGTGGTCGGGTGGCGGCCACGCTGCCGGCCGCCTGCGATCCGGGCGCCGCGGTCGCCGCGGGACGCACTTTGGGGGCAACCGTGGCCGGTTCCTGCCGTGCCTGTACCTGCGCCGCCTTCGCACGGTCTTCGGTGCGATTGGCCATTTCATCCGGCAAGCTCGGGCCCTGCACGTTCTTGCGATACGTGGTCAGACCCTGATTACGATTCTGATAAATGTCGGACGAGGTCTCGATGCCGGGCATCTGGTGCTCCGTTCGCGGTTTCCTTGACGCCGATTATCACCCCATTTGGCCTCGCCGCAAAAAGTGTAAAAGCCGGCAGGGTCATCCTTGACACGCAAGCCACTGATTTATAATCAATCCTGCTTGCGCCGTTTCTTTTTTTGCATTCCGGGTCTGGTCTTTTCATGCGCAACGGAGGATGACATGCACGTCTTGTCAGTTGCAGACATACAGTTGATCGTCGACCTGTTCGAAACACAGGACGTCGTGCGCGACCCTGCAGGCCGCGAGCGTCAGATCGACAGCCTGGTACGCATGGGCTATTTGCGCCCGATGCGCGGCATCTTCACGTTGACGGAACTAGGCGAAAAAACCGCGCGCTCGCTGCAGGCACGTCGCTTCGTGCCCTCACGCTCCGGCGATGCCACGGCGACAGCGCCGGCACTCGCGCATGCAGCATCCGATACCGACCCCAGCGCCGCAGCCGCCGACGAGGCAAGCGCAGCCGAGACTGCAGCAGCCTGACCGCTCACGCGGCCGCGTCGATGCTCGCCGCCAGCTGCGCGAACGGCATCGGCTCCTTCACCAAGACCACCGTGCAGGGCGCATGCATCGCGACCTTGATCGGTACGGTCGCAACGAAACGCTGCATCGACAATCCATGCGTCGCGGCACCCATGATGATCAGGCTCACATTGTTGCCCTCGGCATAGCGCAACAAGGCCTGCGCGACATCATTCGATTCGATCACGTGATACGACACCTGATGGCCTGACAGATCGAGGCCATCGGCCCATTTGCGGAAGCCGGCCAGGTGCTGGCGCTGCAGCCAGGTCTCGCTCTTGTCCTTGTGCTCGCTGCCGCCGAACAGGCCGGTATTGACGACCGTGACCACCGCCAGCTGCGCACCGGGTCGCGTGCCGAGCGAGCGCGCGGTCGCCTGCCGCAGCGCATACATCGCGACGTCGCTGACATCGTAATTCGGCACCGCCACCATCACGATCGGCACTTCCGCGATCTGCTGCGACGGCAGCGGGCTGGGCTCGTATTGCATACCGGCTGCGCGCAGCCAGCGCTTGACATGCCACCAGAAGCCCTTGCCCTCGATGCGCTTGCCGCGCTCGGTGATGATTACCTGGCCGGGGTTACGCAAATCGAACATCAAATGCGCGGCCGATGGATAGCGCTGGCTGGCCTGCGATTCCAGGCAACGCAGTATCACTTCCTGCAACCACTCCGGCACATCGGCGCGCCACGCACGCGGCGGCTTCGGGCTCATCCACAGTCGCTGGCGCAAGCCGCCGGTGGTGGTGGGCGCACCGAACGGGGTTTCGCCGGTCGCCATCTCGTACAGCATCACACCGATCGCAAAGAGGTCGGAGCGCAGGTCGCCGCGCACACCCACCACCTGCTCCGGCGCGATCCAGGTCGGCGAACCGACGGCCTTGCGGAATTCCTCGGCCAGCAGGTCCGGGTAGTCCGCATGACAGGACAAACCGAAATCAAGCAGCACGATGCGCTCGCCATCGACGCCGATGTCGGCCACCATCACGTTCGCCGGCTTCAGGTCGAGGTGACAGACATTCTGCTGGTGCAGGCTGTGCACCGCCTGCGCGAGACCCGCGCCAAGACGCGCGATGGCGTCGATCGGTATCGGCTCGCGCGCGATGCTGAAGCTCTGCATCCACGCATCGAGCGTGATGCCATGTACATGTTCCATCACCAGATAAGGCACGCGGTCGATGTCGCCGGCAGCGACGAAGCGCGGCACATGCGGACCATGCAGCACTTGCAGCAGCTGATGCTCGATCTCGAAGCTGACGATGTTCTCGCTGCCGTCGCCCTCGCGCATCAGCGGCACCTTCATCACCATCGGGAACGGCGGCTCACGGCCATCCGCATAGCTCACTTCGTAGATGCGTGCCATCGCGCCCGCATGAATGCGGGTGCCGATGCGAAAGCCGTCGAGCTCGCCGCCCTCGGCCGGCATCGTCATCGTCCGCTCTCCAGTCGGGTGGCCAGCACCTCGGGCAGACCGGCGACGCGCAGGTCGCGCACCACGGACAAATGGTCATACGGCACGCGGTGGAAGGTCAGCAGCTTCGCACCGAGGTCGAGCAGCGCATAGTTGGCGCGCGTATCACCATCGCGCGGCTGCCCGCAGGAGCCGACGGTGGCCAGCCAGTGGCGGTGCGGGCCGACCGGAATCGCGACGCCGGCACGCGGCCTGAACGGCATCAGCTGGCGGCCGGTGCCACGGTAGTACAGCGTCTGCTGATGCACATGGCCGCCGAACACATAACGCACTGCATCGTCCTTGCTGGCGGCATCGAGGCTGCGCGCCGCGAGCCGTTCATCCAGCACGTAGTGCCACTTCTCCGGTGCATCGGCGGTCGCATGCACGAGGAACACGCTGCCACGGGTTGCGGTCAGCGGCAGTTGCGCGAGCCATTCACGCTGCACATCGTCGATATGCTTGAAAGTCCATGCGGCGGTCATGTCGCCCCAGGTGGAGCCGGTCAGCACCGGGTTCACCGGCAGCACATCATGGTTGCCGCGCAGGACGATGGCGCCTTCCTGCTGCAGCTCGCGACAACGCTCGACGACTTCGGACGGATGCGGCCCATAACCGACGATGTCACCGAGGATCGCGAACTCGGTCGCACCCTGCGCACGCGCATGCGCGATGCATGCATCGACGGCGGGCAGGTTCGCATGCAGGTCCGAAAGCAGCGCGAGTTTCATGGTCGGCAGTTTACCGCGCGCCTGCCCCGCTGCTGCCGAATACCCGACCATGTTGCGCGCCGCGATGCGCAAGGTAGTACAACAGCGGCAACACCAGCAAGGTCAGCGCAGTCGATGACAGAATGCCACCAATGACCACGGTCGCCAGCGGCCGCTGCACCTCGGCGCCGGTGCCGGTCGCAATCGCCATCGGCAGGAAGCCGAGCGATGCCACCAGCGCCGTCATCAGCACCGGGCGCAGTCGGGTCAGCGTGCCTTCGCGCACCGCATCGAGCAGCGCGTGGCCATCGTCGGCCAGCTTGCGGATGAAGGTGATCAGCACCAGGCCGTTGAGCACCGATACGCCAGACAACGCAATGAAGCCGACCGCCGCCGAAATCGACAGCGGTATGTCGCGCAACCACAGCGCCAGCACGCCACCGGTCAGCGCGAACGGAATGCCGGTAAAGACCAGCAAGCCATCTTTCAGGTTGCCGAACATCGCATACAGCAGCACGAACACCAGGAACAGCGCCGCCGGCACCAGCAGCTGCAAACGCTGCGCGGCAGACTGCAGGTTTTCAAAGGTGCCGCCCCAGGTGGTCCAGTAGCCGGTCGGCAGCGCGACCTCGGCCAGGCTGACCTCGGCCTCACTGACGAAGGAGCCGACATCGCGTCCGCGCACATTGGCGGTGACGACCACGCGGCGCTTGCCATTCTCGCGGCTGACCTGATTGGGCCCCGGTGCCAGGCTGAACTGCGCGAGCTCGGACAACTGAATGAAAGCGGCGCGGCCCTCCGTACCATGCGCACCCTGCGCACCCGCCATGTCCGGCTTGCCATGCACGCCACGCATTCCCTGCACCGGAATGCTGACCGGCAGCCGGCGTATCGCGTCGATGTCGGTACGCAGGTGTTCGGGCAGACGCACCACGATATCGAAACGACGGTCACCCTCGAACAAGGTACCGGCAGTACTGCCGCCGACCGCAGCCGCGACCACATCCTGCACCTCGTTTACCGACAAGCCGTAGCGTGCCGCCTTCTGGCGGTCGATGTTCACGGTCAGCACCGGCAGGCCGGTGGTCTGCTCGACCTTGACTTCGGACGCGCCCGGCACGCGCGACAAGCGCGTCGATACCTCTTCGGCCAGCCGGTGCAGCGTATCCATGTCATCACCGAAGATCTTGACCGCGACATCGCTGCGCACGCCGGAAATCAGTTCGTTGAAGCGCAGTTGTATCGGCTGCGAGAAATCGTAGTTGTTGCCGGGAATCTGCCACACCGTGTCCTGTATCGCATCCAGCAATTCATCGCGCGTCTTGCGCGGCGCCGGCCAGTCCTTCGGGTCTTTCAGCATGATGTAGCCATCGGACAGACTGGGCGGCATCGGATCGGTCGCGATCTCGGCGGTGCCGATGCGGGTGAACACGCGCTCGATCTCGGGGAACTTCTCGACCAGCGTGGTCTCGATGTGCTGCTGCATCTCGACCGCCTGCGTCAGGCTCACACCCGGCGCGCGTATGGTCTGGAATGCGAGGTCGCCTTCATTCAGGTTCGGAACGAACTCGCTGCCCATGCGCGTGAGCAGCAAACCGCACAGCACGACGACGACGCTGACGAAGGTGATCACGAACGCGCGGTAGCGCATCACGCGTTCGAACAGGGGCAGGTAGTGACGGCGCGCGGCGATCACCAGTATGTTTTCCTTTTCATTCACGCGGCCGGTGACCAGCATCGCCACGGCGGCCGGCACAAAGGTGACCGACAGCACCATCGCGGCCAGCAACGCGACCACGACGGTGAACGCCATCGGCGTAAACATCTTGCCTTCGACACCGGACAGCGCAAAGATCGGCAGGTACACCACCATGATGATCAGCTGCCCGTACAGCAGCGGCCGGCGCGACTCGCGCGCTGCTTCGAACACTTGCTCGAAACGTTCGTCACGCGTCAGAACGCGGCCGCGCTCGGCCTGCGCATGCGCGAGCCGCCGTATGCAGTTCTCGACGATCACCACCGCGCCATCGACGATGATGCCGAAGTCCAGCGCACCGAGGCTCATCAGGTTTGCGCTGACATTGAACTTGACCATGCCGGTCAGCGTGAACAGCATCGACAGCGGAATCACCGCCGCAGTAATGACGGCCGCGCGCAGATTGCCGAGGAAGAAGAACAACACCGCAATCACCAGGATCGCGCCCTCGACCAGATTGGTCGCCACCGTTGCAATCGCCTTGTCGACCAGGTTGGTGCGGTCATACACGGTGATCGCGCGCACGCCTTCGGGCAGGTTGCGATTGATCTCCTGCATGCGCTTGTCGACCGCCTGCGACACGGTGCGGCTGTTCTGGCCCATCAGCATGAACACGGTGCCGAGCACGACTTCGCGCCCGTTCTCGGTGGCAGCACCGGTACGCAGCTCGCGCCCGATACTGACCTCGGCGACATCGCGCACCCGCACCGGCACGCCGCCGGCATTGCGCACCACGATGTCGCGGATATCGTCCATGGTCTTCACCTGGCCCGGTGCGCGCACCAGATATTGCTCGCCGCGTTTTTCGATGTAGCCAGCGCCGGCATTCAGGTTGTTGCGGTCGATCGCGGCCAGCAAGTCACCAATGGTGACGCCGACCGATGCCAGCCGGTCCGGATGCGGCGCGACATGGTATTCCTTCACATAGCCGCCGATCGAGTTGATCTCGGTGACGCCCGGCACATTGCGCAACTGCGGCTTGATCACCCAGTCCTGGATCTCGCGCAGGTCGGTATCGGTGTAGGGCGTGCCATCGGCCTTCTTTGCGTCCTTGTCGGCCTCCACCGTCCACAAATAGATCTCGCCGAGGCCGGTGGCGATCGGCCCCATCTCCGGCGTCAGGCCCGGCGGCAGCCGGTCACGCGCCTGCGCGATGCGCTCGTTGACCAGCTGTCGCGCGAAAAAGATATCGGTGCCGTCCTCGAAGATCACCGTCACCTGCGACAGGCCATAACGTGACAGCGAACGCGTCTGCTGCAGACCGGGCAGGCCGGCCATCACGGTCTCGACCGGATAGGTGATGCGCTGCTCGGCTTCGAGCGGCGAATAGCCGGGCGCATAGGTATTGATCATCACCTGCACATTGGTGATGTCGGGCACCGCATCGATGGGCAGGCGCTGATAACTGAATATTCCGACCAGCATCAGCCCCACTGACGCCAGCATCACCAGCGAGCGCTGCGCAATCGAGAAGCGGATCAGGCGCTCGAACATGGTCAGTAACCCTCTTCCGACGCCAGCTTGGAGAGTTCGGACTTCAGGATGTAGCTGCCGCGCGCGGCATAGCGCATGCCGGCCGCGAGACCGCGCGTGACTTCGATGCGCTTGCCGTCGCTGCGGCCCAGACTGACCGGCTGCGCAACGAAGCCCTTGTCATCACGCACGAACACCACCGGCTGCGTGCCGAGACTCTGTATCGCTTCGGTATCGACCGTGACCGGCACATCGGCATCGCCTGCGCGCGCCTCGACGGTCACGAACAATCCGGGTCGCCACAGTCCTTTCGGATTGGCGAGCACGATGCGCGCCTTCGCCATCCGCGTTTGTTCCCCGACCAGCGCGCCGATGAAGGCCACGCTGCCGACGGTCTGCGCATCGAAGGCCGTCGCCTTCACGGTCAGCTTGCTGCCGACCTGCACCGCCGGCAAATCCTTGGCCGGGATATGTACCTCGGCCCACACCGTGGACAGGTCGGCGATCGTGAACACCGGCGTGTCTTCCTTCACCGCCTCACCGACCGCGAGGTCACGCTGCACCACCAGCCCGTCATGCGCGGCGCGCAGCTCGAAGCGGTTCAGGCTGCTGCCCGCCGTCACTTGCGTGCTGACGCCCAGTGCGGACAATTTCTGCCGTGCGTTCTCGAGTTCGATCTCGGCTTCGCGCAGCGCCTGCGTCGCCTGCAGATAATCCTGTTCGGCGGTGATCTTTTGCTCGAACAGTTTTTTCTCGCGCTCATGCACCGCGGCTGCAAAATCGAGCCGTTTGCGTGCCGCCAGCAGCTGGCTGCGCTGGTCCGACATCTGCTGGCTGGACAGGATCGCGAGCAACTGCCCTTTCTTTACCTGCTGGCCAGTGCTCACATGCACTGACTCGGCAATGCCCGGCACGCGAGCCACCACATGTACGGTGCGCTCGTCATTGAGCATGATCTCGCCGGGGAATTCCACCATCGTCGCAATGCGCGCCGGGCCGGCCTGCTCGACCCTGATCGCGGACGCGCTGATCTGCGCGTCACTCAGATCGATGCGCGCATGCGGCGCGCCGGACCGGGAACCGTCTCGGGCAGTGGCCGCCTCCTTGCCATCGTCATCGTCGGCCGCTTGCTGGTTCGCCGCTTGCCCTGACTTGCCGTTGACTGCCTTGCCCGCCGCGACACTGCGGCGCGGTCCGTCATCATCGTCGGCCTGCACGCTGCGGCCTTTTTCCAGAGACAGTATCCATGCGCCGATCGCAATGCCGACCACCAGCAGCACCGCAATGGCGGCGGTCTGGCCAAAGCCTTGTTGACGACGGGTGCCGCGCGACACGCGCACGCGGGGCTCGGCGTCGCTGCGGGGATTCATCGATTCAGTCTGCATGCGGAGATCTTTCTGCGTCATGGGAGTCGTCAGGGGGCGTCTGCGCGGCCGATCAGGGCTTCCAGTTCAGCGAGTGCCGCATGAAAGGCGGCGATCGCGTTCAGGTACTGTGCCTTCGCCGCAAACAGCGTGCGCTGCGCATCGAGCACTTCAAGGAAGCTGAACTTGCCGTTCTCGAAGCCGATGGTCGCAGCCTCATACGCGCTCTTCGCACCGGGCAGCACCTCGGTGCGCAACAGCTCGGCTTCCTGCCGGCGCGCACCGACGCGCTCCCGCGCCTGATATGCGCCGGCAGCGAGCGAGACACGCGCGGCCTGCAATTCATCGCGCGCCTTGTCTTCGCGGCGCAGCGCTTCGAGCAGATTGCCCTGGTTGCGGTTGAAGACCGGCAGCGGCACCGTGACGCCGACCAGCACCTGATCACGCGCTCCCGCGCCCACGGTCTCTTCACGCCGCTTCATGCCGACACTGACGGTGATGTCCGGCACGGTGCGGCTTTGCTCGACGCCGACCAGCGACTTGCGGCGCTCCAGCTCGCGCTCCGCGCGCAGCACCAGTGGTGATTGCTGCAGGCGCTGCGCCAGTTCGGTGTCGCCCGGCAGCGCGGGCAGTGCTTCGAGCGCACCCTCGGCCTGCGTGAACATCGGCGATGGATTGCCCCACAGCGCAGACAAACGGCGCCGTGCATTGCGCAATTCGCTGTCGGCCTGGGCCAGCGCGACGCGCGCGCCGGCTTCGGCAACGCGCGCCCGCGTCTCCTCCACCGGCGATACCTTGCCCGCGATCACGCGCTTGGCAGCGATGTCGGTCGCGCGGCGCGCGAGGTTCACGCTGTCCTGCGCGAGGGCCAGCAATTCCTGCGCGGCCAGCACTTCATGAAACGCTGCCGCCACCCGCGTGCGCAGGCGCAGCTGCTGCGCGCTGAGTTCGACCTGTGCGACATCGCGCGCACGCTCGGCGGCGTCGATGCGCGCGCCACGCTTGTTCGCGGTTTCGATCGGTACATCGAGTTGCGCGCTGCCGGTGCGCGACATGCGGCTGCTGTCATCGGCCTGCAATACCAGTTCGGGATTCGGGCGCAGGGAACCCTGCAGGATTTGCGCCGCCGTCGCATCGAGCTCGCGCTGTGCGGCCGCCAGTTCCGGATTGCGTTCGAGTGCGAGGCGCTGCGCATCGGCCAGCGTCAGCGGCGCGGCCGGCTCCGGCGCGGGATCGACAGCGGTTGCAGCGGAAGCGACGGTGGCGGTGGCGATGGCGGTCGTCGCGAGGATAACGATCGCGACAAGCAAAGCGCTGGCACCGGCGACCGCGGCGGCGACCGTGGCGGTGACGGCGGCATTGGCGGTATTGGCGCCACGGGCGATGATTGTCAGCAGACCTTGCATGGGCATCGGGGTTGTCTCCAGGGAGCCGTCAGCGGACGAGGCTGTACAGGTGCGCAACGAGCGCGCTGCAAGACTCGGCGCGGGCGGCATCGACCGCTCAGCGGGCGCGCGGTGACAGCAGCGTGATCGGCGGGATGGCGGGCAGTTGGCGCATGGTTGGCAGTTTATCAGTACGGAAAGATGACGGCGACCGGCAGTCGCGGGCAGTCGCGAGCAGTCGCGGGCCGTCGCGGGCCGTCGCCGGCACTCAGGCCTGGTCGGCCGCCGCCTGCAACAGGTGTTCGCGGAACACGGTCGCAATCGGCGACAGCTGTTTGCCTTTCGGGTGCACCACATGCCAGCGCGAGTCGATCGGAAAGCCTTGCACATCGAGTACCGCGACATCCTTTTCTGCCTTGCCCTCGAGCGCATGGCGCGACAGCACCGCAATGCCGAGGCCGCCGGCGACCGCTTGCTTGATCGCCTCGTTGCTGCCCAGTTCGAGCCGCAGGCTCGGCCGGAATTTCAGCTGGCTGAAGTGGCGGTCGGTCGCCATCCGCGTACCCGAGCCGCGCTCGCGCAGGATGAAGCGTTCGCCGTCCAGCTCGTCGATCGGCAGCTGGCGGCGACGCACCAGCGGATGCGAGGGCTGCGCCACCAGCACCAGCGGGTTCGGCATGAACACCGTATCGTCGAGATCGATGTCGGTGGGCGGGGTCGACATGATGTACAGGTCGTCGAGGTTGTCGCGCAAGCGTGCGACCACGCCGTCGCGGTTCAGCACTTCAAGCGAGATCTCGATCTCGGGGTGCTGTGCGCAGAAGGTACCGAGCAGGCGCGGCACGAAATACTTTGCGGTGCTGACCAGCGCCACCTTGAGCCGGCCGCGCGTGAGGCCACGCATCGCATCGAATTTCTGCTGCAGCACTTCCCATTCGCCGGCGATCGCGCGCGCGGTGCGCGCCAATTCGCGGCCGGCCTCGGTCAGGTGCACGCGGCGATGGATCACCTCGTACACCGGCAGGCCGACGGCCTGCGTGATTTCTTTCAGCTGCATCGACGCGGTCGGCTGGGTCACGTGCATCGCGCGCGCGGCGGCGCTGACGCTGCCGGTATCGGCCAGCGCCAGGAACAGCCGCAATTGGCGGAAGGTCAAGTTCATAGACTAAAACCTATATATCAATGACTGATAATTGATTTTACCTGATGTTCTGAAACCGCTACCATTCGGGCAATTCTGGAGAAACCCATGCAAAACCTGCTCGATCCCGCCATCCTGTTCTTCGTGTTCGGCCTCGTGGCCGGGCTGCTGCGTTCCAACCTCGAGATCCCGCCGGCGATCGCGAAATTTCTGTCGCTGTACCTGTTGATGGCACTGGGCCTGAAAGGCGGCTTCGCGCTGTCCGCGTCCGGCCTGTCGCCGTCAATCCTGGCCACGCTGGGCGCTGCGATGTTCATGGCATTCGCAGTGCCCGTGATCGGCTACCACTTCCTGAAATCCCATGTGTCGCGCTTCGATGCGGCCGCGGTCGCCGCGTCCTACGGCTCGGTCAGCGCGGTGACCTTCGTGACCGCGATGCAGTTCCTGGAGAGCGCGCAGATGCCGGCCGGCGGCCACATGGCCGTCGCGATGGTGCTGATGGAATCGCCGGCGCTGATCGTCGCGATCGTGCTGGCCAACATGATCCGCAACGAGCGCGCGGCCGCACCGGCGGCGGCGCTGCAAGTGACCGCGCAGGGCACGCTGGTGGCCGGCGGTCCCGGCAATGGCGGCAAGCCGGCGCTGTCGATCGGACAAGTGCTGAAGCACTCGGCCACCGACGGCACGCACCTGCTGCTGATTGCGTCGCTGCTGATCGGCTTCCTGTCGGGCGACGCCGGCAAGGAAGTAATGAAGCCGTTCTCGGCCGACCTGTTCAAGGGCATGCTGGCCTTCTTCCTGCTGGACATGGGCCTGATGGTCGCGCGCAACCTCGGTGAAGTGAAGGGCAAGTCGCCGATGCTGCTCGCGTATGCGGCGCTGGCACCGCTGGTGCATGCGAGCATCGCGCTGCTGCTGGCGCTGCTGCTGCAACTGCCGGCGGGCGACACCGCCATGCTGATGGTGCTGTCGGCCAGTGCGTCCTATATCGTGGTGCCGGCGGCGCTGCGGCAGGCGGTGCCGGAAGCCAGCGCGTCGCTGTACCTCGGCTTGCCGCTGGGCGTGACCTTCCCGATCAACCTGCTGATCGGCATCCCGCTGTATGCGTGGGTAGCGGCGCGCTTCGCCGGCTGAGCGTCGGCCGTATCCGGGGCTGGCCACATTGAGGTCGGCCGCATTCGGGGTCGGCGACATTGAGGCCGGCCACATTGGGGTCGGTCACATCGGGGGTGGTCACATTCAGCGTCGCCCAAATTGTTACCGATCGTATCCCTGATGTAACAAGTCGCGACAGCCCGGTATAAACACGCTGACGGACTGGCATTCCGCCGGCCGGCGATACCAAAAAGGCAATCGCATGACCCCGAAAGAAAAAAAGCAGCTCGAGGATTTTCTGGCGCAGCTGAACTGGTTCCGCGACTTGCAGCGTGATCCTGAAGGCGACGACCTGATTCACTCGGCGCTCGACAGCCAGCCCGATGCCACCTGTCTGCTGGTGCAGCGCAGCCTGTTGATGGAAAAGACGCTGGCCGCCGCCAGCTCGCGCATCACCGAGCTCGAACGACAACTGCGCGCACTCCAGCTGGGCGCGCACCTGCCGCACAAGGTCAGCGCGGTCAGCCCTGCCGGCGGCGCAACGCTTCAGTAAGCTGCACGACCTCTTCGCGTATCGCCGCCAGTTCGCGCCGGACTTCGTCCTGATCGACCTGCGGCGTCTGCGTTCTGCTGCGTCCGTCGTTGGCAGCGCCGGCTGCACCAGCAGCACCCGCCTGTAATGCGCCCTCGCTCTTCGCATCACTGATCGAAGTGACGATCACGGCCACGAACAGGTTCACCACGATGAAGGTCGCGGTCAGCACGAACAACACAAAGAAGATCCAGGCGCCAGGGAAGTTTTCCATCACCGGGCGCGCAATATCCTCCGACCAGCCCTCGAGCGTCATCACCTGGAACAGCGTGAACAGCGTCGTGAACAGGTTGCCGAAGCGGTCCGGGAAAGCCTCGCCGAACATGTTGGTCGCGATCACCGCACTCACATAAAAAATAATCGCGATCAAGCCAAACACGGAACCCAGCCCGGGTAAGGAACGCAGTAGCGCGGCGACCACCACGCGCATGCTCTCGATCTTGTTGATCAGTCGCAGGATACGCAGCACACGGAACGCACGCAGCACCGACAGGCTGCCGGTCGTGGGCACGAAGGCGATCATGATCACAACGAAATCGAACACGCTCCACGGATCGCGGAAAAAGCGCCAGCCGCGCGCCGCAATCAGCAGCGCCAGTTCGGCGACAAAGATCCACAGGATGATCTGATCCAGACGGGCCAGCGACGGCCCTATCCACTCGACTGCAGCCGGGCTGGTCTCGATGCCGAGGATCACGGCATTCACCACGATCAGAACAATCAGGAAACGCTGTACGTCACGACGCGCCATGAAGCGCTCGATCGTGCCCTTCCAGCCGGGCGGGTAGTCTGCGACGTGGTTCATCGGCTCGTTATAAGAATTGTTATTCGGGATGCGGAAACGCCGATTGTAGCTGCTTCGGCATCCCGGCCTTCACGCGCTGCCGGAAGCCACTCTCCCCGTGCATTCACCAAAACCGATACGCGCCGCGCCCGGCTTTTCGCACCAGCCGCGGAAGGTGACGCTGTCGCCATCCTCGAGGAAGGTGCGTTGCTCGCCGTTCGGCAGCATGATCGGGTGGCGGCCACCACCAGTCAGCTCGATCAATGCGCCGGCCTGGTCCGGCGTTGGTCCGGACAAGGTACCGGTACCAAGCAGGTCGCCGGGCTGCAGGTTGCAGCCATTGACCGTGTGATGTGTGACGATTTGCGCCAGCGTCCAGTACGCGTGGCGGTAGCTGGTCTCGCACAGGCGATGCCCCCGCTGGCCGGCGGCGCGCATTGTCGCTGTGTGCAGTTCGACCTCAAGACGAATGTCGAAAGCACCGGCCGCGCGGTTGGGTTCACTGTCCAGATACGGCAGCGGCTGCGGATCACCATCCGGCCGCGCGAAGGGCAGCCGATACGGCGCCAGCGCTTCGAGCGTGACGACCCACGGCGAGATGGTGGTCGCGAAATTCTTTGCGAGGAAAGGTCCCAGTGGCTGGTATTCCCAGCCCTGGATATCGCGCGCCGACCAGTCATTCAGCAGGCAGATGCCGAATACATGCGACTCCGCATCGGCAATCGCGATTGGCTCACCGGCTGCATTGCCCTGCCCGATGAACACTCCCAGCTCGAGCTCGATGTCGAGCCGCTTGCTGGCACCGAGCGTCGGTTGCTCAGCGCCCGCCGGCATCAACTGTCCATGGGGTCGCTTGAAGGTCTGGCCTGATACCGCGATGCTCGACGCACGGCCGTGGTAACCGATGGGCACCCATTGGTAGTTCGGCAGCAGCGGGTTATCCGGCCGGAACAGCTTGCCGATATTGGTCGCGTGATGAATCGAGGTATAGAAGTCCGTGTAGTCGCCGATCTGCGCCGGCAACGCGTATTCCACGGCGGCCATCGGCACCAGGCAGGTCGCTAGCTTGCCCTCATCATCCGAGCCGCTGCGCAGCGCGCGCGACAGCGCCAGCCGCAACGCGCTCCACGCAGGCTGGCCGAGCGCCATCAGCGCATTGAGCTTGTCGGCGCTGGCAGCTTGCGCCGCTTTCAGCGCAGCTCCGATCAGCACGCCGCTCGCCGCGACGGCCGCGAGGTCCAGCACCTGGTCGCCGATCGCGACACCGCCGCGAAAAACTTCATGGCTGCCCATGCGACGGAACACCGCAAACGGCAGGTTCTGGATCGGGAAATCCGTACCGGGCTGATTAGCGGAAGCGATCCAGCTGGTCAGCGAAGGATCATGGGTTTCATTCAATAAGCTCACAGTCATCCTTGTCAGCGCGCCATGCTGCCATCATGCATCCACGCCGCATGCGTGGGTGCCTTTCTGGTCCGACTCCACTCTTCCAGCATGTCCCATTTCACGTCATCGAGCTTGCGGTACATCTCGGGCGTGCCGCAGTCAACAGCCAGTTCGAGACGATGGCCATTCGGGTCGAAGAAGTAGATGCTCTTGAAGATCGTGTGATCGGTCGGGCCGATCACCTCGATGCCTTCGGCTTCCAGCCGCGCCTTGGTCGCGATCAGGGTCTCGACGGAATCGACCTTCATTGCGAGATGCTGCACCCAGGTCGGTGTGTTGCGGTCGCGGTCCATCGGCGGTTGGGTCGGCAGTTCGAAGAAGGCCAGCACATTGCCGTCACCCGCATCGAGGAACACGTGCATGTACGGGTCTGGCGCCTTGGTCGATGGCACTTCGTTCTCGGCGATCGCAAGCACGAACTTCATGCCAAGGTGCCGGGTATACCAGTCGACGGTTTCCTTCGCGTCCTTGCAGCGGTACGCGACATGGTGGATTTTCTGGATCAGCATGATGCATCCTCTCTCAAGCGGGCAGCGGTCAGATGTCCTTGCGCGCCAGCGCCATCGCTGCGCGCAGCACCGACAGGTCGCCGATATGGTTGGACAGGATCAGTATCAGCTTCGCATTCACCTGCGCGCTCTGCTCATCGGTGAGGTCGCGGTGCATGTCGATCAGCTCCTGGTAAAAATCATCGCCGGGCGAAAAATCCCGGAAATAGCGCTTGCCCGGTTCATTGAAATTCGGCTCCAGTATCAGCGACATCATTCAATCCTCTGCAAAATTGGCGGTCGCGCGCGCCACGGCGGCGACGATGCGCGACACCTCGGCCTCGCGCCAGCGCGCGGCCACATGCTGGTCGGGCCGTACCAGATACAGCGTGCCCGGTGTCGCATCGTAACGCGGGAATGCGATGCCTTCGCGGTCGACCACCACTTTGAGCGAGCAGGATGCCGCACGCTTTGCGATCACCAGCGGCTCAACCGGAATGGTGGCATGCGCGAGGCCTTGCAACTGCAATTGCATCGCTTCCGGGATCGCGCTCGGGTCCTCGCAAAAATACAGCGCCTGGAAGCGGCCGCCGACATGGTCGATCAGCCAGGACGGCTTGCCATCGGCCTCGATCGGCGCATCATCCAGCGGCGCTCCCGGCACCATGTCGCCGGCAAAGACTTCGCTGTCCGGTGTATTCAACGCCGAGTCGGTCAGGAAGCACGGTACCGACAGCCGGCCGGAGTTCACCAGCTTGCGCGCAAACGGCAGGTCACGCGACAACGCGAGCACCGCATTACGGAAGGTCTTGCTGACCGCGCTCTTCGGTGTGATGAAGTCGGTCGAGCGTGTCGAGTTCAGGATGTTCTCGTCGGCACCGAAGCCGCGCTCTGACGAATAGGTATCGAGCAGCGCGAGCGGCGCGCGGCCATCCATCACCAGCTTCAGCTTCCAGATCAGGTTGTCGGCATCCTGCACGCCGGAGTTTGCGCCACGCGCGCCGAACGGCGACACCTGGTGCGCGGCGTCGCCCGCGAACAGGCAGCGACCATGCCGGAAGTCGTTCATCCGGCGGCACTGGAAGGTATAGACGCTGACCCATTCGAGCGTGAACTCGCGTTCGTCGCCCAGCATCGCCCTGATGCGCGGGATTACCTTTTCCGGCTTTTTTTCTTCGTCGGGATCCGCGTCCCAGCCCAGCTGAAAATCGATGCGGTACACATCATCGGCCTCGCGATGCAGCAGCACCGACTGGTTCGGATGGAAAGGCGGGTCGAACCAGAACCAGCGCTCGGCCGGGAAGTCGGCCTTCATCACCACATCGGCAATCAGGAAGCGGTCCATGAAGACCTTGCCGTCAATGTCCAGCCCCAGCATCGTGCGCACCGGGCTGCGCGCACCATCGCAGACGATCAGCCAGTCGGCCTCGATCGCATAGATGCCGTCCGGCGTATCGACCTGCAGCGTCACATGGTGTTCATGCGGCGTGACGGACACCACCTTGTTCTTCCAGCGCAGCTCGACGCCGGCCTGCTGCGCGCGCTGCACCATGTACTCCTCAAGGTAGTACTGCTGCAGGTTGACCATGCCCGGGCGCTTGAAGCCAGGCTGCGGCCGCAGGTTGAAATTGAACACCTCGTCATTGCGGAAGAAGGTGCGGCCCACGTCCCAGCCGACACCCTTCGCCACCACCGGGTCGCCGCAGCCGAGGCGGTCGAGAATCTCGAGCGTGCGCTTCGCATAGCACAGGCCGCGCGAGCCGACCGACACGGTATCGTCGTCATCGAGCAGCAGTACCGGGATGCCGTGCTGGCGCGCATCGATCGCGGCCGCGAGGCCCACCGGTCCGCAGCCGATCACGATCAGCGGGCGGCGCGGCACGTCGGCAGAGCGCAGTTCGGGCGGCGCTGTGTACGGAAATGTTTTGTAGGTATAGGTCTGGTGCATCGCGTGTCTCCGGGGCTTCCTCAGCCATCAACAGCGGTGCCGTTCAGCTCTGCAGCGCGTGCCACATTTCCTTGTCGCGCTCGGCTGTCCAGATGCGCGGATGCTTGATGCCCTTCGCTTCATCGACCGCACGCGTGACGTCGAACGGCAGGCAGTGCTCGTAGATGAACACATGGCCGAACTTGTGGTCCATCTTGCTGCGCACATGCGCCATCGCGCCCCTCAGGTCCAGCCCCTGCTGCACGGCCTCTTTCGCCGATGACAGCAGCGTGCTCACGAAGTCTTTGGTGTAGTCGAGGCCGGCGTTCACTTCGGTCGGGTTCATCAGCGCCGGCCCGCGACCGGGCACCAGCTTGTCGGCCTGCATCGCGCGCAGCACCTCCAGCGTGGCTGGCCATTCTTCCAGTTGCGCATCGCCGGTGTAGGCAGCGGCGTCGTATTCGACCAGGTCGCCAGAGAACAGCACCTTCTGCGACGGTATCCACACGATGGTATCGCCCTTGGTATGACCCATGCCGACATGCATGATCTTCACTTCGAGCTTGCCCATGAAAACGGTCAGCTCTTTCTCGAACACCAGCGTGGGCCAGGTCAGGCCGGGCACAGTCTCGACGCCGGCGAACAGGCGCGGGAAGCGGTCGATCTCGGAATGCATGTCCTGCTCGCCGCGCTCGACGATCAGCTCGTACGTGCCCTTCGACGCGATCACCTGCTCGGCGCCCTCCTTGAAGTAGGCCGACGCGCCCAGCACGCGCACTGCGTGGTAGTGGGTCAGGGTCACATACTTGATCGGCTTGTCGGTGATGGTTCGGATATGTTTGATCAGCGCCTGCGCCATCGCCGGCGTGGCGGTGGTGTCGATCACCATCACCGAATCGTCCCCGATGATCACGCCCGAGTTCGGGTCGCCTTCGGCGGTGTACGCGTACGCGTTGTCGGACAGCTTGATGAAGCTGGTTTTCTTTTCCTGCAGGTCGCCCTGCGATGCGAACTTCTTCTCGCTCATGAATGCTCCCAAAACCCGGCGCCGGCGGGCAAAGATCGGTGGATGTACTGGACCGCGACAGCTTAGCCACGAATTCATCCTTGGTCAACGTATTAGATAATAACGAATGGTTTACTTAGGGCGAAACCATCCGTAAACTCATTGCATGGCAGAAGACAACTCCACGGACAAGGGCCGGCGCGGCATACAGTCGATCGAAATCGGTGGGCGATTACTCACTGCGCTGGTCGATGAGGGCGGCCCGATGAGCCTGGGCGACCTCGCGCGCAAGGCCGGCATGCCGTCGGCCAAGGCTCATCCCTACCTGGTCAGTTTCGGCAGTTTCGGGCTGGTCGAGCAAGACCCGCTGACCGGCCGCTACGAGCTGGGGCCATTTGCGCTGCAGCTGGGCCTGATCAGCCTGCACCTGCTGGACCCGGTACGGATCGCGATACCCGCGGTCACCCAGCTGTCAGCCGACATCGACCAGACCGTCGGCCTGTCCGTGCTGGGCAATCTGGGCCCGACCATCATCTACATCAGCGAGTCCAGCTACCCGATCCACGTGAACATGCGCACCGGCACCGTGATGTCGATACAGTCAACTGCCACCGGCCGCGTGTTTGCCGCATTCCTTCCGCCCAAGCAGGTCGAGCGCATGGTCGAACTGGAAAACCGCAATGGCGTGGCCGCCGGCTTCGGCGTGCAGCGCACCAGCCTGCGTGCGCTGGAAGCGATGCTGGCCGAGGTGCGCGAGCGTGGGATGGCGCGTGTCGAGGGCGAACCCATCCCCGGCATCAACGCAATCTGCGCGCCCGTGTTCGAGCACAGCGGCACCATCCGGCTGGGCATCACCGCGATCGGTCCGGCCGGCAGCTTCGATGCGCGCTGGGAGGGCGACATCGCGCAGCGGATCCGCGCGTGTGCAGAACAGGTATCGGCACGCCTGGGGTATCGGCCGCTGGCAGATTGAGCTCAGCTGCGCGCCGGAGATGCTTCAACTGCGGTTCTGCGCGAGCGCACCGGTCGGAAATGAAGCAGCCCGCCGCAACACCAGCAGTGCTGCCTCGCGCCGATCGAGCAGCGAGAACAGCCGGATATCTGCCTGCCGCGCATGCAGGTACGCGGCGTCGGACACGCTGACGCCGTAGGCGCGCAGCAAATCCAGCTCATCAATCAGGTCTTCGGTAGAGTTCACGCGCATCATCTGCTTGCCGTTGCCTTGCTCAGTCATGCTTGATTGTTCATTCGAGATTCATCACGTCACACCTGCGCACCCACGCACAGGTACGCGATGACGACCCACACATCACACCATCACATCGATACGGCCAGCGGCGCGTGTCGTGACCTGATCGCGCCGTCCCATCACCCATTGCCGCAGCACCTCGCCGGACTGGCGGTCCACCACGTTCACGGTCACCGCGTGCTTGCGCGCATCGACATCGAAGGACACGGCCGTGCGTGCGCCGGTCGACAGCGACATGGCGTCAAGCGGCGTTGCTCCGGTGCGCGCGATGTCCATCAGCACCTCGTCAGATCTGCACGAACAGCCAGTAGCCGTTCGCGGTCAGCAGCAGCCCGGCAATGCCGGCCGCTGTCGATACATGCAGCATGCGCATCGAGCGGAACAGCACACCCCAGAGCGCCATGCCCAGGCCCAGCAGCACGATGGATTTCGCGTACACGAACCATTGCTGCCGCTGCGATGCCACTGCACTGGCACCCTGATGCTGTTCGAAGGCAGCCCGCAATTCCTGCTTGCGCTGTTCGAGGAACTGGTCGGCCTGTTCGCGGTCCGACGGCATCTGGCCCTCGGCGACTGCCGCAGCGCCTGGCGCATACGTCGCGGCCACCGTCGCAATGCCGCCGGCACTGGTCGCACCGCCGGCCGCAGCAGCCGCGCCGCTGATGCCACCGGCACCGGCTACACCACCGGCCGCAGCACCGCTGGCAGCGCCGGCGACGCCGCCGCTCGCTCCGCTGCCCACCGCCAGCGCCGCACGCGGCAGTACCGCCGGCGCTGCCAGCGTCACGGCATCGGGCGCGACCCGATAGACCGTCTGCTGCACGCTCGCCATCTGGTGCACGACCCGCGCATCGGTGGCCATGTTCTCGTTGGTGATGAAGGTACGCTCGGCCGCCGTCTCGCCGACCATGGTCGTGCCATAGGTCAGGAACAAGGCTGGCAGCAGCGCACCGCTCCACTGGCGCAGCTTGCGATGCTGCCGCGCCTGTTCCGGGTTGGCCGGTGTCGTGTTCTCGCTCAAGATAGGACCTCCTTCATCGGACGCCAGCAGATACCCGCTCTGCTCGTCCATCGCCATGGATGCGGCATGTTCATTTGTCGCGGACGGCAGATCGATGACCCCGATCGCGCGCTGTTGATCGACGATCACTGCCGCTGCCGGCAAACGGCGTTGCACGGCCGGACCTTTGGGCAGGTGTGGCAGCCGGTTCGCGGCCGTGATCGAGGGCGCTGCGCGCATCGCTTCCAGATGCGTGTCGATGGTTTTCGTGCGCTCGCTGACAGTGCCCATGCGGCCCGTGATCGGATGCGGCCCCTGCACGGTGCCGCTGTCTTCCTTGCCTTCATGATCAAAGCTGCGCCGGTCATCCACGATCGCCGACGTCGATGGCAGCGCATCTGCATCCTCCAGCGCACGACGGTCACCGGGCGTGGTCGCATCGCGCCAGGCCTTGCCGGGCGCGCTGGCGTCGTCGTCCCGCCAGGCGGCGCGCGCGGCAGCAGCCTCGGCATCCTTCAGCGCGCCAAGGCCGACCCCGGCCGCATGACCGGCCGGCGTGCTGCGTCCTTCGGCGCGGTCGGCGTCCTGCCATGCGCGCGCATCGCTGCCTCCCTCAGCATCCTTCCAGTGCTTGCCCGCTGTACCGGCGGCGTTGCCTTTGCCGTTGCCACTCTTTGCCGCAGCGCTCGCATCCTGCATCGCGCGCCGGTCGGCGTCGCCATCGGCGTCTTTCCAGTGACGGCCGCCCTGCTGGCGACCGGCTTCGGTCACATTCGCCTTCTGCTCGCTGATCTCGGCCTCGCGGAACGCGCGCAGGTCGGTCGGGCCATCAGCCCCGGTCGCGGCACCCGCAGCCTGTGCGCCACCGCGCGAATTCTTTTCGAGCGCGCCGATTTCAATGCCGTCATCCAGATCGTCCGACATGCGGTCGATGTTGTCCTGCATCGTCTGCGAGATGCGCGAACCCATCGATGCGTCGCGCGCTGCCGCGGCATCGGCTGCGCGTGGTCGGCGGCGCGCAACCGGCGACGCCGTACCGGCCTCGCCGGTTTCCTCTTCCCATTGCCGCTTGCGCTCGAACACGATGCCATCGCTGCGCGGGCGGGTGCGACCCTGGCGCTCGTCCAGCGGAAAATCATTCTTCAGGAAGATGACGTTCAGGTAGCGGTCGAACTCACCCGCCGCAATGCCGAACGCCGCGAGCATGCGACGGAACAGATCGCGCTCGCCGCCGGCCACCTGACGGTCGGCCATCATCGCGTCGCAGGCATTGAGCAGCACGCACAGCCGCTGCTGTTCATCCAGCACCTGCGCAGCAGAGGCAAGGAACTGCGGCGCACGCACCTGGCTCACATAGCGCAGGCTGGCCTTCACCAGCGCCTGCGAGTTGCCGACCACAGCGTTCAGGCGACCGATCTCTTCCTCGGCCATCGAGCCATCGGCCGACATCATGTACAGCAGCGATACCACCAGCACCATCGGTGGCGTCAAGCCCTGCGCGGTCGCGGCGGCGTCGAAATCACCGAGCACCGAGGTGCGGTCCTTGATCGCGATCGCATCGAAATAGCCATGGAAGGTCGCCTTGCTATGCCCGAGCGCCGCCAGCAGGCGGTCGAACAACAGCAGCTCATCCGTCGCCAGCTGGCCATCGGCCATCAGCGAGTCGCACACATTCATCAGCAGGCACAGCCGCGCCTTCGCATCCAGCACCGCCGGCACTTCCTGCAGGAACTGGTCGACGCTGTGGCTCTCCGCATAAGCGACCGCGCGCCGCAAGCTGTCGTCATCGGCACCGACCACCGATTGCAGCTGGCTGCTCTCGCGATCGGAGATGTCGCCATCGGCCGCCATCATGTACAGGATGGCAACCACGATCGACAGATAAGGGGTCAGCTGCAGTTCGTCGGGCGTGACGCCGCGGCCGCTCCCGCCTCGCAGCGAGCGCGTCAGTGCCCTGAACAGGTCCGGCGAGCCCATCGCTTAACTCCCGATGGCCGTTGCCGGCGCTGTCATGCGTTTCGTCCATGCAGACTGGTTTGCCATGGTACGAACGCTAACGCTGCCGCCCCTACACGGGGATGACAAACGCGTAATTGCGGCGGCGGATTACGCGTTTGTAACAATGCACCGGCGCAGGAAGCGGCCACTCCGCGCAGGCACCGCTTGGCAGCGCGGTGACCACCACAAAAATAACGATGATGTAATCGACGGTAGAAGCATTGCGTCTAATATGTGGCCTGCAGCGGCGCCACAGCGCAGGGGGAGGTGCGCCGCCCACGACGCACAAGAACAATTATCAAATAAAGAATGCTGCCTATGGTCGCGTCCGCTTCCCGACTGCTGCTGGTCGAAGACGAGATCCGCATCGCGGAATTCGTGATACCCGACCTGCGCGCGGCGGGCTTCGAGGTCACGCATGTGAAGGATGGCGCAGCCGGACTGGCAGCCATCCTCAGCGGCGAGCATGAGCTGGTGATCCTTGATGTGATGCTGCCGGTGCTGGACGGCTTCGAAGTGCTGTCCAAGGTCAGGGAAGTGGGCAACCCGATACCGGTGATCTTCCTCAGCGCGCGCAATGAATTGCCGGACCGGCTGGCTGGCTTCGAGATCGGTGCCGACGACTACCTGCCCAAGCCCTTCTTCGTCGAAGAACTGGTCGCGCGCATACGCGCGGTGATGGCCCGCAAGAGCGGCAAAGTCTCCGATGAAATCACCGCCGGCGACCTGACGCTCAACATCGTCAGCCGCCAGGCCAACTGGCATGGCACCGTCGCGCAACTGAGCCAGCGCGAGTTCACGCTGGTCGAGTGCCTGATGCGCTCGCCAAATCGCATCTTCTCGCGACAGCAGATCCTGAAGACGGTCTGGGGCATCAACTTCAATCCCGAGACCAATGTGGTCGATGTCTGCATCCAGCGGATACGCAAGAAGCTGAACCGCCAGGTGCGTGACGGCAAGCCCTTTCCGATCGAGACCATACGCGGCGTCGGCTACCGCTTTCAGCTGGAGCCAAACGAATGAAGAAGTCCTTTCACTGGCATGTCTTCATCCGCATCCTGCTCGTCACCGCCGTCATCATTTATTCCAACCGGCTGATCGCGCACTGGCTGACCACGCACCACCTGCTCGACCGCATCGAGCGCAATGTCGCGGTCACGCTCGACAGCTGCCAGCAGTCGGCCGCGGACAGCAATGCGTTTTTCCAGTGCGTCGCGCAGACCAGCCGTGGCGATGCGCTCAGCAGCATCAACGAATACTATGTGCTGTGCCAGGACAATGGCAAAGGCGCCGGACATGTCGCCCATGCGCCCGATAACGTGCACGGCACATCGGCATTCCCCTCGCCTGCCCCCGAGACACTGAGCTCGGTCTGCGAGCGCGCGAAGCGCCTGCGGCCGTCCGTCACCGAAGCACCGGAAAACATCACCGACGCCGTGGAGCTGCTGCGCCTGACGATCGACGACAATGCCTGGCTGATGTTCTCGTTGCAGGGCAAGCCGGAGGGCGCACGCATGATGGTGCGGCAGGAAGACATGCAGCAATACGTGCAAAGCATCTGGAACCTGCGCGACCGCATCCTGATGTATGTAGCACCCGTCGTGATCGTGATGCTCATCATGCTCACCGTCTATGTGACCTGGACCGTGATGCGGCCGATACGGCAGCTGGAAGCTTCGCTGAACACGCTCACCTCGCGCAACCTCGACCAGCCACTGGACTTGCTGCCGCCGTATCGTGAGTTCAATCAGTTCGTGACCGTGTTCGAGCAATTGCGCGCGCGGCTCAGCCAGAGCTTCCTGCAGACGCAGCGCTTTGCCGCCGATGCGTCGCATGAGTTGCGCACGCCACTGACGATCTTGCGCGGCAATTCCGAACGGCTGATTGCGGAACTACCGACGGGCTCCGAAGCGCAGGTGCGCATGCGCCTGATCGGCGACGAGATCGAGCGCCTGATCGAGATCACGGAAAAACTGCTGCTGTTGTCGCGCGCCGATGCGAACAGCATACGCTACGACATGGAGCAGGTATCGCTGTCGACGATGGTGACCGAGCTGGCACTGGATGCAATGGCCTTCCAGCCGTCGCTGAAGATCCACACCGAGGTCGAGCCCGACATACAGTGGGCCTGCGATCGCAGCCTGACCGAGCAGCTGCTGTTCAACCTGTATACCAATGCAGCAAAGTACAACACGCCCGATGGCTGGATACGCTTTACGCTGGTGCGCCGCGAGGACCGTTTCCTTCTCAGCATCGAGAACCCCTGCGACAACATACCGGCCGATCTGCCCGAGCGCGCCTTCCAGCGCTTCTATCGCGGTGATGCATCGCGCGGCCGCCGCGTTGATGGCGTTGGCCTCGGCCTCAGCCTGTGCAGCGAGATCGCACGCCTGCACAAGGCCACGCTGAGCCTGCAGGTCACCGAGCGCAAGACGGTGCTGGCCACGCTCGAAGGAAGCCTGGGCACGAGCGCATCGCCGGTCTGAAGGCTGCTCGAATCAGCGATCATGCGGCGATCATGCCGCAACCATGCATCGGCCATGCATCGTCCCTCCACCGCGATGGTCGATACCGATTGCCGGCCCCATCGCTGCGCGCGATAATCCCGCGACCACCCAGCCACCGGAGCCGCCCATGGCCTTCAACCCAGAACTCGATCTTGAAATCCAGCGTGACGTGAACGTCGCACCGGAAGCCTTGTGGAAAGGCTGGACCGATCCGGCCATGCTGATGAAATGGTTCTGCCCGCGTCCGTGGAAAGTGGTGGAATGCGACATCGACCTCAAGCCCGGTGGCATGTTCCGCACCGTGATGCAATCGCCAGAGGGGAACAACCTGCCCGAGGGCGTCGGCACCTACCTGCTGGTGGAACCGAACCGGCGGCTGGTGTGGACCTCGGCGCTGGGTCCGGATTTCCGTCCGCAGGCGGCGCCGGACGATGATGGACTGGGTTTTGTGTTCGTGGTGGACCTGACGCTCGAGCCGCTGCCCGGCGGCGGCACCCGCTATCGTGCGGTGTGCATGCACCAGAACGCCGCTGCGCGCGAGAAGCACGAGCAGATGGGTTTTCATCAGGGCTGGGGCGTGGCGCTCGACCAGCTGGTGGAGCTGACGGGGATGCCTGCCTGAGGACGACCACGGCGAGCAGAATCGCAGCTTCAGCTGAACAGGCGGCGCGAATCACCCATCATTTTTCGCAGCTCGGGAATCGCGATCTCCGTGGCTTCGTGAATCATCAACAGGACACTCGCGCTGACGGGTGCTTTCTTGTTGCGGATGCGGCTCACGACAGCTGGCGTTATGGCCAGCGTACGCGCCAGCGCCGCGTCATTTTTCAACGCCATTTTTCCCATCAGTCGGTTCAGGAAACTGTCCGGGCAGTAAGACGCGAGCTTGAGCAAGGCTTTCTTGCGCATGAAATCTCCGGGGTGTTGTTTTGGCATGGCAGATTGACCACACGGGTACGGTACCCGCGACCATCGACCCGCCATCCCTCGAACAGGCGGCAAAATCAGCGTCATTTTCCCGGCTGGCCGGCCAGATTCTTGATCTGGTTAAAATTGTCATCGGGCAACTTTCGTTATGCTTGACCGGTGTGTCCCCGGCGACCGAGCCGTGCAGATCTCCACCGCCGCCTTTTCCGAACCCGAAACTACGCCATCATGAAAAAGATCTCCCTGCTGCCACTGCTGATGTCCCTGTCACTGTCGCTGCTGAGTGTGAGCGCACCAGCCCATGCGGAACTGAAGAAAGTGTTCGAGAACATCCGCGGCACCATCGTGTATGTGGATACCTCGACGCTGGCTGCCAATGGCGACAAGCGGCGCGTGACCGAGATCCAGAATTACCGCAACCCCGGCCCGCGCGGCATGATGTCGATGAAGCTGCTGAAGGAATACGACTGCAAGAACGAGACCGCGCAGATCATCCATTACACGATGTACAAGGGCCCGATGGCCGAAGGCGAAATGATCGGCCGCGTGAACACACCGGGCGATGTGCAAAAGCTCAC
>JACCDV010330271.1_pt1 | contig 37092 bp, 34 predicted proteins | sample 7446131 | NCBI WGS metagenome assembly JACCDV01 (sample SAMN15323448, study PRJNA562643) | freshwater metagenome | isolation source: river surface water | place: USA:Blue River Watershed | collected 2017-08-17
CAACGGCTCCGAGGCAGGCGGCAACGGCTCCGAGGCAGGCGGCAACGGCTCCGAGGCAGGCGGCAACGGCTCCGAGGCAGGCGGCAACGGCTCCGAGGCAGGCGACCAACCACCTGAGAGTGAGGACGCAGAATAATACACAACGGTTGGGTTTCGAAGAGCGGCGAGAGAAAAAAATGATGCGACATAAAATCCCCAAAAAATAACAAAAACAATGCATCAATTGGTTGGTCAGAGATGGAAAAACAGATAAACACAAAAAAATGTGGTTTTTTTTTGCCAGGAATGAGAATTTACTTTAATTAAATTTGAATTAAATAGTTAACTCTATATAACAAACAAGAGAATGAACCTATCCGATGAAACACTACGTATTGTGGCTAGTTTAGAAATGAACATTAACCCAATCGGGCATCATCTGGATAGCATTAATGATTTTTACGATACGGGTATTCCGCAAATCTGTACGGATACATTTGCCATTGATATCGATGCTGTAAATCCCCGAAAAGACACTGAGGAAGACCGCGATATCACGAAGATTACTGTTTCCGTTGTTGTGACTGATGTCACATTACATAAGCCAACAATGCGCTTATATAAAAGTGGGCGAGTCGTTCCACTCACGCCTTCAATGGCGCGGAAAAACAACAGAAATTACAGCAGCCCTCTTCGGATTAATGCAAAGATCCACGCAGTTGCTTATCGTAAATCAGGTGCAACAATTGAAAAAGACCGAGAAATTAAAAATTACCAAATCTGTCGCGTTCCAACAATGATTGGCTCCAAATTGTGTCACACATATAACGCCAGCCGAGAAGAAAAAATCAAATTAGAAGAAGACCCAACTGATTTGGGTGGATATTTTATTATCGGTGGTGTTGAATGGGTTGTTATTCTAATTGAGAATATTAAATATAATGTTTTCCATGCCTATCACAACAAAGGTTATAAAAAGGAACTTGCGCGCGGCGAAATAATTAGCAAGCCAGGCGATGCATTCGAAAATTCTAGCGAAATTATTATTACGCTTTATGCTAACAATCAACTTTGCTGCAAACTAATTAATATTAGAATGCACAAGGACAATACAGAACTTGATATGCCATTCTACGTTGTTTTCAGATTACTTGGCATAACTTCGGACGAAGAAATGTTCAGTCACATAACATACAAAGATTCGCTAAACGACAAAATGGTTAAACGTTTAATCGATGCAATGGAATGTAAATATCCACAACTCCCGGATGCGCGCAATATCTATACACAATCCGAAACTATTCAATATCTTTCGGAACATTTAGATACCTTTAAAAAGTATTACGAAAAAGGTCAATTGCTTGGGGATGATGAAAACATTCTTAACAAAAAACAGTACATTAATAAAATTTTGCTTAATGTTATTGATAAATATTTTCTGCCACATATTGGAACTGACGAACAAAGTCGATATGTGAAGGCGCGATTTTTCGGGCATCTTATCAACCGATTACTTTTGGTTGAGATGGGTAAAATTCCAAGCACAGACCGTGACTCATATGCTAATAAACGCATTCACCCGACTGGAATTTCGTTCAGTAAGGCGTTCAAGACGCAATACAATTTTGCATTTGTGCAAAAAATCAAGCGCGCGATTATGAAAGAAATTCAAAATACACAATTCAACACAATCAATTGGGAACGTGTTGTGACACAAAGCATCACTGAGGTCGAGTTCGAAAAATCACTTGCGCAAGCAATTACGACATCCGGAACCGTATCGAAAATCGGTAATGCACAATTCAAAAACCATTTAAGCACGCAACAACTGCATCGAAAAAATCCATTGAATGTGCTTTCAACACTTCGGCAAATTTCTTCGCCGAATACAACAAGCGCTAAGGCATCGGCGCGCGCCGACATTATGCGACGTGTTCATTCGTCATATCCAGGTTATATTTGTCCGGTTCAGTCAGCTGATACCGGTGAAAATGTCGGAATGTATAAGCAACTAGCAATCTCGTCGCGCATCACTAATATTATTCCGTCGATTATCTTAAAGACAATGATTTTAGAAGATGATTTATTCATTCACATAGACGACACAACAAGCGAAGACATAACATTATCATCCCTGTCAAAAGTGTTTGTGAATGGAGAATGGATTGGATTGACAGCGTATCATGTGGAGTTCGTCGAAAAATACATTATGATGCGCCGCGAAAGTAAGATAAACATTTATACGTCAATCGTTCAAGACATTTTGCAGCGAGAAATTCATCTATGGGTTGATGTCGGGCGTATATTACAACCATTGTTAATTGTCGAGAACAATTATAACCCAAGGAAATTAAAAGATTTCACACAAGGAATCAAAATAACTCCACAAATTTTGATGGGTTTATATTCCGGCAAATATGATATCCATGATTTACTGAAAATGCAAATCATCGAATATATTTCGCCCGAAGAATCCGAAACATTGCTTGTAGCTCGTTCATACAAAACATTAATGGAAAATCAAAAGAATTATTTGGCGCAATTTACACATTGCGAAATTCCGCAAATGATCTTGGGTATTGCCGCATTGACGTCGCCGTTTTCGCATTGCAACCAATTGGCGCGCGTTTGTTATCAAACTAACCAAGTCAAACAAACAGGCTCTTGGTTTTCTCTTAATTGGCGACATCGCTCTGAGAAAGAAACATTTTTGCAGTATTATAATCAAATCCCGTTGGTTAGAACCATGTCTAATAATTATATGACCGCGTTTGGCAATAATGTCATTGTTGCCATTATGTGCTTCGGCGGTTTCAATCAAGAAGATTCGTTGCTCATGAATAAATCAGCCATCAAACGCGGTCTATATACTGGTACACATTTCTCGTTCGAGAAAACCATTTTAGAACGCGGTGAATCTCTTGGTATGCCAAATATAGCAGATACATCTGATATTAAAGCAAATGCCAATTACAATAAATTAGTAGATGGTATTATTCCCATTGGAACCGTCATTGTAAATAATGACGTCGTTATTGGCAAACGCGTAGAGTGCAAAGATGAAGGTGCTATGCCATTTATCGACAAAAGCATTGTATATCGCGGAAATGAAACCGCAATTGTTGAAAATGTTATTGTTGGGCGGAATCAAGATGATGCAACTATTTGCAAAGTCGTTTATCGCACAATTCGTCCAGTGTCTATTGGTGATAAATTTAGTTCGCGTGCTGGTCAAAAAGGTGTTTGTGGTATGCAATATCAACAAGAAGATATGCCATTTACATCTAATGGATTATGTCCGGATATCATTATGAATCCTCATTCAATTCCATCTCGAATGACTGTTGGCCAATTAATTGAAGGTATTGTTGCAAAAAACTGCGCCCTGAAAGGAGTTGTTTCCGATGGAACGGTGTTCAACAATATTGATATTGATGAAACAGTAAAGGAAATTCACAAGACAAGTGTTTGTTTGGAAAGTGTGAAAATGCATATGAAGAAACATCCAAAAAAATCACTTGATCAAATTTATGAAGATATCGGTTATCGACCTTCCGGATATGAGCGGATGTATAATCCCGAAACGGGCAGACGAATCGAAACATCAATTTTCATAACCCCGACATTCTACCAACGCCTGCAAAAATTCGTGGCGGATGCAGTTTATGCTGTTAGCACTGGCCCAACAGATGCCATTACGCGACAGCCAGTTTCGGGTAAAGCATCTGGCGGTGGATTGCGTCTTGGTGAAATGGAGCATGATGTGTGCATTGCCGATGGCGCCGTTGCATTCTTGCAAGAGAAGTTTGTTAATCATTCAGATGAATTTATTATTTATATTTGCGCAACATGTGGGAGTCGCGATTCTGTGATCGTAAATCACAATAAATCAATTTATAAATGCAATCATTGTGGCGACTTAGCGAAAATTGTTAAGGTTCTATCTGCTTGGAGTACTAAATTATTTATGCAGGAAATGCGTGGGATGAATATTAAAACATCATTCGATATCAAAACTCCAAAGTTCGAAAAGCATTTGTAAAACATATTTACCTTGATGGCAACCTACTTATTTTGATGGCAGACTATTTATTTTGATGGCAGACTATTTATTTTGAGATATACCAATACTAATACTTTTAACAATTGCCCACACAAATGAATTTGTGATTGCGACATTATAATCTCCAATTATCATGCCGCTCAAAAAACCAATCATAGCTCCATCAACTATTCCATTAGATAATTCATGGGTATGCAATCGGGCATTTTGCATCTGTTCGCAAATATCTTTAACTTCGGCCTTCTGTGCTTCATTCAGAGAACCAGAATTTAAAATAAATGTATTTTTTTGATATTGTTGATTTTGTTTTTTTGCATTGAGAACCCGTAAGTCACGTGCAAATGCCTTTACATAAAAGGCAAGAACAAATAACAGCAGGATGATAACTACGCTAACAGAGATATTATTTAATCCTTTCATTTATATGATCGCAAATATAATTTGCGATCATAATTTATATTTACATATTTGTATATTTGTAGTTGGGGAATACATAAAAATGGGTGGTGGTGGTTCCAAACAAACATTACAATCGGATGTTGTAACGAGTCTTATTTCTAACATAACTAATAAACATATGCAATCATGTATGAGCACATCAGCTGTTTCGCAGGTGATTTCAATTACTGATTCATCATATGTTAATATCACTGGTAATAAATTTAGACAGAAATTTAAAGTAACTATGAATTGTAGTTCAAGCATTGAGGATTTAGAAACGCTGCAGAATGACATTGCGAATGCGATATCACAGTCTGGTGCACAGACCACACAAGCAGTTTTATCGGCAATTAATTCTATGGTAGGTGAAAAAGATACAGTCAATAATTTATCTAAGATAAAAAATCAAGTTAAAACGGATGTCACAAAAGAAACAATAATGCAAATTCAGACATCAATTAATGCGAATCAAGGAATTGTTGTTGAAGGTTCTGATCATGTTTCAATCACAAATAATTCACAAGAACAAATTGCGGATCAGGTTACTGATATTATGAACAAAACATTCAATAATACTTCACTTATCAATGAAATGAAAAATCAAGAAACACAACAAGCTAAACAAGATCAGCGAAATCCAATTGCTGATACAGTTAATGCTATTGGTGATGCTGGCCAAAAAATATTAAATGGGCTCGGTAATTTATTGACAGCTCCTTTGTTTGCTATTCTGCTATTTATATTTATAATTATTGCGGCGATTGTTCTCAAAAGAAAATTGTTAGGTGATAGTCCAAGCTATGGTTATGACTCATATGATCAATATAGCTCATATACAACAGATGGCTCATATAACACAGATGGCTCATATAACACAGATGGCTCATATAACACAGATGGCTCATATAACACAGATGGATCGGGTAGTGCATATGATGCATCACAAACATCTATAGTGCAACCATCTTCACCACAATAATAGTCTGCAAAAAAAGATCATGTTTTACTTAATTCTTTACTTTAAAGTTTTCATGAATTCGTGTAAATTTTTTGACGAGCATGACCGATTACATGATCGACAAATTGGTTCTAGATTTGTTAAGATTGTTGGTCCGCCGTGCAAATACGACTCGATATGACCGCATTCGAAATCATCAATATCGATTTGGCCCTTGCATGAAAAACACTTGCCATTTGTTTTTTTGTTACGTTTATCCCAGACTTCTCGTCGCAATTTTTTAGAAATTGCTGGGCGTTTCTTTTTAAAACACGTATAACAAGTTCCTTCATACTTGTCCAATGTTATTTTTCTAAACTGCTTCATACAACAACTGCATTCACCACGTTCCATGTTCTTCGAACCATCGCTATTGGATTCCGCAATGGCTGTTGGAATATCCTCATCGCTTTCTGATGATAAATCGACTGCACTACCGAGCTGCACCATTAACAATTGTTTTCCATCCGTGATTGGAATATAGAAATCTTTATACATAATCGGTAATGGTGGGCTTAAATCAGGCGATGGCTTCTCGTTATCATTATCCACAAATTGATATTGATTATTTTTAATAGTTTGGCTTATATAAAGTGGTGTTGAATTTTTTGTTAGTTGCAATGAATCAATATTCGAAATAATGAACCAAGCACGGATCCATTCGTCCGAAACTTTCACGCCATTGACTGTTTCTCCGGCGCCAATAACATATCGGGATTTATCTGCGATATTACACCCAAGATGGCAATTGATAGTTTGGATTGCCACAAATGCAGAACTCATCTTGTTACATTTGTAATGATGTTTATTTAATATAAAATTAATATATGCGTATATGTTCTTTTTAAAAAGAAAGAACATTAAGGACGCCAAACAAAATACTTGAATTGGTGTGAGCGCAATCTCCATTTTAACGTGTTTGTCGCAACTTAATGAGTATGCAACAACTTAACATGTATTCCACTACTTATACTACTTATACTACTTATACTACTTATACTACTTATACTACTTATATGATATATCATATAAAATTAATATATCATATGGAGTGGGTGATGAGAAATTTAATATTTGCTTATGAGCACTACAAAAAAAATATTAGTGGGATCATGAATTATGAATTATGAATGCTTCGTTCAGAATAACATCTTTCACTTTTTAGGAGCACTCTTATTTGAACCGCTGTTAGAACTCTTATTTGAGCCGCTGTGTGATTTTACAGTAGGGTTTTTATCAATCTTCATCGTTGAAACGGTTGTAGTTGTTACAATAATTGATGATTTTTCCGATGAAACTTTCTTATAACATCGGCCACATGTTCCACCATAATTTTGTAGAGTGGAACGTTTAAACATCTGACCGCAATTATAACACGGAGCTGTATCATTAGCGATATTAACAACTGTTGCTTTGGCAACAGCTGAATTTACTTTTTTAACATTAGTTGCCAAACGTCTTTGCATCATTGCTATGAGAGGTTGTTTTGATTGATAATTATTAATTCATATTTATTTAATATATAATACACAAATAACGCACATATAATGCACATATAATGCACAGCAACTACGTATGATATAATATGTCGCTGTTATTTAATTAATTCAGAAATTATAAAACTACATATAAACTTTTATATGTAGTATATACATGCATAGAATACTAATTCCGTTATTTGTGATCGTAGCTATATTTTTAATTTATCATTTTGAGACAAGCCATTTTAAGGATGGTGAATATCAAAATAGAACCCCCGATAGTTTAATGTATCTGGGATGGAAGCCTGTCACTCGGCAAGAATATGTTCGCTTTGATAAATTCGATCCAATTACACGATTTCCTCCAGTAAAAAAAGTATCGGCCGTTGAGCGTGCATTATCGAATTTCACGCCTAATAAATATGAAGATCCGGTATTCATAGCAAATAATATTCGGGCACGGCCGCTCGCAGATTACCTTAATAATTGAAGGGTCTGTTTCAATAATCAAACAGTTTGCCAGAATAATTGTTAAATTATCCCATATATGTCAAAATGATATCCTTTGTTTTTTGTAATTCCTTTAAAGGCATCATAATGTTATCCATAATAAGTATGCTTGAATCATTTGTGCGATTTATTTTAGCAATTACTTTACCGATGTAATTATAGTTATTTGTATACATTTGCGTATCATCTGGTAGTTCAACACTTTTGTTCACATGAATCATCCTCGATGGATGATGAATGTTTAGGATCTTCGCAGATATTTTTTTAGAACTTGGATTTGTGAATTTTTCAGAATTTGGCTTGTATTCGAAGTAATAGAATAGAACTAACAAAAGAATTATTGCGAATGTTACATATATCATAATTGTTAAAGTGCTTCTATCTTTAAATTATATACAGATAAACAAAATAGAATTTAACCAAATTAAATTAAATAAATCAAACCAAACAAATAAATTAATTAATTTATTTAATTTATTTAAATAATTACTTTTATAATTAAATAATTACGAAAGACATGCAGAAAAAAGAAGAAAAGCCCAAACGCGGACCTGGACGACCGCCATCGGATATCAAAAAAACACAAGTAAAGAATTTTGGAGTATGTGATTTTCCGTTGAACGAAGAACATAGAGTTGAATTTATATGTAAATACCCGACACTATACAAGAAGTTATATGGATTGTATAAAAACACAGACGTTATCGAAATCGTATTCTGTTTTTCCCAAAGCACCCTTAATATGTTTGGTGTTAATGGCTCGCTGGAAGTGATTAATAACACGTTAATTAACTGTAACAACATTTATCGATATTATTGCACCGAAGATATTATGTTTACAATGACGAAAAATGTCAGTGAAAAGGTCATCAACCGCATTGACACAAAACATTATGATACAATGCAAATAATTGTCAAAGATACAAGCGAATTAGTAAATAATATAGAGATTTTGCTATGTAATTCATCTATGGATTGCAAATCCATCCATGTGCTTGGCGTCAATCCACAGGTTAGTATCAATTTAGATGATAACCTATATGGTAATTTATGGGACGAGAAATTATATCCCGTGAGCTTTACGTTACCGCATAAACTCTTCAAGAAATATATAACAGACATTCAAAATATTGTGAGCAGCAATGGAACATTAAGAATCCAAAGCATCCTTGATGATTCCTTAACATTCGAGTATTCGGATGATTGTCGATCGGTTGTTGCGCGTGAAGAATTCAACAAAACTAAAATTAAACTAAAGCACAGTGGTGATGCTTTTGTGATTGCTAATAGTATTATCATCAGCAACTTAAAAAAACTAAGTGGGTCAGAAATTTCCGATACTGTAACTATATATATCGATATTTATCGTGATATGATGTGCGTATTTAATATGGATGATTCTATGGTCACGAAATCTCTTATTAAGATTGTTGATTTGCGCCAGGCGTGATAGACAATCATCCAAATATTCTATTGCGTAATCGTATTCAATATTGCGTATAATATTTTGGTGATTTCCATATAATATTCTTCTACTTTAACCATGTGATTATAGAAAAGTTTCTCAATGTTTAATATTTTTTCATGATCCGTTAATTTGTTGTCATGATAGATTTTTGATACTTTGTTAAAACGAATATTACAGGGTGGATATTTCGGCATATTACCGCTCTCGGCCAATTCTTTAACGCTATTGAGTTCCGGCAGTTCCGGAACTATAGGCAGTTCCGGAATGAGGCTAATTTTTTTGATTATACCATTCTTTAATTCGCGCTCGTCCAAATTGAAGTTATAACCACCGGATGCAGATGCATCCGATGCAGACGCATCTGGCATAGATGTATCCGTATTTAAGGCTTGATGCGTTCTGCGAAGCGCATCGAGATAATCACCCTTTAATCCATAACGCTCTTTAATATATGATTCAACGTTTTCGGCACTTCTGCTATTTATGGCTTTCCCAACATGATCCATAGCCTCATGTATATCGAACGCACCCATAATTGTATCACCGATTGCATATTCAGCCGCGCCACCAATCACAATATTGTAACCACCACATTTTACCTTCTCGGTTTTTGTTTCCTCGATGCCGCCTGTAATCTTAAGATTGTTTTCGAATTGCTCATAATCAATCGGCATGATAGAATTTATAATCTGAATATTTATATAAAAGAAAAAATACTTTTGAATAAAATTGCATTTGCCGGAAGATATTTTTTGGTTTATATATAAATAATGGTGAATGAAGTATACTTAGATTACAATAGCACAACCCCAATTAATGAGAAGGCTAGGGCCGCATTAAATGATTGGGCTATGATTTCGAAAAATCCATCATCGGATTGCAAATCAGCCAGAAAATGTCGCGCAATGATAGACGAATCCAAGCGCATATTAATGGAACACACATCATGTTCTCTCAATCCATCGCATAAGAACTATTATTATGTCATATATACAAGCGGTGCGACTGAAAGTAATTGTTTTATTTTGAAAGAATGCGCAATGGCGTATTACCGGAAATTGCAAATTAAACCATGTATCATTGTGTCCGCCGTTGAACATGATAGTATTTTATCATGTTGCGAATACATGTCTAATAATAACATGGCAGATATTGTGTATATCAAACCCAATTGCGAAGGCGCAATACCGTCGACGGCGGTTGAAAATGCAATTCGCTCAAATTCGAATATCGCACTTATAAGTATTATGTATGCGAATAATGAAATCGGAGTTATTAACAACGTGCGCGATATTGGTGCGCTTGCACACAGCAACAATATACCACTGCATGTAGATGCAGTTCAAATGTTTGGAAAATATAAAATTAAACTACCTGATAGTAATATCGACGCAATGAGTGCATCTATGCATAAGCTATACGGGCCGGTTGGCGTTGGTTTATTATTTGTGCGAAAAGAACTTGTTGATGGTTATGGGTTAGAAGCTCAAATTCATGGCAAGCAACAGGCCAAACTAAGGGGCGGAACTGAAAATGTTATGGGAATTGCATCATCAATTGTGGCATTAAAGCATACGTTCGCGAATCGAGAAAGTAAAAATGACCATCTATTAAACTTGCGAAAATATCTAATCGCGGAACTTGGAAAAATTTATCCAATCGGCGATTATCCAAAATATGTTATTAAGAGTCGGCGCGACGAAGCCGATATGAGCAATATTGATTACGACCCGGCCTCATTGGGAATCGGCAAGCGCAAAGTAGAAACTTCGATTGATTTTGAACCTGTTGAAATAATTATTTTTGGACCACCTGTCAATCAGCCATTTCGATATATACCAAATACTGTTTTACTTTCCGTAGTGAAGAATGTGCATGATAAATATGGTGTATTCTGCAATGTTAAGCTTAAGCGCGATTTGGATAAACGTGGATTTGTCGTTTCAATCGGCTCGGCTTGTAACACGTCTAATTCGGAACGAAGCCACGTGCTAAAAGCAATAGAATGTCCGGATGTCGTTAGTAGAGGCGTAATTAGAATATCATTCGGAGACATGACAAAAAAATCAGAAATAAATGAATTCATAAATGCCTTTAGAGAGTGTTGTGAAAAACAGATCGTGAAGGATGCGAAACGACAACCAGCAGTCAAAACCAAACGGAAGTAGTAGTGTAGATGCGGTGTTTACTGAGGTGTTTATTGAGGCGTTTATTGAGGCGTTTATTGAACGGATAGGTGAGATTTATTATAGACTTCGGGACAGAAATGATATGGACGAGGGTAGCGATTTCAGCGAGTTAGAAGCGGATGTTTTTCATTTATTAGACAAAATTATGCATACACAGTCACCAACCTTAAACTCAAATGAGGTAAGGTTAATTGAACGTTACGTAGAAGTTTATATGTCATGATACAGGGCCGATGGAGTGCTGTAACATTGTAACATTGTAATATTGTACTATATTACTCATCATCCATGGCTAAATAAGTAAGTTTAAGTGGAATAAAGAATCGCTGTGACCCGAATATAATTCGGGTCACGGTCACAGTTCCTGTTGCACCGGATGAATCTAGTGCCGCTATTTCAAAAGTATTTGCGGTTTTGTTTTGAATAATATGCCCTTTTTCTTGATTGGCCAAAGTAATTAATGCACTATCGGCATTTACGTCGCCGGTTGTGAAACCTTCAAGATAAACCAGGTCGCCATTACTAAGTCCGTGATTAAAACTTGTTGTAAAGACAGCTGGATTTGCTGTTGAAACACTTGTTGGAGCCGGATCATGATCATGTCCAAATGTGATTCGTTCGGCTGGTGAACCGAAAGAAACAGTTAGCGATGACAAACCAGTAATTGGTCGCGCAAATTTAGTTTCGGCTGCGCCTTCGAATGCCGGGATTAATTTTAATCTTTCAGTTCCTGTATCAGTGGCGATATTCTCTGCATTAAACAAGAAATGAAAACGCACTTTATCATTTATGATACCAGCCTGTGCTGAAAATTCATGAATGAACATGGAGATTTGTCTAAATTCTGTGAATGCATTGTCTTCAATATTTGGCAAATAAATAGTTCCACATTCCACGGAAACAATATCCTTGATGAATCCGATGCCACTAACTGTTCCTTGTCTAACATTAACGCCTTCATAGAAATCCCATCGAATATTATTACGCGCATTTTGATCGGCATCCGAACGAATACGGTTGCGTGTATCCAACATCAACAATGGATAACCTACTTCCAAAGATTGCCTGCTCAATGCGCGCATGAGCGATCGGCCATTTGTAAATCCCAAAAAACTTGTGCATTCGGCTTGCTGTGTCGAATCACTTTTTTTTTGATGATAAATAGCGGTGCTATCGGGATTACGTGTGGCTTTAGATGCGACTTGTGACAGTAACGTTGCATTAATGTCGTCGTCATCATCATCGGACGATGCACCCTCATAATACATGTCTTTATGGAGGGCATTTAGATATTTTTGTTTAAATATTTTGGCAATGTTGCGCTTCTGTTCATCAATCTCATTGTTCTCGAGGAAATAATCATCCATAGATTGAATCGTTTCGATAATTCCCGCAATCTCATCCTTTGATATTCTATGTGATGGGTTGTAATCATTGGTCATTAATTTATTGTAAATTTTTAAAATATCCGTGATTGATTTATCAGTTAATAGAAAACTACGAACTTCTCCTGCATCCATGTTTAGCGGTCAGTTGAATGATGCTATAATGATATGTTAATGATATACTATAATATCGAAATATTTAATATATTTAAGAATATTTAAGAATATTTAAGAATATTTAAGAATATTTAAGAATATCAAATTTTCCACGATATTATAATATTATTTTAATGGTATCATAATATTATTTAATGACATTATGTTAGTTTGCCAACTCTATCATACAAATTATCTTGATTCCACCATTCGCGATATTCATTCGCATTCAATTCCTCATTTAAGTTATCATAATAAGGCTTCACGCGATTAGTTTGGCGAATTATGTTTTCTTTGGCCCTAAGTTGAAGACGATTATTATAATGACTCATCGCATTATCGGCCCGCGACGCTAGTGTGGAACCTTCAAATCGCAATAGTCCACTTTTTGTTACTCCGATTGGAACGGCAAACGTAGGGCGGCCATCTTTGTTGTATAATCCCACATCTGTGTATCCGGGTATATATGGTTTGTTCTTATATCCATCAAAATCAGTATCACTTGTGTTGATATTTAGCACAGAATCAACTAATAAATCTTCCTTTTCGCTTTCAGACAACGGAGTATTATCACTTGATAAGCCATTATTTCCCACCATTTTTTCGTCGGAATATTGTTTCAACAGAAATAATACACATCCCGTTAGTATTACTGAATATGTAACAGCACATACCCCGTAGGTAACACTGAGAATGATAATAATAAAGAATATAACAAATAGTAAAATTACTTCTTTTGTGCTATTATCCATTTTTTTACTTTTACCGAATTTGGTTATATATTGACAAATAAAAAAATAGTGGCTGAAAATATTCATCTATTATTTATTTGCTATTCATCTATTATTTATTTGCCACTTACTTGCCACTTACTTGCTCGTTTGATGGGCAATAAATTTCATGCGACTTACGAAATTGCGCATTAACACGTATGGCGGGGTTATATGACACAGAAATCTGACGATCTTCGAATCCATTAACTTGCTTAATATTCTGCGCAAAGACTCGAATGCTCACATCGCACCGATAGTTATAGTAGTTTTCGTTGAACGACAGAAAATCTTCATTTAAATCGTAAATTCCAACCCTATAACCTGGATATCTAGACATAATCGGCGATGCTATTTCTTGGATCAATGCATAATTAATGCACATATCGAGCAAGTAATTGCCGACATATACAATGTCAACGTTAAACATTCGCGATAACGTTGATAAATCATCGCTAATGCATTCCTTTTTTATTCCTCGGAATGGGTTGTACCAAATGAAAATAATATAAATGGTATCCGGATCATTACAGCAAATATATGCGAGAATGTCTCGCACAATCTCGAATACTGCGTCCACGTTTTTTTGTGGCGCCTCGTTTATTTCCATTAATCTCAACACCATGTTTGTTATGTCCATTATTACAACACGATCGGTATCTTTGGCCGTTTTTATTCGTTTCATTATCTCTCGCGTTTCAACACTACCATCGTAAAATGAAGGCATCACGGTACGCCGAAGGTATCTTGTGGTGATGTATGGCGGTAGTTGCTCGACCATGTAGAATCCCTCTTTCGCACTCATGGCTGGCATGCATCGCAATATTATTTTTCAGTTTTTTTCGAATTATTCAATTGGATTTCAATTGGATTTCAATTGGATTTCAACTGGATTTCAATTGGATTTCGATTGGATTAATTAACACCATTTACTGAATATCCAATTCCGGTTGAATATCTTTCCCGTCCACACTATTGTCGATTTTATTAATCTGTGTATCTAATAAATTAAACATTTGATTGAGTTTTGGGTTACTGGGTTGCATAGAAGATATTTTTCGATAATAATTTACAATAATGCGGAATTCGCGCGTTAGGGTAGGACTAATACCAGTTTGATTTTTGCTGACATCCAAAATAAAATTCTCAATAATGATGGTTGGGTTTTTGCTGATAACAAAATCTTTATAATAACCGCCGAAATTATCCTTCAATAAATCAACCGAATTCAAAATTCGCTGAAACGCATGTTTGCATCTGGAAAGTTCCGGGATTTTCTGCACTTGAGCAATTGAATCAATCATAACATGTGAGAATTCTGTAATATCTACATCTGGACTTGTGACAATATTGTAAATATCCAAAGAAACTTTATATAAGATTTTGAATGTCCTAAGCAAATATTTTTTAAGTTCCTCATTTAATTGACCAACCCAAAGTAAATATAAATCAATATCCGTAAAATCAAATAATTTATGTCCAATTGTTGACCGCACAATCCATTCATCATTGTCTTCCAGAACTTGTTCGTTGTGTTTCGCAAAAAATGCGCAGACTTGAATGCATGTATTGATGGTATTTGAGTGCTTGAAATCGCCCCAATGTTCGTTTAAGTTTGTCTTATCCCATATGTTTTTATCTAAATATTGCAACATTGTATCGCCGCGTTCCTTGAGCGGTCTTAAAATTTCGGGATTACATACAGTATTAACTGGTGAATCATAGATTAAAATTAATAATTTTGCGATTTGCTTACACTTAATGCGCAGTTTTTCATATTTCGGAAAGATGATTTCAATGTCGGCTTTTTCGGGATTGATAATTTGCGTGAACATATCACTCAATCCCTCATTTGATATTTTCTTCACTTTGGCAGCACACATAATTTTCGTATATATATAATAATTTTAAAATGTTTAATTTATAACTTTTGTGTCTATTTCTTTTGATATAATAAACAACAATTCATTCTTCGAAAAAAAAAGATTTATATGACCAAATGACTCAATAACTCAATAACTAAATGATTAAATGACTCAATAACTAAATGATTAAATGCCTTGACTCATAACTTTCGGTAAGAAATAATGATGTTCAATATTGCAACCACAATTTTATAAACATGGATTCGTTCTGCTTCATTTGATTGTTTGAATAATTTGTAAATAATATCAATAACGTTGGATGTTTCTTGGTCATCAATCGATAACTCCGATTTGATATCATCAATAACATCCCAATTATAATTTCCATCGTTGTAAATTGACTTAATAATTTTTCTATGCGACCACACAATTGGCACTGATTCATCAATTAGATTCAACGGAGTTGCTTTTATTAACATCATAATCTTTGTTCTGGTAGCTAATAATGTCCCATCATTTTTGATAATGTCTGGATGAAGAAGTAATTTAATGGCATCATTAAATTCTCCGGCAAGCCTAATTTTGTCAGCGTTGTAATGCATTTTTATAATGAGTAAAAAAAAATATCTAAATGATAAAAGATATTTTTTATATCAGATGATTTTTATATTAAGCCAGATAATTTTTATATTGGGTCAGATGATTTTTTATGTTGCTGTGGTTACGCACTCGCGGCTTCTGGGTGATGCGCGTGATGTTTTGACGTTCCATTCCTGGCCTCACCGGATGCCTTGGCTTTCTTCTTGGCATCTCCCTTGGCTTTCTTCTTTGAATATTCTTGTTTGGCCTTTTGTTTTTTCGCAGGCGGGCGTGGAACAGTATCGTGTTGCGTAGTTGTCTTATCAAACAAATACTTCTTGGGGTTGAAATCAACTTTCTTTCCGTTTTCTACATCCTTCTTGGAATTAGCTTTGTCGGTGGAATAACGATGCCACATATCACAGCGTCGCTGAGCTAATTCCAAAACCTTGAAATCATGAACATTAAACAGTTGAAGAATATACTTTGTTGTTCGAATAACTTGTTTGCTAACAACAGTCTTTGCATTCTTTTCCTCAAGAAGCATTCTAAGACCATCGGCCATCGGCCCCTTGATGAATTCAACGAGCAGCTTCGAAACAAATTTCTTGAAGACATGAGAAATTCTATTTTGATTGGTGTGGCTTGTATCGATGTGCATTTTGGCGATGCTGGCCACGTAAAACACGAAATTCGACACGCGTTTGTGCTGTGGCTCAATAATCAATGACTCATCGAGATCATCGGATTCTTCCGCATCATCGTTCTTATCATCAGATGGCGTGTAATTGTATTCTTCACTCAAGGTCTGACGAATTTGATTGCGGAGTTGCATTTTCTGAAGCTTAAACTCGTTATCGGAAATCGTCTTCTTTAGAGATTTAAGATTGGCCAATTCGCGTTCATATGTCTCTTCGAAAAGCGCCTCGAAATCGACATCTTGGCGGAATTGCACAAATGATGGTAAATTAGCAATGAGTGGATACAAACTTAGTGACTCAATGCCTTCCATCATATATTTCTTGTGTACATTTGTCATGTTATTCTTCACAGTATTTTTAATTGCATGATGACTTAACTCATGGGCGAGTGAGTCGACGATTGACGACAGTGCAATTAACGCATTGACAGCAATTCGGCATTTGGAATTACGAACTGCTTCAGCTGCTTGCTGATGCTCGGTCATCTCACTCCACTTCTTTTTCGTTTTCACGCCTTCCTTTTCAGAAGGCACATAAAACTCGAGCTCAACATCTTTTCCGGTTTCCTTGTTCATTCTTTTTGTTGAGGGTTCGAAGTCATCAACACAATCCTGAATTCGCAAAGCATCCGCATCCGTGAGCGTATCAAGTGATTCACCATTCGACTCGCATTGATAGATGAGTTTAAGAAGGTTATCATATTCTTGGTTAAGACTACTATTTAGGAATTTTTTAACGCGGCTAATGGGAATGGTCGTTCCAACGACATCTTCCGGAGAAACACGCATCGTCTTCTGTTCTTGTAGAACAAGTTCTGCCTTAGCGTAAACATCCATACTCGACCAAGCTTCAAGCTCTTTGGTCTCAGATTCGCTAAGACTTTTAGATTTCTTCATTTTGGCCAATTTACGGTTATATGCCTTTTCACAGAAGGAGAATAATGTTTTTTGATTGTCATCTAGACTAGACAAATCTTCTCCAGACTTGCGAAGTTCCGCAATACGCTTTAAAGTCTTGTTAAGCAATTGCGTGTCGATCGTTGAGGTCTCATCGTGCTCCGCCATGTTTGTTTTTGTTATGCTTATGTTTATGCATTTCTTTAATATAAAATCCACATTATCTGCTCCAATTATTTCACACATCATCGAAATATGATTGTTGTTCGACCCGTGGCAATTAAATATTTAATTATAAAAAAAATATTGTTACATATACAAAAAACATCATATGTTCATCACCTCGAACACAACAACCGCGCCACAACACTCGACCGATTTCCACACAAATTTTCGATTTGTTTCTCCATGATCCGTTTTGGTCAAAGTGTAACGGGTCTTTTTTTTCTCGCAGTTATCACATGTGAATGAGAAGCACTCTTTTCCATCGGCTACAATCTCCCCATCCAAATAGTTGAACTCACGTTCAAAGCATCTCTTGCAGATCTGTATAGTCGAGACGGTTTTTGTTCCTGCGCGGGTGGTCTTGACTACTTTGCGATTGGCATGTGGTTGCGGCGTATGTCCGCAATCCAACAACTTTTTGTCGCGTGTTTCCTTTGGAATTCGCATTATGGTGGATGCTTCAGTTGATAATAAAAAAATCAAAAGTTTTTGCGCATAAATACTTTTATGCGCATCAACAAACTAAAATTCCGCGACTACATTCAATTTGCGGTTCATGGGTCATAGTAATTAACATAATACCACGAGAGCGACAATCATAGATTGAACGGTATTCATGTAACGACGTGCCGGAATCCGTTGCATGTTGATGGCAATAAACATTTTCGCATGTAAACCCGCATGCAAAACACGGCATCATAAAGAACGTTCGGTCACTATCAAGACGACGTATGTTTCCGGCGAAACACTTCATACAAAGAATGTATCGCTTCGAAAACCCGATACGTGGTCCTTTGTTTTCGCATGATGTGTATGGCACGACTATCTCAACACCCGGTTTTTCCGCGCAGTAGTCACAATGAGAATGCATTCTCGCTGGTCAATCGAATTAAAAAAATCAATTTTATATATAGTTGATGGTTTACTTCATTATTGGTTTACTTCATTATTGGTTTACTTCGTTATTGGTTTACTTCATTATTGATTTTTCCATTATTGGTTTACTTCATTTTTGGTTTACTTCATTAATGGGTTTCCCAGTAGTATTGACCAGCCACCAGCCACTCAAGTCCTCATTTTCACAAGATCCCATACAATCACTTAATTTCTTTTGGATTCTAACGGTTTTTAAAAACTTTGTAAATTCTTTACCTTTGAAACTATCTTTGAGGCCCACAATGACGGATAACGGCACATTATCTTGGTTTAGTTGTTGAATATCTGCATCGTCTGGATATGATGCAGTTTCCCTGCGTACGTATTTCGGAATTGCGATTAATTCATTTAACAATGCGTTTTGTTTATTGGGTGTGGATACTATGTTACTTCCATCGGAATCATCGACTGATTTTTCCGAGTCGTCATTAAACATGTCGAATATTTTCGAGACCTTATCGTTATCCACACTTGTGGTCGCTACCTTTGTTTTTTTCGCAGATTTTGACGCTGATGATGACTTTGTTGCCTTATCCCCAGCTCTCATAACGGTCTTATCTCCAGTTTGCATAACATCTTCCATAGGATCGTGAGTCACATTCTCGTCTGCCGAAATATCAGATTCAATATATGCATCAATCTTCGATTTGGATTTCACATTATTTGATTGTTTTGAATGTTTTGATTTCTTGTGTTTCTTCTTCTTGGCAACATCCTTTCCTAAATTTAAATATTGTTCTTCATCGGTTTCATCATTATCCAGTGGTAATCGTTCATTATTTTGTTTACCGCCACTCGTTCCGCCCTTATTCTTTGAATTCTTTCCGGGGTCGTCCGATGATCCACCAGGTGATTTTTGTTGTGTTTGAGATATCTGTTTAGTTTGTGCGTTTCGTCCATTATTCTGTCCATTATTCTGTGACCGCAGTAATTGTGTATTTTTATTTGTTGCTAAATATGCAATTGTTACAATTAGCACAATTATTACAACTGAAACACAAATTACTAACGTTTTATTACTAATTGGTTGCGATTCTGGTTGCTTGGGAACTTTCACATAATTAATATCATAACTATTAGTCTGGGGTTGTAAATTTGATTGGTTGTGTGTATTCATTACCCTAGATGCGCGTCCATGTAACTCTGGGTCAATATCATGAATTTCAGTAGCCATATTTATTATGATTTGGAATATTTATCTAATTTAAAAATATATGACCATTAAATTATATATCCATGGATTTAACACACTTAACTAAGGAATTGGGTAACTTTATACTGAAACTCGAACAAGCCATAAACAATGACGTTAAATTAAAGACGCTCGGTGGCATTCTCGAGCAATTAAAAAACAATTCAGATAATACCCAACCACATGATGATTTTACATCAATTGATGAATTATTTAAAGTTCGTATTAAACAATTGTCGGTATATGACTTTCTTAAGGAATTAGATAATGAATTAGATTTTGACATTTTAGATGAACATTTAATTATGAGCGAATCATTTGCAAAAAAATTATTGCCAGATATTAAATCAATGCGAAAGCAAATCAATGAAATAATGACATATATTTGGAATTATCTATCCACAGTTCAGATTAAGTTTAAATATGATGCCAAAAAATTGCTTGAAAAATTCAACAAATACAAATGTGCGAATACACTAACATTTTTGCTTGAGCGTATATATCATGCGTCGGATGTGACATCCGACGCAGCATCCGACGCAGCATCCGACGAAATCAACATCACGCTAGAGAAGATAAAAACAGAATTATTCGATTTACTTGATTTTAAATTAAGCAAGAATCTATACTTAAACATTTTACAATCGTTTGGTTATAGCAAAACAGGATTTGTCTCATTAGACGAAATCTTTTCGCTAAATAAAACAACGAAAAACACATCAAAAAAGCCAAATATATCCAACATCGCAAAGAGTGTTGGTCCAATTTTGGTTATTTATAGATCAACATCTATAAAATATGATACATGGAAATTAACAGAGCAATCAGACCGTGCATTATCGGCAGAACTCGTTAGAAACACGAATGTCATAAATCGCTGCGAAATAAGCGGATTAAATGAAGTGACATTATATGTCGGCAATAAAGAAATAAATATTTTATCGTCGCGGAAAAATCGTTATATAAGCGCCGACTTAATTGAACTGGTTGGCAAAACACAATATGTTTTGGAAACTCTCGACGGATATACTTTTCGACGATTACACATTTCAAAACCATTATTACTGCATTTGTTAAATGGTCCAAATAATATAATTCAAAACTATAATAACGAGGCAGAAAAGGCCATACTCGAACACTGGAAAGGCGCCAAAGAACTTAATTGGACATCATCCAGCATTCCAATCGCATATATTCGCGAAAATATTAAAACAAAGATGCTGGATTATTTTAAAAAGAAGGGTGTAGACGTTGAGCATTTTAAAGTAATATTCGACACAGAAATGTTTGCGGCGTTTAGGGCGTACACGGAAACCAACAATTTTTCACCAATTGTTCAAAAAGAAGGGATGATTAGTTTTATTAGCGATGTTCATATTCGCAGTAATCGTTTTGTGCGCGAATTCAATAACGCATTCAATAAAATAGATTTGAAAAGTTTCAAAAAAAATGAACAATATACGGAGCTCGAAAAAATTATTGTTGAGTCTCTTGAAAGTTCGGTGAATGAAAGCTCAAATATTTTCAATCGTGTGAATGATAAGAACGTGTTACTTTTCTGAGACGCCAATAATAGATATAGATGTAATCGACAACAATATGATTATCCAGACACACATGGATCGAATATTATTTTGAATGATCGAGATAATTCATTATGATATACTGGGTTATAACATATCATATATACTTCAACATATTCTTTTTCTGGGATACAATGAAAGTGCATACTATAACCATAATTTAACCCATCATGAGCAAATACTTTTTTCCCATTAGTTTTTCCGACAAACATTCCTAAACCATAATTTTCATACTGTTTTGACCATTCTGGATGTTCGCCGCGTATAATTAAATTGATTGTATCTTGTTTCAATATTTTACTTTTATCTTTATTATAACCGTTTATTAAATCGATACCTAACTTTACTAGATCATTGCAACTCATCCATACTCCAGCAGCAGCTGTTTCTGGATATATCCTATATAATCCACCCATGTCTGCTAATTTATAATAATGGTAATTTTCATATAATAATTTTCCTGTGGAATTATTCATATTTAGGGGTTTAAATATGAATTGTTTCATCAACTGATATAATCTTTTATTTGTTACTTCTTCAATCACTTGTTGTATTACTTGAAACCCAGCACCCGAATACATAAATTTTTTTCCTATTTTTTCTGTAATATTAAATGGTTTAGAATAAGATTCACCATTAATTATTCTAATGTTTAACTCTAAATTTTGTGTGTATCTATAGTTTGGTGTCATCCCCAAGTATCCATTATGATCACTCGAACCCGATGTATGGGTTAATAAATGTCTTAAAGTGACACCCTTTTTAACACATCTCCATTTTTTTAAATATTTATTTATATCTGTATCATAATCTATCTTTCCTAATTCATATAATTTAGCGACCACTACAGATGTGATAAATTTTGAACATGATGCTATCTGATACATGGTATCAGGGGTTGATCTATAGTTTTTTATGATTGTCTTACCATCGTCATATATCAATTTTGATGCATTAAATATTACGTTATTCTGTTTACCACCATTGGTTTGATCATTATGTTTCTCCATAGATCGACTGAAATATCTTCGTAACCTATATAAGTGTTCCGATTATTTTTACCATTCAATAAAATAAATATGATGAAATAATATTAAAAACATTGCGACAATCATACATGACAACACAATATCATAATATTTTCTTAATTTTATTCATAAAATTATGTGCATCATCGTTGTGATTACTTAAAATTGCGATTGTTATACGCTTGTTCAAATATACTTCTAAACAACTACTTGATGTCTGTAAAAAAACCCCAATGACCAAGTCGTAATGGATTTTTCCAATAAATATCCAATTCATATTCTTTAATACATTTCTTTATCTTAGGATATGAGTTAAATAATTTTTTGATCCATATACCAAATACACACAAATCATTTGGTGATAGCCAATAGCCAGATGCAGGACTACCATTGACATATTTAGTTAAATCGTCGCATATGGTGGGAAATACAGCATCATTATTATTTGGTATTGTGATGCTAAAACTTTTTAATTTAGCCTTATTTATAATATATTTATATATTATTTGATTATAAGATAAATCCGTTTTATTTTTTCGATTATAATAATATCTTAAACTCAACGCAACTAACAATATCCCTAAATTAGAATAATTATATTTACCTATCTCTTTTTTATCTAAAACATTTTTATCTGCATAAATCACGAAATCTTCAGGTTCTATTGGATTTGGAAATTTAATTTGATTTTCATAGCAATAAATTAATCTATCATGATAGTTTTTCATATAGTCTCTTAACCCAGCTTCATGTTTTATACACTGTAGGATAGAAACATTATTTAGTCTTTCCTTAACGTCTTTTGATAATTTATTTCGTATCATTTTATTTAATTCCATGGGCATATTTAGTTCAACATGGTTTATAATACCATCATTATACAACAATGCTAACATGATATTCGTAAATAGTTTTGAAATAGAATGTATGGGATATATTTTATTTTGATTTTTATTAATCGTCATATCATTGTAATTGATTGAATAACTCACATCTAAAATATTATCAGTCATAATTTTATTAACTATTTTATCCATATAGCCACTATTTTGACTATCAATATCTCTATCCTCCTATTCTAAATGATCTATATTATGCTTCATAAGAAAATTCTTTATCTTATATATATAAGATCCTACATCTTACATATCACATTATTTTATTAAAATTGGGATCTAATGAAGCTACGATAATACAGTATCTCGCTATAGTTAATTTCAATGAAAAAAACCGAAATGCGAGACAAAATTATTTAATTAACATATAATCGATGTATTGATGTAAGAAATCTGATAACATAAGAGTAAAATCCTCAGAATGAAATCAATCATACTAAGGTTGAAGTTGATAAAATGGGATAAGGTTATTGCTTTATACATCCATATTTGTATTGTTTCGAAGCACAACAATTGTTTGCTTTAGTGCTTCCTAAATAACGTCTGGCGGAATTCAATCATTTTATCATCTGGTATTCTTTTTTTATTAAAGACCGTATACGGAACACCAGATAATCTTGAGTGGATATAGTATAAAGAATACGGCCCGCATTCTGTTTCGGAATCAATCTGATGCTCAATTTTCGATGCGTTTATAATCTCAGCTTTATAACCTGCTTCTTCAAGATTCTTTTTTGTCATATTCAGCCATACTTGAACTTCGCGACGCGGGCGATTACCGCTTGAGTTAAAATATTCCAACGTTATGCCAGTTAAATCACAAAATAAACAAAACCAATGAATGCCGCGGCCCGTACTTACATCCGTATTCAAAACAACACCCATCGTTTTATAACCTTTTTTAATTAAATCAACTAAGTCAAGTGTGGCGAGCTCAGTTCCAACTTTAGCAAAATCAATCATTTGAAAATATACATGATAGAATCCTTCATATTTTTTGGCATATAATTCTAAACTCTCATCAATATTGAAATTACTGAGTAAATTCGTTGAGTCTCGTGGGCCAGCGGGTTTGAAATGTTCATCTAAAATTTCTTTACTATTATCGAAAACTTTATTAATTACGCACGATTCACTATCGCAATTCGTAGCTTTCTTTGACTTTTCTATAACTTGTTCCGGTGTTTTACCATCAACCTGTAATTCCTCTTTAATTTTTTCAACCACATGCTTCGGCGAACACACCGTTACATCATCCTTTTCGCATTCGGTTTTATCGGCTTCAGTAATATCCATTTTTATATTCTGTAAAATATAAAAATATTTATTCTACAGAATATAAATATTTATATTCTATGAAACAAAAAAATGTATTGTTTCAATGAAAAATCCAAGCAATGTACGATATGCAGCGTTAGACCGGACTTTCTTGTTGGTTAATAAACATATTCTCAATATAAATGTCATCTTCGCTTTGATGCATCCCTTTGAACGCGGATCCAATATCGTCGTCGTCCATTTGCTCTATTACTCGCGCTTTTTTGCCACTTTTGCCGCCGTCATTATGGCTTGATGGCGATCGAGACGTCTTCTTTTTCTTCTTTTTCTTCGATGGTTTTCGAGATTCTGTTTCAGAATCATCACCGCCACCGCCATCAGTCGTTATATTTGCGAAGTGCGATGGAACATCATTTTCACCTGAGCGATTATGTCGTCGTTTTTGAAATTCCGCGGCCTTTCGATGCATGTTTTTTTCATTAAGAACATCATCATCCTCATCTTCATCGCCCATATTTAATCCATTCATTTGAAATTCTTTTACATCGTCTAAATTAACAGTTCCGCCACGTGGTCTATCATTTTTCAAAATCTCTTGAATTCCATTTTTAATATCCTCGAGACCAATATATTCGTCGCCATTAAACACAATATTCGGAAATGCACTCTTTTTGCCAGATGGTTTTATTATTATTTTAAATTCAAACCCAGCCTTTAACACTTTTGAAAGCACTTTTGGGAGCAATGATTCAAGTAATAGTTTATTTTCTTTGGAATTAACCCTCAAAATTCGGACGGTTATGAACTTAGACATTTTACTTGTGTATATCTTTGCATTTAATATATTTACCAGTCGCAATAATAATTTAATATTATTTATTTTGAAAATTGAAAACATAATCAGTATAATACAAGATGTCGAAAAAAACCTCGTATGCATCTCTTAAGGACTACAAAAAAACAATTGTTTCATATTCCCTAAGAAATACAAAAGAACATGATATGGTCAAAGACTTATTGCCAAAAGACAAAGAACGCGCGCATTTAGTCATTCAAGGACCGCTATGTATTCCAGTTACAAATTCATTACGGAGATGTATAATCAGTGAAATTCCATTATATATTCTTACGGCCGATGAAATATTCACTGATGAGGATTTTACATCTGATTGGCTTAGGAATAGATTAGAATTGATCCCGCTCGAACAAATTCCGGAACTCAATAAAATATCATATTCACTTGAAATTATCAATAATGAAATGGATATCAAATACGTTACATCGAAAGATTTAGGAATTAAAGTTGGTAATAAAGCCATTTCGGTGTGTGACTTGTATAATTTGGCATTCCTCTCGAATGGTAAAACTGTTCGTTTCACAAATATTCATTGTGAGAAACGATACGGGTATCAGCCTGATTGCGCGCAATCAGGCGCAACAATTGTTTATTATTCACACAGTGATGATGAAATGGAAGCTGAACTTTCTTATATTACCAATGGAACATTATCGGCCAGCGATGTACTAGCGACCGCATGTGAGGAATTGGTGATACGTTTGCGGAATGTCAAAGAATTTTTGGCCGGTGATATTAATGACACGGATTTCTATAACTATTTTTCGCATGGCGACGAACATAAATTAACGGTGCGTGGTGAATCCCATACAATTGCGAATTTATTGTTGACGTCATTATATGAAACCGACAAATCAATCACATTTGCCACATACGCACTAACACACGAAACAGAGCGTAATTTCGTGCTAGAGTGGGTGCATTCATCAGGCAAAAAAATATTAATCAATGCAATTGATCCGTTAGTGGCAATTTACGAATCTATTGGCACGGCAAAATAATCCAATATCGGTTGGCTGGCTGACTGGCTGACTGGCTGGCTGACTGGCTGACTGGCTGGCTGGCTGGTTGGTTCAATCATACCTGACAGTATCTTTGCCATAATCCCAACCCAATTTGAGTCCTGCCTCAATACACTTCTCAACGGCATCGATTTCACTCAACCAAATTGATGCGCCTTTAAAATATTTATCTTTTTTATTTAGCGTTTCTAATTCCGCTTTAAATTCCTCCAATTTTGCGATTCGTTTATTGTTCGCGGAATCCAATTTATCTAAATCCGATAACCGCAGTAAATATTCATACGAAGCATCCTTAAGAATATATGATTCTAATTCTTTAACTGAAACATATTCGGGACGTTCAATATGCGATTTATTCAACATAACATAATTGTTTTTCTTAAATAGATTGTCCGCATATTCACGCGATTTGTTTGATAAATTATATTCGATATAAGAATTGGAATATCTAATAGTGTTTTCATACATAATAATCAACCATTTTAGCAAAATTATACGTCGTTCAATTCGAATCTTGTATAGTTTTTTTCGCTGGTCGAACCATTTCGCAAACATATCTTCATAATCTTCAGCTTCATAAACACAATCATTAACACCAATGCAATTATAATGATGTGTGCTCTTAGTATATAGACCTAAATAACGCACAAGTGGCGACAACTCTTCAGTTGCTTCCGGCAATGCTGCTTCATATCCATCCTTCATTTTTACTGTGATATCGATGATATCATCATTTGAGTTGTTGATAATATCATCGATCCACGGATCCGATGTATCTTCTTTTTGCCCGTTCGCCGTCTTTGATTGGGATTTTTTATAACCAAGCTTTTCGCTTTTCCATTTGCCGGCCCAAACACCATAAGGCAATTTTGTAATTTTAACTACATTTTTCTGTTCTACGATTGCTTCGCCAACCATTAAAATTTTATTATCGTATTCATATACAGTAGAATCGATTTTGTTGTTCCAATATTGCATTGGCTCTATTTCTCCGGTCGTAATGGCGAGTCGAACATTTTTGATTACATCTTTATAATCACGCGCCCAAATGGTCGCTTTCCATCCAGTGCCTGGAATTGAAATATTTTCCAGTAAGGCGGTCGGAATAACAGGAACATAATATAGTGGCTCGCATCGTTCTCCATCATCATATCGATATTTCAACAGAAAATCATCAACGGGCGGAAACATAGAATTAGCTAATTCTTCATTTAATCGTCCCTTGATATACCTTGGATCACCAGCATCTTCGCCATTCTCATTACGCGATCCAAAGCCACCTTTACCATACACAAATGGAATATTGCGCGCGCCAGGATACGATTGCGCGGAACGAACCATAGTTGCGTTCAATGATGCATCACCATGTTGATAATGCATGCGACCGGTAACATCGCCAGTCAATTGATAAATTTTTTTAAGTGAATTTGAACTTTTTGCAATTTCACGTAAACCAGCAATAACGAGACGTGCTGCTGGACGTAAGCCATCAATAATATGAGGCAATGAACGTTTATTATCCGATAGGAAAAATTCTTTTGTTTCATATCTTAGTTGATTGCGACATGACACATTACGTTGTGTTTTGTCGTATTGCACTAATGGATTACGCAATTCGCGTTTGCGCCCGTCTGTGTGTTTACCAAAATAAACATCAAACAAATTAACAGTATGAGTTTGTGGTTCATTCGGTGTGTCGTTCGAGCATTCTGTATTATCCACATTATCCATATTATCCGTATGCTCTATATTATCTATATCATTCGCATACTCAGAACTTCCGTAATTATCTGGCACAACAAATTTGTCGTCGGTCGGACGTGATGCATATGATGTGTGTGACACACGAGGAGCATCCTGATATTCGACTTCGATATCTTCGAGCGTATAAGTGAATAAATTCTGCTCAAATTTCTTAAATACATCAAGAGCCGATGGTTTATCATGTGTTGCTAAACCCTTGAAATATTCAATTGTATAGTTTTTAACTTCACGACTTCCAAATGTTTCTTCAGCCCATTTGAAATATTCTTCATCGCAATAAAATGACAATACCTTTTCTTTCTTGTTTTTCGGATATGCGCGAATTAACGGCGTCGATAATCGCTTAATAAATTCTCGTTCAATTAATGATGGCCAAAATACATGAAAGAAATTTAAAATTAATCCAAAAATGTGACCAACGCCATCAACATCTTGATCAACAGCAACAATAACACACCCATATTTTAATTTTTTAAAATCTTTCTCACCCTTGTCATTGTGAGCATAATCGCATGTATAATCGAGGCCCAAAATCTGCACTAATGTGCTCAATCGTTCATTATTGCGCAGTTTTTCACTCCGCAAAATGGCTTCTTTATCTTTAATTACTTTCTTTGTAATTTCTTTCCTTGCATTCATGGGCTTCCCTTGAATATTGAAAATTCCATGATATTTGAATCCTTTAAACGGCGAACCCTTTTCAGTTAAGCCCCATTTAACAAAGCCTGCTGCAGAATCACCTTCCGGAATAAATAATGCACATTTGTGCGCATCTGCTGTGCCGGCGCGTTCTGCTTTCTCGTATTTTTTTGCATGAATTTTAGTTGTTCGCTTAACAGTCTTATCAACCATTTTTGAGTATTGTGCGACATCAATGTGGAATTTGACACCCTCATAAACTTTTTTAATAAATTTATCCGGTATTTTTATGTCGAATGTACTAGGTTCAGTTAACGTTTCCTTTGCTTGTGAATCAAACGATGGATTATCAACAGAAAGTCGTACTAAAATAAACAAATATTTTGTGATCATTGAATTATTCCATTTTTTGATTTTGTGCTCTTTTTTAATGGCTTCTTTATACGGAGTAATAATTGTATTAACAATATGGTCGATGTGGGAGCCACCTTTACGGGTGTAAATTCCATTGATGACTGAAATATGCCCAGACAATTCTCCGTTCGTGATTAAAATACTGATATCCCATTTATATTTATCCTTAATTGTAATACTATATAAATCACTATATCCGTCCATCGTCTTTGCGATATCTTCCATAGTCTTATATTTTATAAGTTTGTCATTGAGAGTTACATCAGCATCCGTATAAACGGATGCCAACACACATCGCATAAACATTAGCTTATATAAATCGTCATACATATCTGGTTTGTATGAAGCATAGCCCAATGCGACATAATCTGGCATAAATGTGATTCTTGTAAATTCTTGCCGGAGCGATTTATCCACATCCTTCCATTTTTTAACATCAGGCGCTTCAATATGTTCCAGTCCATCAGTGCATTTCTGGTAATAATATAGTTTATTTGTGGCATCACTTGTTTCGATAATGAAATATTGCGAAAATGCATTTGTTAATTTCGCGCCGATGCCATTTTTTCCACCCGTAATAGTATTTTTCTTGATTGATTTGAAATTACTACCAGCCAAGAATTCGCATAAAATCATTTGCGGAATATAAACTCCGAATTCTTCGTGTATGATGCATGGAATTCCAGGTCCATTGTTTAGGACGGATATTTCACCATTTTTTTCGAATGTGATATCGATGGATGTTACACTCGATGGATGTTTAACATGCTGATCCGTAGCATTCACCAGAATTTCGTCGATGATTTTCAACCACAATGGTGAATATGTGATGCTTGTTAAATTGCATTTACCATCTGAAATTAAATATTCATCCTTCGTGCTAACTTTGTTAACGGCGCCCCATACATCGGGTGCTTCTTTGACGTGTTGCAATTGAGTGAGCTTGTTGTAGTTCAATGAAACGCTTTCACTCATCGTTGTTTGAAATATCCGATTCAATTATTTTTATTATATTACATTATTTATCTGATTAAAAAAAATATATAATGCCATATATTCACGAAGCATCAATAGTACTCTAAATTTTTTGTGCGATCATGCATGATTTTCTTCTTCAGATGTGCTTGATATTTCATAAAATTATTTACGGATTTTTCAACGTTCCATCCGCGAACATTATTTGGAGTGAATGATTCCTTTTTAAAAAGCATCCACATAATAATCACAACCAATAAAACAACAACCAAACCAACCACAGTTTTATTGGCGCGAACTGTATCTAAAAATGAATTTTTTGTAATATCTGTAGCAGAATCCATTTTACTTTAATGGGTCAGATGTTATATACAATGATATTAAATTTATTTAAAATAAATCGAATTTAAATAAAAATAAATCAAATTAAATTTGGATCCAAATTGAATCAAATTAAATTATTTCTTTACTTGGATTGTCCCAGCCTTCACCAATCTATAATAGACCGAATATCCCGTTACTTCAGAAAAACGCGTAATTTTTACAACATCGCCAACCTTCGCGCCGATCCAAATCACCTGTGTGTCATCAGACATAATGCTCGGCAAATCCGTTATTTTTTTATAATTAAATGATAATAAATTCTCAACTTCTTCAGGCGTCGCGATTTCATGTTTTGGCACATACGGGCATTTACGCATATCAGTTACGAATTTATCATATGTGTGCGATTCGACATCTACTTTCATTTCAATGGCTTTTGCCATTATTTTGTCGGATAAGATGCGGCCACTGATTAATATGATTTTTGTGTCAAGTGAATTCACGAGCGACACGAACATTTTTGACTGATTGGGTATATTACTATCTGGCTTAGTTAAAACAATCGTTGTTGGCATGCCATCTCTATCGGTTCCAACAATTTTAATGTAGTTCATGTTTCTAATCATATTGTTAAATTCATCTTGTGAGAGCACCCGTTCAAGTGATTTCCAAGATCTTGATTCTGTTAGCTTAATTAAGCTATCGTAAACACACCAAAGGTCGAATTCCATTTCACTATAGTATGAATTATATTTAATTCAAATTTTTTTATTTATATATAATTATCTTCGCTCGGATTTCATTTAAAATAATGGTTGCGCCAATTAATTATTTTTTATATATATTTTGATGTATCTATATATATATAAAAGATGTTCGAACAAGTAAGACAATTCTTTGAAACCAATAATGCTTACATTGTTATGGCCCTTGTGGTCGTAGTAATGTTATTGGTTTTGTCTAAATTAATGGGACGTGAAGGTATGACTGATATGACCCATTTTAAATCCGAGGATCCATACAATCAACGTCTAAGACACCATACTACTACTGAATCAGCACACGGGGCATGCCAATGCACGCCATCATTGGCCGATCAAATGGCATCTGTTTCTGATTGGGATACAAACACATTGGACCAATACGAGACTCGAGTTTTGATGGAGAGTCAAGGAACTGATGGCGACTTATTCTCAAATCACGATAATCGCGCGCGAGTTAGCCCAGCGAGCAGCGAAGACCTTTTGGCCACGCACTTGCATAACTCGCCAGTTGTGTAATCGCGATCTTGAATAATGTTGAATAATGTTGAATAATGTTGAATAATGTTGAATTATATTTTTTTATGTAAAAAGACTTTTTTCATAATATAGAATAATAATGTCTGATGGTAATATCGCTCCGCTTATTGCGGCTCCCCCAGTTGTCGTGAGTGATTCATTCACTTTTAAGGTAAAAAAATTACATTTAGCTTTAATCATTCTTGCTGTGATAATTGTGGTTTATTTACTTTATAAATATTCAACATCAAATTTCGTTGGGGAATATTTCGATGCGGTTGAGCCCCCGACGTATAAATCTGGTTATAGCCCCGAAGAATTAGTTGTGGCGTGGGATGATATGGGGATGATAAATAAATCAGCATTATACGATCCACTTGAATATGTTGCAAATCATAATAGAGTAAAGGAAACACCAACCGAAGAATATTTATGGGGTGTTGCGTTAGCACAACCCGGAAATAGTATATTGTAATCAGTCAACCAGCCAACCAACCAGCCAGCCGAAATGCGTCATAATCGCAAGTCACTCATTTTTTGCAACATTTCGTCTTTGGTTTTGCAAGTATTGTTAATATCGTCAAGAATTCTAAAGAATTCATTAATCTCGCGCGAAATATTTTGGATATAGTTCGGCTCGCGATAAACTGGAATAATTTCACACATAAAAATTTTATACGGGATCACACCCACTATTTTTTTATCTTCTTTATCACAAAATTTCATAAACATATTAACCCAGTTATCGGGAACTAAAAGCGATGGCGGAAAATATTCAGCTTTTAAAGTTCCAGACGCAATCTTCTCTAAAGCGTCATTAAACACACATTGATTAACCATTCCATAATCCAGCACCTCGGTTTCGTCAATCGGTTCATAGCTTTCTTCGGTATAGATACCAATAATCCCACATGCTAAATGTTGAGATACACATTCAGGATCTTTAATTCTAAAGTCATTATGATATTCTGTATCGTAACCACTTGTTTTTAATTCCGCAATTGTGCATTTACGGATCATTGTATCGACGAAATAAGAAATGTCAATGAATGGTAGATGACACAGCCCAGCTTTTGGCTGGCTTTTGTAATGTGATGGAATTTTACCATCTGGAATTCTAGCATAAGGTGATTTAATTTCAAATAATACAATTACTGCCTCTTCGGCCATTAATTCATGTTCTGGAATCCAGTTTTTTTCGATGAGTGACATAATAACTTCTGTACTACACGTGCAGATTCCATCCGGTGAATAACTTGTATATGGAATACAACCCGGCACGCTTCCGGTTTCATAAATAGAACATTCAAATAATCTTTCTAAAAACAGAACTACAACGTTTTCGAAGATTTTACCCCAATTTGTTGCCACATTTCCACGAAATGGGTTTATTCCTAATTTGGTTTTAAACAGATCTTTAATCGATTGATACGGATTAGTTCCTTCAATTACGGCGATTTCACTGCCGCCGATTGTATATTTACGATTATCTAGCCATTTTTGTGATCCTTGTTCGGGTAATTCTTTGTGTTTTTCAATAAAATCAGAGACTACTTTCATTTTAAAATCCAATTCGCTTTGCGCGTCCATATTATATATTAAAGAATAATGTATATATGTTTATACTCTAAATGGTAATGTCGCTCTCCGCCGAAGTTGAAAAGTTGCTTGCTCGTGTCCGTGCAGTTGAAAGTCAAGTTACAACTCAGGACACTAAAACTACAGCAACTGAATTAATTGCTATTTCTGATGAACTTTCTAAATATAACGATGATTTGCGAACCACGAATGAACTAATCTCTATGTGTAGAAATGACATTTCAAATATTATTTTGGCTGCTAAAGAACACGGTATGATTAATTGTAATACAAAAAATGTTAACGTGTGGTCGGATATTACCGCCGATGAAGATTTATTGGATTCCGTTGAAAATACAATGTTAACGATGAAATGTTTTCCGCGTGATGTTACGACAACCGAGAAGGAAAATGCATGGACGACTGTTGGTAAATCTGGTAGAATTAGCAGATCTGGTAGTTCCGCCGGTAGTTCCGCCGCGAAGACATTCGAGAAGGCTCCACAAAAAGCTACATCAAATGGTATGGCAACAAACTCAATCAATCAATCAGAAGAAGTACCAACTGCTTTCTCTGTCAAATACAAAGACACCAAAAATGGTGAGCGCTGGTATTCAATTAACATTCCGGCCAAACTATACAAAACTCATCCAGAGTCAGAATTATATGTTCCACTATTTACGGTTGATAATGAATATCAATTGTCGCAGTTGCCGGCTGGTATGATGGTTTATAACATTGGCGATAAAATCCCAAAAGTATGTATCACGACCGGAACTTCAAATGTTCCAAGTGTTCCGCTTGGATGCCGGATGTATTCTGTGGATGATAGTGATACCACCACAAAATATTCGTTATTAAATTTGTCCGCTCGCTCATTTCATGGTCCAGCGGATGAAAACTTTTACATTAACAAAAAATTATCAAAGATTACAAAGATTCCTGAGGACTCATCACGTAATTTCAGAATGCCTACTCGCGGAAAGACGATTGGCTGGAGCGGATATGGGGTTTATAGAACGCCAAATTTCGGTGATATGAAATATCTTGAATCGCAAATTAATGCTACAAGCATCGATGACGCAGTTGATTTATATCAATTTTCGATTCATATGGCACTTGTATCTATGATTCATCATATGCGAAACACTTATCTGTAATTCAGATCTAATTCAGATGTAATTCAGATGTAATTCAGATGTAATTCAGATGTAATCCATTAAGTATGAAACGAATAATAAAAAAAATATTTTTTTTATTCTGAATCGACTAATGGGGTTAATTTACTTCATGTGGAATCTAATTGTTCTTTGTCCTTCGACCTCAAGCTGGCAAAATTGAGTAAAATGCGATAAACAAAATTTAGATAATGATCATTTTTTTTAAGTTTCAAATCAGAAATACTCCACCATTTAATTGCATCAATTTCAATCAGTTGCCGATCCCTAAATACAAAACGATATTCCGATAAAGGATTTATGTAATGCGCCATATAATACCTCATTACATAATTAACATCATAAGATGTCATACTGTATTCAAATGATTTATTCATCAAGAGATAATTAGAATATTTGATTCCGACTTCTTCTTCAGTTTCTCTGATTGCGGTTTCAGTAGGCTCTTCGATGTTTTTGGCCCGTCCTTTAGGAATTTCCCATATTAATTCGCCATCCACTGAATTATCGATTAAATTAGTGAAAATATACAAATTTGTATTAATAAGTAATGTAAATTTCTTCTTGAGTTTCTCATAATTCGCCGTTGACGAATTTCCTAATGTCAAATGCCACCAAATTTTGTCGAAATCAAGTGACTTTAATAAAATTTTTTCATTGCATGTCATCGCATTTATGAGCATACTTAATTTATTGACATTATTAACATTATAGCGCCCATAAACAAATTCTGCAAATTCGTATGTGACACGTTTCCGGATGAGTAGAATTTCTGGTTCATCTGTTGTTCGGTTAAATCGACACAGAGCGACTCCATATGAGTATTTAACTTTATTTTGCTTTGAAAATAAATCAGCTGATAAATTTCTGTTTAATGGCATTCTAATTAGAGGCATTAGCTATTTTGGTATGAAACCACTTATATAATATTAACACATTTATATATAATATATATTCTTAATAAAGTATAGTTATATCATACACTAATTATTGCGAATATAACCCAACCAGCATTTGAACGTCCGAGCATGCACACATTTATTAAAGATATTTTATCGAAGAAAGAATTCGTCATCAATAAACCATCAGGTATAACAAAAGATGGCGAAATTGAGCAATTATTACGTAATTCTAATAGACTGGAATTGCGTTCATATCAGGAATTTGCAAAAAAATATATGTCGCCAAACAATAAAGTTACACGATTATTTATTAAATATGGAACTGGCATGGGGAAAACAGCATTATCATTATCGATTGCCATAGAATATATTGATATGATATTGAAATCACGTGATTTGAATCCCAAAGATCCGGTGCCGAATATTGTCATTGTTGGTTTTACGAAGCAGATTTTTCGCAGAGAATTGCTTAAATTTCCAGAATTCGGTTATATTTCGGATGAAGAAATTGATAAGATTGGGCAATTAAAACATAATGCCGAATTTGGAACCGCCGAAGACGAAGTCATATTTTCAGATTATATGATATATTTGCGCCGAAGAATCACAAATAAACGCGTGCGTGGAATTTTTCAATTTTATGGATATCGAGAGTTTGTAAATCGCATATTTGATATATCGAATAACCCAATAGATTTAACAACATTATCCGAAAGTGAAATTCAAGAGAAAATCAAGGATGGAAGCATACAAATTAATACAAAACTAATTGATAATTTCAAAAATGCGTTAATAATTTGCGACGAGATTCATAATACATATAACTCTTGTGACAAAAATAACTGGGGTATTGCTATTCAGACCTTATTAAATTATCATAAAGATAATATTCGCGCGATATTTCTTTCGGCGACGCCCATAAATCATAATCCGAGCGAAGTTGTTGATTTGTTAAACCTATTAGATATTGACAAAAAATATGATAAAACTGATTTCTTTAAAATAAATGCGTGCGGCGATTATGATTTGAAAGTCGATCCAGATGAAATTGGAAAACTATTTGCTGGCAAACTTTTGTTCGTCGAAAACGCAGACCCGCGGTATTTTCCATCATCGACGTTGGACGGTGAAAAAATTAACGGCATAGATATTTTAAAGTTTAGAAGATGCGTGATGTCGAAAGATAATTATGCCGCTTACAAATCTATAAACACTGAAACATTAACACAAGATGCGCAATATTTGTTGGATTTCGCGCTTCCGAATCCAGATGGTGGAGTATCGTTGTTCAAAACTAATGATATTAAAAATGCTTATATGTCAGCCACGCCGCATTGGCTAAAGAATAATAATATAATTGTTAGAAAGGACAAATCAAATGTAATTATTTCAGGTGCGTTTCTTAAATTACCAGTATTGGGAAATATATCCACAAAATATAAATATATGATGGAAGACATACAGAAAGCCATTAAAAACAAAACCGGAAAGATTCTAATTTACCATAAATATGTTCATATGTCTGGCATTATTTTCATTCGC
>JACCDV010813944.1_pt1 | contig 37066 bp, 35 predicted proteins | sample 7446131 | NCBI WGS metagenome assembly JACCDV01 (sample SAMN15323448, study PRJNA562643) | freshwater metagenome | isolation source: river surface water | place: USA:Blue River Watershed | collected 2017-08-17
GCGCACCGGCCCAGGCTTGGCTGCATCAAAGTAGCGGAACAACACAAACGCGCCCAGTTGGCCCCAGAAGGTGGTGGGCGTCACCAGCCACAGCACCAACCAAAACGCAATCACCTCGTCCCACACAATCGCACCGGGATCGGCCACGCCCATGTGTTGGGCGGTGACGGTGCAAGCCCACCAGCCGACCAATGTAGACGCACCAATTAGCACGCCCATTTGTAGCGGGCTGAGCCACATTTGCAAGAGGGCAAACACGGCCCACGCCCACAACGTGCCCGCTGTGCCTGGCGCCAAACGGCTCAGGCCAGAGCCCGCGGCGAGCGCGATGAAGTGTGCAGGATGCGCCACCAAAAAACGGCAGTTGAGTTGGGGAGTGAAGTCAGACATACGGCTGGCGCTTTAAGCAAAGTGGTCAAACGATGCAAAGCGTTTGGCAATCGGTTGACCTTGCGGATCGAGCACAACCAAACCTTGCTCGGCGGTGATGCGACCAATGCGTGTGACGGGTGTGTTGCTTTCCCATGCGGCGGCATGCACCAGTTCGCGTTGGTTCACGGGTGCGGTGAAGCACAGCTCGTAGTCATCGCCGCCTGACAGTGCGAACTCAAGGCGTTTGTTCCAAGCCAACTCGGCCAGCACAGCGGTAATGCCCGCAGGCAAGCGCGCATCGCCAAAGTGGCCTGCGGCTTGCAGCCATGTGGTGTCAATTTGTGCGCCTACGCCGGATCGTTTGAGGATGTGCCCCAAGTCGCCCAGCAAGCCGTCGCTCACGTCAATTGCGGCGTTGGCTATGGCTCGTAACGCAGTGCCCAGTGCCACGCGAGGCGTGGGTTGCTCCATGCGCAAACGGGCTTGCTCGAGGGCCTCGCCTGAAAGTGCGTGTGAACCGCGAAACACTTCAAGCGCCAAGCGTGCATCGCCCACTGTGCCGCTGATGTAAATGTCATCACCCCCTTGCGCGTTTTGACGCAGCAGTGCGTCGCCCGGGGGCACTTCGCCAAACACAGTGATGCAAATATTGAGTGGGCCTTGGGTGGTGTCACCGCCCACCAGTTCGCAGCCGTGTTCATCGGCCAAGGCCAATAGACCGCGAGAAAAACCAGCTAACCACACTTCGTCAACGCGGGGTAGCGATAGAGCGAGGGTGAAGGCCAGGGGTTCTGCGCCCATGGCGGCCAAATCGCTCAGGTTTACGGCCAAAGCTTTGTGGCCTAAACGCTCTGGGTCAACAGTGCTCAAGAAGTGACGACCCTCTACCAGCATGTCGCTGGAAACGGCCAGTTGCATGCCTTCGGTAGGCCGCAACAAGGCGCAGTCGTCACCCACGCCCAGTGCCGCTTTGTGGGTGGGGCGCTTGAAGTAGCGCTCGATCAGGTCAAATTCACCCATGATGTTTGGCCTCAGTGCAGGTTGCGGTTGCCGGGCTCGTCGCTGAGCGCGTCGAGCACAAACATGGGAATGTCCACATCAAACTTTTCGCCATCTTCGGCCACGCAAAAATAGCTGCCGTGCATGGTGCCTGTGGGTGTGCGAAGGCGCGTGCCACTGGTGTATTCAAACTGCTCGCCAGGCTTCAAGAAGGGCTGATGCCCGACGACGCCGAGTCCCTTGATTTTTTCGTGAGAACCGTTGGCGTCGTTCACATTCCAAGTGCGTGAGATGAGTTGTGCCGCCACATTGCCCACATTGGTGATGGTGATCGTGTAGGCAAACATGTACAAACCACCGTTTGGATCGGATTGCTCAGACAGGTATTGCGGTTGAACTTCAACTTGAAATTTGTAGCGTGGCATGAGTGTGATTTTGGCCTAAGCTGAAAAGCCCGCTGAAGCGGTGAAATAATCACCCCATGACCAGCCCACGCACCCAATTCAACATCGCCCCTTCCATCTTGTCTGCCGACTTCGCCTGCTTGGGCGACGAAGTGAAAAATGTCATCGCCGCTGGCGCTGATTGGATTCACTTTGACGTGATGGACAACCACTATGTACCCAACCTCACGTTTGGCCCGATGATCTGCCAAGCCTTGAAGCCGCATGCCAAAACGCCAGCCGGCGTGGCCGTGCCGATTGATGTGCACTTGATGATTTCTCCTGTGGACGCTTTGGCCGCCTCGTTTGCCGAAGCCGGTGCGGACTACATCAGCTTTCATCCCGACGCGAGTGCCCATGTGCACCGCAGCATCCAAGCCATCAAAAGCAAGGGCGTGAAAGCGGGCTTGGTGTTCAACCCCGCCGAGCCGTTGGACGTGTTGGAGTGGACGATTGACGAGATTGACCTCATCCTCATCATGAGCGTGAACCCCGGCTTTGGTGGCCAAAGCTTCATCGACTCGGCGCTGCGCAAAATTGAGCAAGTCCGTAAGTTGATTGACGCCAGCGGCAAAGACATTCGCCTTGAGGTGGACGGTGGCATCAAACCCGACAACATCCGCCAAGTGGCCAATGCCGGTGCTGACACCTTTGTGGCGGGCAGCGCGATTTTTGGCAAGCCCGACTACAAGGCTGTGATTGACCAAATGCGTTTGGCGTTGGCCTAAATAAAAGGTCCAGACCTAGGGTAAACCAAACTTGCCATGGCATCCGTCTTCAGATCTAATAGATAAGCTATCGCTGATATATTTAGCGCATAAGCAAGTTCACAACAAAGGTTGAATTCGAATGTCACTCACGATTGGTGTTCCCGCCGAAACTGTTGTAGGTGAGGCGCGGGTTGCGCTCACACCAGAAACAGCCAAAAAACTCATAGCCCAAGGTCATGTGGTGCGCCTTCAATCCGGTGCTGGCGTTGCCGCCAGTGTCCCAGACGAGGCCTATGCCGCAGCAGGTGTTGAGCTGGTTAATGTTGATCAAGCTTGGGCCAGTGACCTCATTCTGAAAGTTCGCGCTCCTGAGGCGGCTGAAGTGTCGCGCATCAAACAGGGCAGTACGGTCGTTGGCATGTTGGAGCCCTTCAACCGCGAAGGGTTGGAGCGATTGGCTGCCGCTGGTGCCACCGGTTTTGCGCTTGAGGCCGCACCACGCACCACCCGCGCACAAAGCATGGACGTGCTCTCCAGCCAAGCCAACATCGCAGGCTACAAGGCCGTCATGCTGGCCGCAGACAAATACCAACGTTTCTTCCCCATGCTGATGACAGCGGCCGGCACCGTCAAGGCGGCACGCGTGGTCATCTTGGGTGTGGGCGTGGCGGGCTTGCAGGCCATTGCCACGGCCAAACGTTTGGGCGCGGTGATTGAAGCCACCGACGTGCGCCCCGCCGTCAAAGAACAAATTGAGTCGCTCGGTGCCAAGTTCATCGACGTGCCGTTTGAAAACCAAGAAGAACGCGACTGCGCCGAAGGCGTGGGCGGCTATGCCCGCCCCATGCCACAAAGCTGGTTGGACCGCCAAAAAGCCGAAGTGGCCAAACGCGTGGCCTTGGCCGACATTGTGATTACTACCGCGCTCATTCCCGGTCGTGCAGCCCCCGTGTTGGTGACCGAAGACATGGTCAAGTCCATGAAGCCAGGCGCTGTGATTGTGGACATTGCCGCAGGCAAAGGCGCTCACGGAACAGACGGCAACTGCCCGCTGACCGAAGCTGGCAAAACGGTGACCAAGCACGGCGTGGTCATTGTGGGTGAAACCAACTTGCCCGCCTTGGTGGCCGCTGATGCGAGCGCCTTGTACGCCCGCAATGTGCTGGACTTTTTAAAACTCATCGTCGACAAAGACAAGGGCTTGCACTTGAACCTTGACGACGACATCGTGGCTGCTTGCCTGGTCACCCGTGACGGCCAAGTCACTCGTGCCTAACGATAAGGAATAAAAATGGACGCTGTATCCCCCACCCTTGTCAACCTCATCATCTTCGTGCTGGCCATTTATGTGGGCTACCACGTGGTGTGGAACGTCACTCCCGCCTTGCACACCCCACTCATGGCGGTGACCAATGCGGTTTCTGCCATCGTCATTGTGGGCGCCATGTTGGCGGCTGCCATGACCGAAACCACACTCGGTAAATCGATGGGCGTGTTGGCTGTGGCCTTGGCTGCGGTCAATGTGTTTGGTGGTTTTATGGTCACGCGACGCATGCTGGAAATGTTCAAGAAAAAAGAGAAGCCCGCTAAAACCTCTGGAGACCAAGCATGAATTTCGACTTCGTCTCTATGAACCTTGTCACCTTGTTGTACTTGGTGGCCAGCATTTGTTTCATTCAAGCGCTCAAGGGCTTGAGCCATCCCACGACATCCATTCGCGGCAACGTGTTTGGTATGACGGGCATGACGATTGCCGTTCTCACGACGGCGGCACTCATTGCCAAACTCAGCGGCGGCACCTTGGGTTTGGGCTGGGTGTTGTTGGGCTTGGTTATCGGTGGCGGCGCTGGCACCATCATGGCCGCCCGTGTGGAAATGACCAAGATGCCTGAGTTGGTCGCTTTCATGCACAGCATGATTGGTTTGGCTGCCGTGTTCATCGCCGTGGCGGTGGTGGCAGAGCCTTATGCCTTCAACATCGTGGCCAAGGGCGAGCCGATTCCTGTGGGTAACCGTCTTGAGCTGTTCTTGGGTGCAGCCATTGGTGCTATCACGTTCAGTGGCTCCGTCATTGCGTTTGGCAAGTTGTCGGGCAAATACAAGTTTCGCTTGTTCCAAGGTGCACCAGTTACATTTCCCGGTCAACATTTGCTCAACCTCTTGATGGGTTTGGCCACAGTAGGTTTTGGTGTGATGTTCATGCTCACCCAAGACTGGGACGCCTTCTACGCCATGCTCGCGCTCTCGTTTGTGTTGGGTGTGCTCATCATCATCCCCATTGGCGGCGCAGACATGCCCGTGGTGGTGTCCATGCTCAACAGCTATTCGGGCTGGGCGGCAGCGGGCATTGGCTTTTCGCTCAACAACAGCATGCTCATCATTGCCGGTTCGTTGGTGGGTAGCTCGGGCGCGATTTTGAGCTACATCATGTGCAAGGCCATGAACCGCTCGTTCTTCAGTGTGATCTTGGGCGGCTTTGGTGCTGAAGCTGGCAGCGCCGCCAGTGGCAGCCAAGAGCAACGCCCCGTCAAGAGCGGCAGCGCCGACGATGCGGCCTACATCTTGGCCAACGCCGAGACGGTGGTCATCGTGCCCGGTTACGGTTTGGCCGTGGCCCGTGCTCAACATGCAGTGAACGAATTGGCCGAGAAGCTCATGCACAAAGGCATCACCGTCAAATACGCCATTCACCCTGTGGCCGGTCGCATGCCCGGCCACATGAACGTGTTGTTGGCCGAGGCCGAAGTGCCTTACGACCAAGTGTTTGAAATGGAAGACATCAACGGCGAGTTTGGCCAAGTGGACGTGGCCATCGTCTTGGGTGCGAACGATGTGGTGAACCCAGCGGCGCTCGAAAAAGGCAGCCCCATTTACGGCATGCCCATCTTGGAAGCCTACAAAGCCAAGACAGTGATTGTGAACAAACGCAGCATGGCTTCGGGCTACGCAGGCTTGGACAACGAACTGTTCTACATGGACAAGACCATGATGGTGTTTGGTGATGCCAAGAAAGTCGTGGAAGACATGGTCAAAGCGGTTGATTAAACTTCGGCTCAGGCTTTGACTTCAGGGGCGTTTATGACGCCCTTTCTTATTTCAGGTGTGTATCCATGGTTTATTCATTGACTCTGGTTTGATTGAATAAAGTTCAGAATTCCGAAACCTACATTCCATTAAATGAAATATTCCTTAGTTCCTTTGGGGCGAGTGGAAATGTTCAGAAAATATGAAACTTATGGGGCTTTGCTGTTCACCCAAAACAATAGAGTAAAGAACTAAAGGCGAGGTTGGCTGTTTTTTATTTTATTTTGGCTAAAAAATAAGATGCTGCGAAGCGTCACTAAGAATGCAACTTTGTGTCACTGAAGTTGCTAATCGTCCACCAAAGATTACACTAGTTTGCACATTGACGTGTTAGTGCTTGTAATTTGAAGTCCGCAATGGGAGTGAAACGCACAAAACTGAGGATTCAAGTCATTGCGGAGGACTGAATTCTAGAAATTGTCTTGTTACCACTCAAACTGTAGACGCTTCATCACCAGAAGCTGCTCAGGCTCCTGCCCGCTTGGGAATATAACGACATAGACCACTGTCACAGGAACTCCATCTTTAGAACCCTTGGCGAAGAGTTGCGTTTGTCTAATTGCGGTCATGAGTACGAAACCAAGGCTGGCCAGCTCCTTGACCACTTGCTCTAGGTCCCCATAGATTGCAAGCTTGTCCACAGCAGAGTACAACTCGTCGCAATCAGAGTACTCTTTACAGAAATCAATTATCCAAGCGTAAGCCTCCGCTGCCTCAGAAGGTAGATCAACTGACTCATGAAACATATGTGCAGATGCTTGTTCCATCAGACGACCTAGCTGTCTTCCTGTTTTTATGGATTCAGCCTTAAGCGTCAAGTGCTCATCATCAAAGCGCTTCTTTTGCTCAGCAACTTCTTGTTGGGTAGGGATGATGTAAGGCTTGTTTAATGCGTCAATATCTTCGAAGCTTAGGGCGTTAGCAAGTGCGCGGCGTGTATCGAGAGACGACGGTTGTCCTTCCTCAACCCGCTGAATCGTTCGAGTGCTTAACTTTGAGATATCCGCCAGTTGCTCCTGCGACCAACCCTTGGCTTCTCGAAATACCCGAATCAAGACCGCTAATTCTTCAGGTGTAAGGATTCGAGGGCTAGCACTATTTGTTTGCATATAAAACTCCATCTGTTAATGAGGAAGTAAGTTTCTCTGTCCTTAGATCGGCAGGCCACGACAGTGACACGACAGTCAAACGACAGCTATTTATGGCGAATACTTTCAGCGGTTCTCGCAAACACGCCTGCAAATATGATTACAAGGACAAAAATTAAATTCAATTACGAGAATCAGCTTTGCAAGCATATTGACGTTCCTGAGAAGCTTAGAGACTTAGCTTATTGAGGGTGTTTGTTGAGGTACATTAAACCTTATTGATGACAATTGGCTAGGACGGTTACCGTAGGATGAGCAGATGTTGCAGGCGTTGATGTCGGTTCTAAATCGAGTGATTAATGTATTTGGCCATTCCTCACAATCATCAAATAGATTTCAGGAAAACCACAGTATGAGCAATCTGAATGACTTGGCGACGCTAATCTGTGGAGGCCAGGCGGTTGATGATGCACTTCCCACTTGTGAGTTCTCAAATATCTTGATTCACCTTCGATCCGTTTTAGAAACGACGCTTTCTGAAATTGAGCTACTTTCAAACGAATCGCCACAAAAAATTGCTCTGTATGGACCTTACCTAGCACGTTCGTTGTTAGAGGTCGCGATTACTGCGATCGTGGGAAGACTTGACCCAACCCGACTTCTTGTAGTTAAGCGCATGCAAGAGCATAGTAATTACGATACAAGCAAGCCATGGAATTCCTCTATTAGATGGCAGGGTGACGTTGTGGCGGATAGTAAAGATACAGATTTGTGGAACCCTAATGTCAAGTACAAAGATATGACAAAGGCTCTGCTAGGCGACTACTACGTTGAGATTTATTGGAGTGCTGCATTCAAGCGGTTGTCGGAATCTACTTCTAACGGTGGAGATTGGCTTGCCGAACTAAAGGGAAAAACAAGCCGTCAATTTTCTGTTGAAAGGCGTACTTCACTTGCCAAGTTGTACTCGTCTTTATCTAAGGGTGTTCACTCTGAATATGTAGTGCCACTGAGTAGCGCCTGCGACAGAGCAACTGTTTCAAATCAGATCAGTACCGTTGTTCAAACACTGTCCGAATTAGGTTTGCTTCTGAACTTTTTGCCACATGTTGCATATAAATTGTCAGAAACCGATGCATTGACCATGTTTAATAAAATTTCAAGTATTGAGGTGATGGCGTGATTGATCAAGATGAAATCTCTTTAGTGCTAGCGGCTGAAGATTGTGAGCCAGAGAAATTTGATACTTTTCACAAATTCTCGTCTCGGTCAGATCGACGGGTATTGTTGAATTTGGTTGCTCATGGCCCTGTGCTATTACGCGGCGGACGTGGCAGCGGTAAGAGCGCGCTTATGATTGCTGCATCTCGCCAGCTTGACCCATGTATACCTGATGCCAGTGCTATTGGTATTTATATGAGTTTGCGGCATGCCCCACTTTTAAAAAGTACGGGTGAAGCATATGGGCGAATACTATGCTCGATTGTGATTGAAAAAATCAAAGAAACCTTGGGCGAACGCGCATCAGATTTTGATCCCGAACCCGAGCTTGGTGCAGTGCAATTTGCATTGTCTAAGTTGGTCACGAAATTAGGAAAACGGATTGTTCTTTATTTTGATGATGCTGCACATTTAGGTCGAGAAGCTTCGTTAGAGGAGTTTTTTGATATTTATCGAACACTTTCAAGCAGTGCAGTTTCTTGCAAGGCATCAATTTATCCAGGCGTCACTAGATTTGGGGTTCGATTTGACGTGTATAACGATGCGACTGTTGTCGATTTACTTAGGAGTGAAGAGCTTCCTGACTTTGCGGCAACCTTCCTTGAGGTAATGAACTCTCGCTACCCTGACGTGTTTCATTTAGCGCAGTTCAGTTCTAGCTTAGACAAGTCAATAGTTGCTGCTCTTTTGGCGCAAGCTGTTTTGGGCAATATGCGAGGATTTATTTTTGCATGTAATGCACTAAAAGATCGATGTGCAGATGGACGCCAAATCGGACTTCCTGAGTTAGGGGATACGCTTCTTGAACTGGCTGGAAATTATTATTGGCCATTGTTAGATGAAATACGTCCGAAGCTTGGGGTGTATGAGCCGATGGTCGAGTCTGGTCGAGAAATCGCAGAATTGGTCTTCGAGGACTGCGGACAGCGGCCAAATAATCCTAGAGACATGATTGTCCATCGCGATATAGACGAGCGTTTAGCGAAGCCATTGCAAATTCTCGAGTATTCAGGATTTATGTCTAAGCGAGAAGCCTCCCGAGCACTTAAATCTGGTGGGCGTGGAGCAAGGTATGCATTAAACCTTTGCAATGTGCTTGAGCGAACACCCGGCGCCAGATTGACCAAAGATTTGCTAGCTAAATGGACTGGATCTTCTCGTGAGGAAGCAATCCAATTTGGAAAGGGAAGCAAGCTTGGAGACATTGCTATTCCAGAGATGCGGCCAATATCAGAGTTAAAAATATTTTCTCAGGATATTGGTGACCTTAAACAGTCCCAAGCATATCCATACGGATTAAGTGATCACAAGATACAACTTCTTCGCGAAGCAGGATTTGCAACTGTTGGAGCGCTCGTAGATGCTTCTGATTCTGACTTAGATGACATTCATGGAATCGGAAGCGTCACTGTGTTGCGAATTCGTAATGTGCTTGGTCAAGCCATTTGGATGTAAAAACTTTATAAACAAAATCACACGATGCACCATTTGTTAGCTAAGTTTGTCCTATGTGGCTTAATAAGGAGCTGAAATTTTTATTGCGTTGACTCTAAGTAGTTGACTAACCAAAGCAAGACTTAAATGCTTCGACGTGTGAATCCCAGAGAGTTGCCATTGCTAGGATGTAAGTTGGTGAACCAATAGGGGTTTGCAGTTTAAAAAGACCATTGATATTTTTGCCGTGTGAATTTTTTGTCCGGTTATTTTGAGATCTTGGAAAAAACCTCTTTAGCCAAAAATTGTGTGATTCTGCTTTGATGAGTTGGATGAGATAGTTTTGTGTTGAAAGAAGTTCTTGGCTTTTATGATTCTTAGAGGCTTGTTCAAGAAAAATATCTACCAGATCAGACGATGGCTTCGATGCCTGGATTTCAAAAGCTAGCTTTGAGAGTGTGTGATACCGCATGATCAAAGGTGAATCAAAAGCATCAGCGATAACCTCATCCTCATAGGTTGTGGCGGAATGAAGATAAAAACATGGGGGCTTCAAGATCTGAATCTTGTGAGGTACTACCAGTAATGGCTGTGAGTGCTTTCTGCAAATTACGCTACCAAGAAATTGATGTTCTCGATGCCAATATGAAACTCCAAACATGGACACATCTGACGCGCAGCACTCAGGGCAAAAATGCAGACGGGGACTCGGGGTAGAAAGTACTAGGGATTTGAAATTCTGATGATGCGAGTGGCGATGATCATAAAAATGAATATACGCATTGGACGGATCTGTGCAGTAGCGGTAGGGGAAATGTGTATGCCTAAGCAGGAAATCTAATTGGCTTAGTTCCGAAAGTTGCAACGCAATTTCAGAAATTGATAAAGGTCTGTTCTTGGCTTCGTTGATATCGCACACAAAAAGTCGCAAGTCAGGTTTGCTGTTGTAAAGCATGACTCGTCCAATAAATCCAAGCCAGCATTCATCCTCATATAGGACTGGTATGTTCATGGCCGACTCACTGTTGCGTCAAATAATGTTGCTTGATTTGATAGTCGCTTGGCAACGGATTTCAGCATTGTGTGCAATTTTTGAGGAGCATGTTTTTGCATCCAACGCAATTCATTGAAACACAGCAATTCCATTTTTGAAATCGATATATCCGGATCAAGTGAGGCAGCTACTGATCGAATCACTTGCTCACAGAAATCTTGTTTTTGTGACCGAAGATGAGACCGCCAAGCGTTTCTCAATGAAGGATCCCATTCAAGCCATCTAGTTATGTCAGCTCTTGATGTGTTGAGTTTTTCCATCACTTCTGAATAGGTGGATGAACTAAGAAACGCCTCGTATGTCTTTGCAGGTGCCTTGTAAAGAGAGTTTTGTAATGTGAATTCAAGTAAGAGTTGATGGTCGCTATCCTGTTGTAGGCCGTTAGCAGAATCCACAAAACTCATTGTTGCAATGTTCGGCGACTCCCAATCTAAAGCAAGCCAAAGAATAGGCCAGCAAAGAGGATGACTATCGCGACGTCGCCAAAGTAAATTTGGAAGCCATGAACCATCACTTAATAAGCTAAGGCCGGAGTCGCCAGCGCACCACTTAGCGACGTCTGTGCCACCAAACCACTTTAAAAGTCGATCATGACTCACGCCATTAAGTGAGACGATTACGCCTAGTTCACGAAGTCGAAGTAAGGCTGCGAGGCGTAAGCTATCGGTATCGACAAAATCAATCTTAGGAATTGCTTGATTGAGGGTGGCGGCAGTAATGTCGATATGAAAAGTTTGCATAATTTCACGACTGTCGTCGCCAGGTAGTGTCCAGCGTTTGCAAGCTTTTTTTGCAATATGTAATTGGACGGAGTGTTTGTGACAAGCTGTGGTGATCGGACTTTGATGAGCGACATGCCAATAAGCTCGGCCGCAATTCATTTCATCATCCAACACACATTGCGGACACCACTTCAAGGGGTGTGTCACGGGCTTAGTGCGCGAGACACAAAGAAGTGTTCGTTTCCAAAAAACGTTATTTACATCGGTAAGGTTTGAAACAACTTTTTCTCTTTTGAGTGCATCCAAAAAAGGCCAGTAATAACCGCCTATCGTGTGATTCTTGAGCGCCGCTAAAAATGAGTTTTGAGGCGTAGGTCGGTCGAAAAGAGGTAACCTCGATAAACCGACGGGGATGTCATGTTGTCGAATTCCATGCTCATGACCAAGCAACACAAACGCTGTTTTAGCTTCGCTCTTTTCGTTGCCGAATTGATGCTGAGCGCCACACCAGCTGTACAGCGTTTCATCTTTAAATATAGACGTAAGGTAAGCTGTCGCACTCACTTCGAGACTCTTTTCTTTTTAGAATGAGTTGCGCCCTGTGATGTCATTTCTTCCAAAGTTTCTAGCATGTTTGAAATGTGCTCAGTCCTGAAACCTAGCATCCGTGCATCATCAGGTGAAAGTTCTTGCACGAGCCCAATTCGTTTCTTAAGTTGGGTGATTTCTCTAGTTTGTTTCTTTTGATAGTTTTCGACCATTCGTTGGATGTGCCCCGACCCATCAGCAGCTTGAACAAAAACTTTCTCAGTAGTACCAGTAGTCTTCTCTGGCTGAGGTGTTTGTCTTAACGGGGGTATGTCATTGAAGCGCATTGCTCCAGCGACATTATTTGAATTAATTGATATGGCAACTTGATTAAGTTCTTTGAATCTTGGGGAGCTTAGTGCTGCAATAAAGTCTTCTTGGGTAACAGTTGCATTTGACCCAGACCGCCTTAGTGCTCGCCTCATCACCTCTTTATGTAAAGCTATGTAGACCCCAGGAACTCCTGAAGAATTTACATGCTCGAAGTTGTTGCGCCACTCGTCATCTACTTGCCAGTTATCGACTAAATCAAATTTCCGAACGCCTGGTACAAAGTCTCGTAACCACCACTTATCAGTAACGTTTGCTGGTTGAAGTTCATGAATTCCACCTACTGAAAAACGTCGCATCACTTGACTTGAAAATCTCAAGTTCGCAAAGGCCAAAGGATTTCCTGATAAAACTATCGATATTCCAAGATTCATCAGACTCAGATAAAAGAGCGTGAACTCATGAAACCATGGGCTCTCAGAAAAATTTGATTCTTGATTTTCATCAATAACCAAAATTGCCACTCTGTGTAGCGCTAACAACTTGCAAACGGTTACCAAGAGCGAGTCAATGTTTGTAGATCTCTTTTGCGACTCAAAGTAGTTCGTGTCTAGTTGTTGATCAAGTGCCTCCAAAATTCGTTTGAGTAGGGCTCCCCTAGTGCCATTGGATGGGTAGTCAATAAGTAAATAGACACATTGTTTAAGTTGAATCCATCCGCAGGTTTGCGAGTGACCGTATTCAATTACCTGATTCGGGGCCAGCGCCTCTAGAGCTCTTTTGACAAATGCAGACTTGCCCGTGCCTGTCATTCCAGACATGAGCAATCCTCCTCCATTCAACCCGATGATTTTTTTAAATTGTTCTGATTTTTTGAAAGTACTGATCTGATTCATGCGGATGATTTCAGATTGACAGGCTGGGTTGCGAATCATGAGTGTTCTTCGCAGCAGGATTTGAAATCCAGCAAACAGTTCTATCAGAGGACTTGTGGGAGTGAAGTGCTCGTCAATGAGTTCTAGCAAAGTTTCACGATTGTTTGGATCTAACGAAAAAACATCGATTCCTTTGAGTGGATGCCGATGAAGTGCCGCAGGAATGGATGCATATGACACCGCTGGTGGCAACGCGTCTAGTAAAGGATTTGATTCGTAGGTCGTTTTGCTCGAGCTTTCATTTTCAGTGCTCATGGTGATCTCCCGCCATGAATGAATCCATCAAATCATCGGATGTTGTGTCAAGAAAAACATGTGGTTGTTCTGGGATTGATTTCGTTACTTTGGAGTTGTAATTTTTGGTCTTGCCCTGCGCCTCATCAGCTTTTATTGACTCTAATTCATGTGTGCGATTCATGAGTAAGTCGCGTTTGAGTTGTGCCTTTGTAGGTTTTTTTCCATTCGCTTTAATTTGTTGATTTAGTTCATGTTGTGCACGATCAGAGATAGCACGAATCCCAATTACTTTTTCAGCATCGATTTGGTCATGAACGTCTTGTCGAAGGGCCTGCGCTAGCTTGTAGTCATGAGTGAATTCAATCCATTCAGAGAGGGTGAATTTTGTGTTGATGGTCGTATCACGTATTGAATTAGTTAAGTGAATAAGTCCAGCTTTACTAGGTAGCCATACTTGCGACGGATCGTTAGTATCCAACTTTACTTTTGTGTGGATTGGTGAGCCAGTTTGCTTAACCTGTGACATCAGACCTGTTTTTATTAACTCTTCACTGCTGTACCTAAGGCGTTTCACGCGTTGTTTAGTACCGGCAATTTCAGTTACTAGAAATAGTCCATTTTTGTCAATCACAGCATCATGATCAGGCAAACAAAATGCCCTTAGATCATTGAAGTTATATGGGAGGGCGGTATTCATGCCGCGTTTGATCAGCCAGTTGTAGATTTCTATGCGCGTGATTGGCTTGTCCGAGTACTCAAGCAGCATGTCATCAGGAGCTAAGTTGGGAACTTCTTGAACTGTGTTGTGCCAGATGATGTGTTTTATCAATAGCCCCATGTACTCGTAGTAGTTGTGTAAGGCTTCTGTCACGGGCGCTATCTCGCCTCGTTCGGGTCGTTTTCCTTGGGTGTTTCCTGGTATTTTTCGGTCTAAATGAGCATGATCTGCATGATGCTGGGACTCAACACCTCCTTTGAGATCTCCACGCATCGTCGGCGGGCACTCGAGGCCAAAACCAAATTGCTCTTCAGCTTCGGTTGTTTCGGCTGATTTCAATTCGCCATGATCCGCAAGGTGATGTCTTGCAAGCATTGCTGGTATCGAGCCATCTGGCAGCTTTATGCCAAAACGCGCAGCCCAAGTGGACTTATCAGGGGCGGCTCCATGCAATATCGTTCGCAACGCTGTTGATGGGGACGGTGGCTCCATTCCGCAGTAAATTCCGTAAATGATCTGAGTTCTTATGTCTTTAAGAATCATCCGCGTCATCGGCGGAATTCGTTTTAGTCGATCATTCGTGCGTACGAGATATACATCTGTTGATGTTCCATCAAAAGCGCTCAGCTCACCTGCTCCAACAATCATGTCTAGTTCAGAACCACCGCGTGAATGTTTAACTTGACGGGTTCTAACAGGTCCAAGAAGAATTTCGGTAATGGTGGTTTGATTGAGCTGTTCACCCCATCTTTTAAATTGTTGAAAGCTAGGCCGCTGGTAAGAAGGAACCAGAATTTGATGAACTTCTCCAGTTTTTTCATCAACCTCATGCGCTGCCCAATGCGTTGACATGGTTATCAAATACGCGTCTCTAAGAGTCGTGTGTTTATTTACCAGCATGTACCCCCATTGCAATTTGCGCTTGCAATCTTCGCTAAGTGATACGCCTGGACTTGGCGTTAATTTGTTCTTGTAAAGATTGGTCTTGCGACCAAGGTGCTGGGTTTGCTTTTTAGGTTGACCGGGATTCCCGCATCTTTGGTAACCAGTTTCTAATCCCCTTTTGGTCGAACCACCTGCCCAAAATAAGTGTAGATAGTGGTAAACGGTATGCGTCGATATCTTGTGCTCTTCAGCGGCTTCTTTGATTAGCAAGGATCGAGCAGGGTCGTCAATGATTTGACGAAAACTGCGCAACTTTGTTACTAACGTAGCCTCACAAATTATTTTGCGAATGACGTTGTACCTGTAATCGCGGTCATGTATTGACTTCTCAACCGACTTGCGCGCCTTTTCGTCTTTCGCGTTTCTAAGTTTGTCGACGTCAGACAGAGCGTTAGATTGTTGCTCAGCAAGACGAAGAACGTAAACTTTGCCTGAGTCCAATAGATCAATTAACGTCTTAGTATCAAGTTTGATTGGTGCTTTCACGTAGTCGCATATGTGTTTTGATTTGCCAGGCTTATCCTTGAAATTGGGGAGCGCGATGAAGTAAACGAAATACTGGTCAATGAACAGTATTCGCGATGTATTCTTTAGAAATGTTTCCCCGTGTGTGTTTGCTATGAGGTCTCCTTCGCTCAGTCCGTGAATCATTCGACTTCTCCAACGATTGAATTTTGGAGTGCAGTTCGGAGCGCGCGTCCTCCAGCTTCAAGAGGTGCCCACTTTTTTAGAGGTTTGCTGATGTCGTGATCAATGTCTTGGTGCCATACTGCAAGGTCGAAATACTGCCAAAGTTTTGTAAGCCAGCTTCCACAGTCAAGGTTCATTTTGTTTAGAACTTCTGAGATAGGAGTTTGATAGCCCTCGGTGTTTAGAAGTTCTACAAGCCTTAGATATTCGGTCGATGAGCGAATATCGTTTTGCTGTTGAATCGTTAGTCGCGGGTCAAAGTGGCTCAAATTCAAAATGAACTCACGATTGAAATGTTCTGCGTGCACAAGAATTCGCTTGATATCAGTCTGCTGACAGTAGGCCTTTGTTAGTTGCAGTCGTTCTTTGACGCGTGACGTTGGGTCTGGCGATTTGGCCAAATCCTCTGGTTTGTTTTCTATTGCAATGAGCTTCAGACTTCCATCGAAAAGTTCCCACGTCGTCAGTATGTCTAGAGTTGCGACATACGGAATACTGGTACCTAGGTAGTTCCCGTGAGGGATCTCCAGGTCTTGAGCGACTTTCAATAAACCCTCATGCCGATTGCTAGCTTCGAAGCCAGGCAACCCAAAGCCTGGGTGATGATGTGCCCAAGGCCAAACTGGAAAAGCTTCTCTTACGTCTACTGCCCCAAGCCATTTAAAAAGATGGATAGAGGAGCGCTCTGCACGCGCCCGATAGTGATGAGCGCGACCAAGAGCCGCATTGGGCAGATGCCCAACATTGCTATTCGGTGAGTAGTCACGTTTCGTGACACGTAACCAAGGCTTGTACCGTTGAAAATGGCCTTGGCCGTATCCCGCTTCTATCAAGCGGGTTAGTTTTTTTATTGTCATTTTTCCTGTTTGTGCAGGAAGAGGACGATTAGGGCGAACGAAATCGCCTAATGCAAAATCAGATGCTTGCCAGTTCATGTCGAGCCTTTTAGGCGTGCAGATGCCTTCCGCGCTGTTGCAGAAATGATCATTTGCAGGGGTTTAGGGGCCAGAGGCTTGACAGGACGCGAGAGCATGCGCATACTCTCGAACAAGTGCTAACTTGGCTCGTCTAGGTTCACCAGAAAGCCGTCTCTGATTCAGACGGCTTTCTTTTTTCTGGGGTTGAAAAGTTGTTAGGTATGACTTTCTGTGATCCCCATCTCCTTTGCTGCGCAATGCGGCAGCGTTAATGTTTTCTCGAGATCCGACATGGATCCAATTGCTCCAGCCTTGAGCCCAAGAGAGACAGCAATTGCATGACTTTGTCCGCGCAAGCAGCGTTTTCTCCCTGCGAGGACTTGGTACACGAGCTGCACGGAGTAGTCTCTGGAACGTGCCCAATCACTAATAGACAAGCCTAGGCGCCTGAATTCACTCCGAACGTCTTGTTCGGTTCTGAATGGTCGTGCTTGGAGCGCATTAGTTGGCATTGGTACAGTTCAGGATCAAAGTTAAACTATGTGAAAATTATAAAACACATGTTACAAATTTGTAACGGCTTCGAAGGCCGATTTTCTGAGCTAATTCTTGATCGCGGTATATCGCGAGAAGAGCTTGCGTCTTTACTAGGAGTAACGCGAACAACCATTTGGCGCTTAGAAACAGGTGGTAGCTCACCAACGCTTGAGCTATTGACCAAGCTGCAAGAGGCCGAGTTTGATGTTGCCTATCTGTTGACAGGTCACAAGCAAGAAAATTTCACCCCTATGGACGACGATGAAGGTTGGGGGGCTGCAGCGATTACGGTTTCGAAGATGTTGGCGCACCACAAATTGAATCCATCACCAACAATTTACTGGCGGTTAGTTCGTGCGGTTTATCAAGGGGCCCTGAGTGCTACAGACCTTAAAAAGAATATTGCGGAGTCGTTGTCCAAGACCGGCGAACTTGCCAAAAACTGAGCAACTATCTGATGATGTGCTGGCCATACTACTTGTCAGTAAGTCAATCCCAGAGAAGGATAGGAGTTTTACTTCGCGACAGTACTACTTCGATACGGTTCTAGGTAACGCACGAGCCTTAGAGAATGATCCAGCACGTCGCTTGCTAGCCTTAAAAATAAATTTAAAACTTTGGGTGCTTCATCCCGTTGCTGCCTACAGGCTTTGGAGGCTCAAAACCGAACAGAGGCAGGCTGCCTACGAAGATTCGACGAGCGATGAAATGTCAATTGATAAGACACAGGAATGCATTGCTCTGTTTGATCAGCTTGAGTTTGGGCGCTCTTTGAAACCTGACGCTAGAAGGCGTGTTCGTGAATTTGGAAGATTAAGAAGACTCAATGCGCGAAGCATCCGAGATGCATTTGAGTTTGGTCTTCTGACAGTAGATATAGAAAGTCCCGAGCTGAAGTGTGAGAGCCTGAGCCTCCGCTATTTGTTGGTCACCCTTATGAGCGCGTGTATTTTTCTGCTGCTAGCCGTCATTCAAACTGAGGGTGCCTTGCATCCAAATAGCTTTTGTAATGAGTTTGGGTGTAGTCAGGCTGGCTTGTTGCTTTCCAGCGCGCTGCTGTACTGTCACTTCTTGGTGATTTGCTTTTTGATTGCGAGGCCAGTGTTGTTGTACAGAAAATTGAGCAAAGACTAAAGCAAGCATTTAAAGCTTAGGTGATATCAAGGTGAAAGTTTTGATCGTGCCAGGCGTCGGCTCATGTCGTGCGTTGATCCGATCAAGATCCGTATCTGTTAGATGCGGCTGGGACTTGATCGCCGGAGTAGTTTTATGGAATGGCAGCAGGCGATCCATGACTGTTATCGAGCCCGCCACCCTGAATAACTGATATGTGTGTGTCCGGCTGTGGAAGGCAGGAGGCTTATGGATTGCCAAATTTTTTGCAATGTGACACTTAGTGCAAAATTCTCTTTGCCTTAATCAGGCACAGTTCTATGAAGTATGCCCCGCACGACAATAAGAGTATATTTCCATCCGCGCATGACATTGAAAAAATACACCCTAGCGGAATTCTTCTGCGGCTGCGGCGGAACCTCCCGAGGCTTCACCCGATCCGGTCGGTTTAACGTGGCATTCGGCAACGATGTCAAGAGCGAAGCACTACGCACGTTCGAGTTCAACCACCTCCACGACGACGTGCCGCCCGTGACGGTACAGCAAGACATCCGACTGCTTGAAGAAGACACCATCCATTCCGCGCTGAAAGAGCGCGGCATTGCCCAAGGCGAACTCGATTGCATGATCGGTGGCCCGCCTTGCCAAGGTTTCTCTCAGCTCCGGCGTACCGAAACTCGAAAGAGGGGCAAGATCGTCAAGTTCAGTGGGTATAGCCAGCTTGCCCACGATCCACGCAACGACCTCGTGCTGCGTTACCTCGAAGTCGCAGAAGCTCTGCGCCCGAAGTTTTTGGTAATCGAGAACGTCCCACAAATGCTTAACCATGGTTTTGACGGGCGACTAGGTAAGCTCTCAGAGCTGGTCATCCAAATGCTCGAAAAAGACCTCGGCTACAAGGTTGAAGTGGCCGTTGTGAACTGCGCCAATTACGGCGTGCCACAGCTTCGCGAACGCGCAGTGTTCATTGCAAGCTCCATCGGTGCGCCCTCATTGCCTCCTATGACCCATTGCGACCCCAAAAACGCCAAGCTCTTGGCTTCTGGTTTGCAGCCATGGATCACTGTCGGCGAGGCGATCGGAGACTTGCCCTCGCCTGCGCTCAACGACGACGAACTTGGCGGCGGTGACTTGTCCTTCTATCTACCCAATCCCAGCGGCTATGCGAGTGCTATGCGCACCTCGAAAGCCTTTCCCCACAACCACATCACCCGCTCTTACCGACCCTCGGTACTCAATATCATCAAGGAGATGAGGCCGGGCCAAACATGGGACGCGGAGAGCGCCCGGATGCGGGCCAAATACATCAAAGCCATCGAAAAGCATGCCAAGGCTCAGTTGATCACCTGCGAAATGGCCCAAGCCGAGCTTGTCCGTGCGGGCAAGATCAACCCAGTCTTTTTCCAAGACTATTATTGGAGTGCCTACACTCGGCTTGCACTTGACGCACCAGCGTTGACTATCACCGCCAACGCCAACTTCCTCGGGTCGGGGCGTTTCTCCCATCCGACAGAGCTTCGCGGCATAACGATGCGTGAAGCCGCCCGTCTTCAATCTTTCGACGACGACTTCCGGCTCATCACATCCGCGACCGGTGACACCGATACCGTGCGTGTCGGAATCGGCATGGACATGATTGGCGAAGCCGTGCCTCCTGGACTTTCCGAAGCCATTGCCAAGCACCTCGCGGCCCAGCTCGATGCACGAGCGACCCCCATTTTCAATGCCGTCCCGTCTTCCCCAGCCAAGGCTGCGTCGAGACCAAGAAAAAAAATGGCCACACAAAGCCACTGACAAAGGGATAAACCATGTCTATCACAAATGACGAAGTTTTTAGTTATGCCCAAGACGCTCTGAGCGTCATGCTCGCTCAGTACGGCCCTGACTATAAATTTCCGGCAGACGTGATTTGGCAGCACACGCCGCCTAGTATCGAAATTCCGAGCAAAATGCGTTCTCACCAGCCGAATAGACTCGTGTTGTCCGGTCATCTTGAGCGGACCGGCGCAATGACGAAAGCCCAATCGACGCAACGAGCAGGAAGCATCACAAGCGAATACCGATTCGGACCGGCGCTTGTTCCGCACGCTCCTGTTGGCTTACCAACCAAAGTGGCGACTACAAACTCTCCCAAAGATCAGTTCAATGCAGCCGCGGCGCTTGCTCGAATCCAGCAACTTATGGATTCCGAGGGGTATGTTGTATCCACCGCCGAACTTGCCAACTTCTTCTTGGCGATGACTGTCAGCCCCTTGGTGATTCTGTCGGGCATTTCTGGCACCGGCAAAAGTTTGCTGCCCCGCAAGTTTGCCCAGCGCACCCAATCCGATTTTCTCCAAATCCCCGTGCAGCCCCAGTGGGCCGACAACACCGACCTCTTCGGATACGTCCCCACCCTCGCGCAGGGCCGTTTTATCGAAGGCAAGTTGATCAAGGGGCTCAGAGCAGCCAAACAAGATCCCAACAAGCTTGTTATCGCCGTGCTCGACGAAATGAATCTGGCGCCCGTCGAGCACTATTTCAGCGACTTTCTCAGCGTGGCCGAAACGCGTGCACGCGATGCCCATGGGGCAATCAGCTCCGATGAATTGCCTATCGAGCTTCCTGCCGTTCCATCCAATGGCCTCGACGAGCAAGCCGATCTAAGAGGTATCCGGCTTCCGGCAAATCTACGGGTTGTTGGCACAGCCAACATGGACGAGACTACCCACTCGTTCAGCCCTAAGGTGCTCGATCGGGCCTTCACCATTGAATTCGATGATCCAGTACTTACCTCGTTTGCTTCTGGCGCCGCGGCAAATCCCAATGAGATCTTCGCAGAGCTGGCCAATATCGTTATTCGCGATACCAATGCCATTTCGGTGCTTGAAGCGCATGACCTGAGCCAAGACCTTTTCGAGCACATCGCCGCGCTTCTAGCCGAGATCCAAGAAATTCTCTCTCCGGCGGGCGTAAAGTTCGGCTATCGCACGCGCGACGCGATTCTGATGTACCTACACTTTTGGCGCGAGCTAAGGCTCTCCGACATCGTTTCCGGCTACGCGGCTCTTGACTTCTGCATCCTGCAAAAGGTGCTGCCAAAAATTTCAGGAAGCGGCGATGGTCTTGCCATGGCATTAAATAATTTAGCTAAATGGCTTAAAGATCGCGCTGAAATTGACACTTTTGTGCAAGGAGTTGAGGCCGACTTTGCGGGGCCCCTCGAGCGTAGTCATCAAAAGGTCGTTCGCATGGCTGAACTGCTTGACCTCGACGGGGCGACCCGCTTCTGGGGCGCGTGATGCCACTCCTGCTTCAAGCCGCTGGGGCGGGGTGGAAGCTTGAAATCATCGGTAAGCTTCCCGAGCTGCCGCCCTTCATCGCATCGGTTCCCGACTCGACCATTGTCGCAAGCGGCGCGGCCTTGCTAAGCCTTTGCGTCCGCGATCCAAAGACTGGTGCCATGATGCCGGTGGCCTCCGGTGCTTTTATAGAGCCGCTTTTCTATGAAACCGTTTCATACGACATACATTTTGATCGCACCGATCCCGCCGCGACTATTTCACTGCCGCCGGGGGCCGACGTGCGCCGCGTCCGAATCGACAGCGAGCACCACAACATCAATTTCGGCAATAACGTTGGCTTTGTCGATATCATTGTTTTAGCCTCGGCAGGCCAAACCAAGCTTCGACTCGAAGTCTTCTCCCGCAAAGCAGACTACCGTACCGACTACCTTGCCATGCGAGACGAAGTCTCAGGCATGCTGCGAAACCTCGCAATGGCCGCCAACGCAAAAACCTACGGGCTTGCCGCCCCGGCCAAGGACAGTAACCCGACGCTCGTGGAGTGGTTCGCCCTCCTGCAAACCCACTTCGACGAGTTCATAAAGCTTGCAGGCAGCATTGCTAAGAATCCCCATACTGGTCTTGTCCGCAAAACAATCGCCGTCGATCCCGAGCGCGCACGCCGGGTTAGCCGTCAGACTATCGCGCAAGCCCTGCGGCGGGACAATGGCGGCTCAGTTATCCCGTCGCTTGGCCTGGCCCTGCCTCGGCGGATCAAAGAAAGCGTATCGAGTCCTACGTACGACACGCCCGAAAATCAGTATTACAAAGCCTTGATTAAAGCTACTTACCGGAACCTCCGTACTCTCTCGAAGACGACAACTTCCGGCGACGAGGACGCAGACCGGTCTGCTGAAGCTAAGTTTTTCGCCTCCATCCGAGCCGCGCTCAAATCTATGGAGAGACGAATCGAGTCGGTTCTGCGCACTCCGTTCATGGCTCAGGTGGCCGAGGCAACCCTTGCCCGACCCAACTCAATGGTCTTCCACAAGCATCCCCTTTACGCACGCGTTGACAAGCTCTGCCGTTTGCTTAATGGAGGGCTCTCTTTCGCGGGAGATATCGTCCCGATCGGTATCAAGGAGACCTCGCTGCTTTACGAATACTGGTGCTTCTTGAAAATCGTAGCCCTACTGCGCGAGAGGTTCGATCTAGTTGAGCAGTCTGTGGTCAAGTTTCAGCGCATGCGCACGACCGTTGCACTTGCAAAAGGAAGGCCCTCGGCCATGAAGTTCTCGCATGTGACCTCTGGCAAGTCACTCTATGTGGTCTACAACCGGCTCTTTAACCGACTGCCAACCATCGCCCAAAAGCCCGATAACGTCATCCAGTTTGCGAGTTCAGACAAGTTCTACATCTTTGATGCTAAGTACAAAATTCAGTTTGATCGGGATTATGTTCGTGACTACGGCGGACCAGGGCCGACGACCGACGACGTGAACACGATGCACAGGTACCGAGACGCGATTGCTATTCCGCATCCAATGCGTCCCGCCGAGTACCTTCAAGGTGTGGTGTCGGGAGCGATTGTGCTTTTTCCTTATCCGCATGAAGAAGCGTATCGATCGCACAAGTTTTACAAGAGCATCGAACAGGTTGAGATCGGGGGGTTGCCTTTCCTTCCGAACTCCACGGCACTCATGGCTGAAAAAATCGGATCACTGCTAGCTGCGGAATATCCCGAACCTGGTCTAGCTCCCACTTCGGCATAGTGGCTAAGAGTTGCATTGGATGGTGGTGGTATGGATTAGCTGACAGTACCAATGCCCGACAAACACACCAAGTGAATTCGTCCTCAGGGGATGACGATTTCGACGGCACGCGTTAGAGGCGCGTTCTTATTCAACTACCCAGCTCCACTGGTTCTGCTCAGCGAGTTTGTCTTCGCGTACCTTCTTCCAGCCCTTTTTAAGCACTTCGGACCGGCTCACGCCTTCAATCTTGCCCACAGGACGTGCGACAGTCATCCCGCCGGACTTAAATCGCATTGTTACGCCATAAGGCGTTTTGACACCTGTTCCACTTATGGCCAGCGACACCATCACAATTTCGCCGCTTCTGATCTTCATCTTTCGGCGGTCTAGACCGCCTGCGGCGCGGTCTTGCTCCATGGTTGCAGTGAGAGACATTGGATTTGTTGTTTTGAATCTGTTAAAAGTTAGCGCGGCATCTTTGAAGGAATCAAAAAATTAACCTCGTGCCCGATCCAGCGGGAATGCTGTTGAAATTCTATTGTCCGCCAAATATTATCTAATCGTGAGCATGCTTAACGACATGGGCGTATCAAGGGTTACTGCGTATTCCAGTGATGTTGACCAATCAATTCAGCAACGTGACCAACCAATCCAATCGTTGTGACTATCGAGCTGCGAATCAATTGGGGGGCCATCGACAGCTATCGAGCCATTGCTGTCGTTCCTGTCGTGCGTCTAACCGTCTGCTCTGCAGCGGTAGCGGTAGCGGACTTTGACTCCGCGCATCACATGACCGAACTCGCTGCCCCAAAGCGGTCTACCGGCAAATCCGACAAGCCTTTTTCGTGGCAACCGAACTGCTTGCGTCCCTGCAGACAAAGCGCTAAACCAGGCTTGCCAAGTTGGCGCTGATAATGCTTCATTTCATGGCAGAGGGAGAATAGATGCCAGCAGTGAAGGATCGGCTCACGACAGCCCAATGGATTCTCGAGAGGAATTTGGCATGGATTGCAGCAGCGGACGCCAAGGTAGCGATCATCGTCACGATTAACGTTGCAATGCTTGGAGGCCTCGCCGGTACTTTTGGCTGCTCCGACGCTCACCGCTCTTACTGGGCCTATGGTGCCTGCATGATTGCAGCGATCCTGAGCGGCTCCGGGGTGTTCTGCGCCGCTATGGCAATGTTTCCGAGGACTGACGGCCCAAAGCTATCTCTGCTGTTCTCAGTGCCGGTGGCTGGCATGACATTACCGGATTATCAAGAAGCCCTAAAAGAACGCTCAGATGAGCAATTACTGGAAGACTGGTCCAGTCAAGTTCACCGAAATGCCGAAATTGCCAAAAGGAAGTTCGAGTGGGTTAGAGGCGCAATGATCTGGTCATTTCTTGGCGTTCCTGCATGGGTTGTCGCCATTGGCGTGATGCTGAGCAAATGAGAAACGAATGACTTCCAGCGCTGATCTCCGTACTGCCGTTACCGACATCTTTCGCCACCAGTGGTCTACTACTGACGGTCGTGTGATTCCAGTCCCAGGTGATCTCGGACTTAGCAACGTAGCCAGATCCTTTGATGCTGCAACCGTCCTGTATGCGGACCTAGACGGTTCCACTACTCTTGTTGACAGTTATGAATGGCAATTTTCAGCTGAAGTCTATAAGGCATACCTGCGGTGCGCTGCAAGAATAATCAGCGACGAAGGCGGAACCATCACCGCGTATGACGGCGACCGTGTAATGGCGATTTTTCTGGGGCAGACCAAGAACACACAGGCAGTGCGTGCAGCAATGAAGATCGCGTACGCAGTAGAGCAAGTCATCAACCCAGCACTCAAGGCTCAATACAAAGACGCCGGTTACACAGTTGCGCACTCTATCGGCATTGACGTTAGCCCAATCCACGCTGCGAGCATTGGCGTGCGTGGTGACAATGATCTCGTGTGGGTTGGCCGTGCAGCAAATCATGCAGCAAAGCTGGCCGGCAAGCACGGATCCCCAATTTGGATCACCAAGGAAGTTCACGACGTGATCAGTGATGACGTTAAGAAGGACTCAAGAACAGGTGTCAGCTGCTGGTATCGCAGCTTATGGAGCGAGATGGATAATCGAGACATCTACGGCACCACTTACGTCTATCCGTTCTGACGGCTCCGTTTTGAAGTTCAACAATCATCCGCGATGCTGCCAGTCGACTATCGGGTGACGAGCGCTGCGGTGACTCTGACATTCAGGGCGCGTTCACTTTTCACCCAAGATAGTTTTTCGCACCCCTAGCTCGCGAAGGCGCCGCTTAATTTGATAGATCACCGGACCAAGCGCGGTCGAGGGCTCCTCATCTGGTTTGGGCTGAGCGTAGACAAGCGGCGTTAAGCCTTTGAAGTCCGAGGGCAGCTTAACGTCTTCGCCACGAGGCACTAGCAGCAACGTTCGAGCTCTCCCCAGACGGGACATGAAGAAGCCCAACTCGAAAATCACGTTATCGCGAGGCGTTGATTGGGTGCGCTCCCTAGAGCGAACCAAATCATCAGGTTGCGCGATTGCGATGCCCAAATCAGACTCGTTGACGCCACGCTCAAGAGCCTCGATCGGGTAGCCGCCAGGCGGGAAGATGTGGTCGTCGCTCCAAATCTCGACGACAGCATCCTCGTGCTGCAAGCCTGCTCGGATGCATTCGGCGATGTCGAGAGCTTCGGCCGAGCAGATGAAAAACACTCGCGGTCTGGTGTTCGGCTTGTTGATGAACCGGTTGCGCTGTTCAAGCCGTCCTGACAGGTCAATTGCTAGCAAGCGCCAAATTCGAGGCTGCTTCTCGGCGATCGCGTCGAGATCCTGATGCGAAATCCTCAAGGCTACTGTCGGCTCGTCGGCTTGGATGGTGGCCGCGCGCGTGATCTCCGGGTTGATCGCCGACATCTCACCCACAGAAACGTTTTTTTCGCGCGGATAGAGCCGGACGCCCTTAACGATAACCTGAGTCTTGCCCGCCAGGAGGAAGAATATGTCGCGATCGGTGTCGCCCTCCTCAATCAAGTTTTGTCCCGGCGTGAATTCCAGCAACTCGCCAACATCAGCAATGGCCTCCGCAACCGCAGTGTCGCCCTGCACGATTTTCTGTGCCCGCAGCGCCTCCACAAGTACCGCTCTGTTTCCGAATCTCTGCTTTAAGCTCATACGAGCCTCCTTATACTTCCGCGCGCCTCGCGCCTCCAAGCCGACACTCCCAAGATTCTCCCCCATTCGGTCGACGGTGGCCTCAGCTCGCACGGTCCCTCTCCCGACAGCCCTACGCGAAGCGGCGCGAAGCCTCGACGAAACACATGCGCGCTGCCTTCTAGCGAGCAAAAGCGGCCCAGTTTTATTACGAGCAATGCCAGAAACAAGGCCCGTTGGCTCGGTTCTTCGATCAGCCGCTGCATCTGCCGGAGATCGGGCAAGCTAGGTATCGCGGGGAAACTTGGATGGGAATGCCATTCGCCCAAATAGTTGTAACGCTCAAAGTCGCGGCCAGATCGTTCCTGAAATCGGCGAATAAAACGGCCATGACTCGGCGAGCTACGGGTGAAGCTCGCAAACGAGCCGTCGCGCTGGACGGAGAGGTCGAGTACCAGAAAGCGCCCATCGCCAAGATTCTCAGCTGCAAGCACACCTCCGATTTCATCCGAGCCGGCGCGCGCCAGTTCGCGGCGTAGTTTCGCGATGCACTGATCGCTGACGATAATTTCGATCATGTCTTAGCTCGCAGCACGGTCAGCGCAAACGTTGTCGCAGGGGCAAAATTGGTGGTCGCGACCGATGCAACCTCAGCCTCCGGTAGCCGAACCAACGGGATTCCGAATGTTGAGAACGGCTCGCCAAAGATCCACTCGGCCCTCAAACCAATCATGTAAGCAGAACTCGGGTAATCGGAATGCTGCGGCTTGGTCAACAAATCGATCGCGAAGCGCGCTAGGTGTCCCGAGATGATGGACACGTCGGCGTCGTCAGCGATCATTGGCGGTCCGTCGCCCTGTTCGGCGCCGTAGTCGACAGCTGCGGCTGGTGGGGCCTGCGGGAAGTCTGGATTCGAGCACCAGCCATCGATCTGCTCGCGAACCGAGTGCGGATCAGGATCAATGCTAGGTCGGCTTCGAGCGATGTAGCCCCCGTAACCGCCCGCGAGCACTCGACCCCAAACCAAAGGGATACGTGCGTTCTTCGCGACTGCGGCGGCGTAGTTGAAGCACATATCGCTGCCACTAGTGTCCACGATCAAGTCGCAGTTCGACATATCGTCAAGCACCTTTTGCAATGTTTTGGCGGACATTTGTCCACCAAGACGCTGCAAACGCGTTTTGACCTTGACTGACGGTTGCACCAAAGCGAGCCGCTCTGCGAGCGCCTCGGCCTTGTGGGCACCAACGGCACGCCAGTCTAAGTCGTTGCGGACCAAGTTGCCGTCACGCACGATGTCATCGTCAACAATCAGGAAATTTCTCGCACCCGATCGCGCCAGGCTCATGGCCACTTTGGAGCCCATAGACCCAGCGCCCAGCACAACGATCCTCGAGCCGGCAAGGATCCCATGGCGTTCGGGCAGTCGGACGCTCTGGTCGGTGGTAGGCATGCCGCACTCGAATATCTTGTCGGTATCTGCTGAGAGTTTCAATGCCTGGACGGAGTCGGGGAAGACCGCCAGCAGGATCTTGCTGCCGGTCAGGGGTTCAGGGCTAAATGCCTGCCACAACGCAGCCGCCCCTTCTGAACCCGCCGAACGCACGAGGTCCGCGCGGGGGGCGCCGGTGGGCAACGACACCGCAAATCCCTCGTAATAGCCTTCCTCTCTCAGCGGCGCCGGGATGCTCGGGTCGAGCCAAGTTTCCGAGCTAGCTAGCGTTAGCTTCACGGCGGTCCAGACCATGCAGTTTTCAAAAGATGAGCAGCGGAACTGAGCGGGGCAACCGTCTACCCTTTCCCTCACTTTGGAAATTAGCGTCGGGGTGGCGACCACCCGGAAGAGCTGCAAACTCATATTCTGGCCTTCGGTGAACGCATGGGCGGAGGGAACCCTCCTGCGGCGGCCGTCCGCATTGACCATGCTTTCAGTAGACAACAGCTCGAGGGCACTGAGTAGCATGTCGGTGGCGGTATATCGAGGCCGCCAGTTGTCCGCCCTGATTTGTAAGCAGAGCTCGCCGCCTGCGCCCCACTGATGTCCGGACCACCGCTGTTGGGGATCACGCGGGAGGAGCATTGGCGGCGCATGAGGGAACACATACGGATAGACGAGCCAGCCCTTACGCAGCTCACCACCCGCCTGGAAGTCGATTTCTAGCCGGAGCGAGCCGTCGTCCGGGACGACCTGCCACTGCGCTCGCGTGATCCAGCCCTCCTTGCGCAGCGCTTCCACGGCCGCCATCTCGATGTCGAGCCGGTCAAGGTGCAGCAAGAACCACATCAGGAGAAGCCGGAAGGGATCTTCGAGGGACTGGCGGCGGCGGCGGGGAAGCCAAACCCGGCGGCCGCGGCAGCAGCGCCAGCAGCACTTGGCGAACGCAAGGAGTTTGCGGCAGGACGCGAAGCCGACTTCGCCGCGTTCTCGGCTTGCGTCAAAGCCTGGATGGCTGAGTCGTAGTCGAAGTATGAGCAGCGACGGCCGACACCAAAGAGATCTTTGAACGCCTGTGGTGCGAACTTGTTCAACGTCGGACCGACTGCGGTTTGATATCCGTTGCAAAGAAGCTGCTCCTTCTCGGAGCGCAGCACCGAACGGCTGATGCAGCACCGGACCATCTCGCCCTTAATGCCGAGACGGGTCACAGCCACGGGGCCGTGCTCGACCCCGATCGCCAGACCGAGATCACTAGCGTCTACGCCTTCGTCGGCCAACAAATCCAGCGCCAGGGCGAAGCTGCTGCGCATTGCTGCCGCGCAAAGCATGGCATTTTTCGCCGTCTCCTCATCGTCGGTAGTTTGGGCGGTGCCCTCGCTCAGGATGCCGTGGATGCAGTCGCCGATGAACCGAATCTTGCAGCCGGCGAAGTCGTCACGCAGCACGCACTCGAGTTCGGCGCGCAATACGTGCAACGCGCGCACCACGTCCTTGGCAGTCACGTCGTCGTCGATCCGGTCAGAAACGTATCTGGTGAAGTTGTCGATGTCAGCATAGACCGAGGAGCACTCCTGCCGGCGCGAGTTTTTAGGCGAGAGCACCTCCAAATCCAGCGTCTGGAAAGGCGGGGTGTGCCGGCTGAACTCGATGGCCCCAATCGGCTGCTTGGCTAGGTCGTCCTGCCAATCCTTGTAGATCTCGTCGGCGGTCACCGGAAGCTTGGCCTTATCCTTGGATATCTGGACTTGCTCACTGCTAAGCGCCGTGGCGTTTTCATCGACGACAGCCTGCCAGCCGACCACGGTCCGCGCCGTGTTAGTCGTGTAAATGCCCGTCTTAGTCCCGCCGCCGGCGCGTTTCGCAGCCAGGTTCGCAGGCTCACCCAAAAACAACGGCTCCCTAGAGCCTCGGCGCCCGTTGTTGACCGCAAGCGCCTCGCCTGAGTCGATGCCGACGCGGACCTTGGCCGCTGGCAGCGGATCGTCGCCATCCTCGCCTGTGCGCGAGAGGACGTCGCAGATCAGCTGGGCGGTCGCGACCGCCTTGTGCACACGAGCTGCTTCGTCGCCATAGGGCTTGGCGAACACAGCATGCAGCCGCTGGTTATGGAAATCGACCTCGATGGCTTCGACCTCCAATAAGATGTTTCTCACCGCGCGGTAATGCAAGTTCAGAAAGCGGAGGGTGCGCCGATGAGCGACCACGCCCTCGTAGTCTGTCACCCCCAGCATCTCGTCCATGTTCAGGATGTCAACATACAGGTGGACGCCATCGACTCGGTAGGCGGTCCCGACCGGGAGCTCGGTCAAGTCCGTCTCCTTGACGTATTCCTTTATCTTGATGATCTCCACTTCAGCGAGACGCTTCTTGATCCGGTCTTCGGCAGTCGCCTTATCCCAAGTGCGCTTGACCATAAGGCCTCCTTACTGTTGACATCCGCGGCGCGCGGCGCGAGCGCTTTATACAAACCTTGAACTATATATATGGCACTTTAACTAACACCTTACCATTATATGCAAGATACTGTGATTATAAACAGTATTTTTATTCAATCAAGCGTGTACACAGCGGCGCACTCTATCCATTGGCGGCAGGCCAGATATGAATCAACGGTGTCGGGAGCAGTCTCTGGCTAGATCTTCATCGACTGACCGCTATCAGCCTAGACCGGACCTCTAGGTCGGATACACCAACGACGCCTACTGGCTGAAAGTAGTCATCAACAACGCTGACTGTCTCTCTGGTCAAGTCCGTCATACTTTTTAACCTTGGTCACATGGCTGGACTGAGTGGTCAGCTCCGACTGGAAATGGTGGTCACGAAGAATTGGCGCGGGTGGTCAATTGGGAATGAAATACGCAGTTACTAGCGATCAGTCATTTCCTTGATAGTCCCCTGCTGCTAGGTCGGAGTCGGTTAGCGGCGCTGGCTTGATTACGTTCACTCCTAAAAATGCAATTTTCAGTGACAGTCTCGCTGTGTCTGCAAATGATGGGCTGCACTAAGCCTACATTTCTGAACTTTATTACGTTGCATACTTAGAGAATGAGTAAATTTTCCGAATTTTAATAAATGCTTCCGAACTCAATTAAATTGAACCAGACTCAATTCCAAGCCGCCATCGTTGATCTCGATGGCACGATGGTCGACACCTTGGGCGACTTCGAGGTGGCGCTCAATCGTGCTTTGGCTGATTTGGATTTGCCGCCCGTCACGCGCGCTTTGGTGGAGCGCACGGTAGGCAAAGGCTCTGAGCACTTGGTGCGCTCTGTGTTGGCCCACCAACTGGCTTTGCCCGATGTGCAAGCTGCCACCCCCAAAGTGTTGCAATGGCCAGAGGTGGATGCCTTTGATTTGGCTTTGCAGCGCTACCAGCATCACTACTTGTTCATCAACGGGCAATTCGCCGATGTGTACCCAGGCGTGGTGGAGGGCTTGCAGCAGTTGCGTGATGCAGGCCTTCAACTCGCCTGCCTGACCAACAAACCCTTGGCGTTCGCCACAGGCCTGTTGGCTGACAAAGGATTGGACATGTTTTTTACGCACGTCTTTGGTGGCGACAGTTTTGAGCGCAAAAAGCCAGACCCGTTGCCTTTGCTCAAAACGTGTGAGGCTTTGGCTGTTCAACCCGCTCAGGCCTTGATGGTCGGAGATTCCAGCAACGACGCCCAAGCCGCCCGGGCTGCTGGCTGTCCGGTGGTGTTGGTGCGCTACGGCTACAACCACGGCGAGCCCGTAGACGGGGTGGACGCCGATGCTCACGTAGATACCCTGACGCAGATTGCCACGGCGCTGGCTGGGTAAGCCTGAGCCTTTGCTAAACTGCAGCCATGTTCATTCATCGCAACACAGTCACAGGTTGTCATGACCGGGGAGCTTGGCCCTGGCGTACGCCGTCGTCTGCGCTTGTTTAAAGCACGCTCAGCCTCACTGATGTCGTGCCCGCGCTGAAGCTTTAGGGCTCAGCACTTGTCCGAATGAACGTCCCAACCGAAACGGGGCCGAGCTGTGGAGGCTCACGATGACTGAAACCGAATTCAAACAATTAGCCCTAGAGGGCTACAACCGCATCCCCTTGGTGGCCGAGGCGTTTGCCGATTTAGAAACCCCACTCTCGCTGTACCTCAAGCTCGCGCATGTGCAAAACAACGGCGAGCGCAGTTTCTTGCTCGAATCCGTGGTGGGCGGCGAGCGCTTTGGGCGTTACAGCTTCATTGGGTTGCCCGCGCGCACCTTGCTGCGCGCCAGTGGCTTTGGCGCACAAGCCAAGACAGAGGTCGTGACCGATGGCGTGGTGGTCGAAACCCATGCAGGTAACCCGCTCGACTTTGTGGCCGAGTATCAAAAGCGTTTCAAGGTCGCGTTGCGCCAAGGTTTGCCACGTTTTTGCGGTGGCTTGGCAGGTTACTTTGGCTACGACACGGTGCGCCACATCGAAAAGAAGTTGATCAACTCGTGCCCGCCAGATGATTTGGGTATGCCCGACATCTTGCTGCTGCAAACCGAAGAGTTGGCGGTGATTGACAACCTCTCAGGCAAGCTATCGCTCATCGTCTACGCTGACCCAGCCCAGCCCGATGCTTACGCAAAAGCCCAAACGCGTTTAGCAGAGTTGAAGCAGCGATTAAAAGCCCCCGCACAAGCGCCATCGATCGCGCCATGTGCCAGCCATCCCGCTGAGCGCAGTTTTGCGAAAGACGACTATTTGGCCGCAGTGCTACGCGCCAAAGACCTGATTGCTGCAGGCGACTTCATGCAAGTGCAGGTGGGGCAGCGCATTCACAAAAAATTCACGGCCAGCCCGCTGTCGTTGTATCGCGCCTTGCGTTCACTCAACCCCAGCCCCTACATGTATTACTACAACCTCGGCGACGCCTATGTGGTGGGGGCATCGCCTGAGATTTTGGTGCGCCAAGAGTCCACGCCCGAAGGGCAAAAAGTCACCATCCGACCTTTGGCTGGCACGCGCCCACGCGGTGCGACGCCAGAGGCTGACAAGGCGGCTGAAGCGGAGCTCATCAACGACCCTAAAGAGCGTGCCGAGCACGTGATGTTGATTGACCTCGCGCGCAACGACATTGGGCGCATTGCCAAAACAGGCAGCGTCAAAGTGACAGAGGCTTTTGTGGTGGAGCGCTACAGCCATGTGATGCACATTGTGAGCAATGTGGAAGGTTTGTTGCTTGACGGCGCAGACGGCAACCCACTGACAAGCATGGATGTGCTCAAGGCCACATTCCCCGCAGGAACGCTGACGGGTGCGCCCAAAGTGCACGCGATGGAGTTGATCGACCAGCTCGAGCCGACCAAGCGCGGTTTGTACGGTGGCGCTTGTGGCTACCTCAGCTTTGCGGGTGACATGGACGTGGCGATTGCCATTCGCACCGGCATCATCAAAAACGACACGCTGTATGTGCAAGCGGCGGCAGGCGTGGTGGCCGACTCGGTGCCTGAGTTGGAGTGGAAAGAAACAGAACACAAAGCACGCGCGCTGTTGCGTGCCAGCGAATTGGTTGAGGAGGGCATGGAATGACGCAAGCCGTAAACAAGGCCAAGCACTGCGCCTCTATGAAAGAGGTGCGTCAACACATCGATGCATTGGACGATATCCTCGTGCCCTTATTGGTGGAGCGCGGCGCGTACATGACTCAGGCTGCACGGATCAAAGCCAATGCAAGTGACGTGCGTGATGAGGCGCGCATCGAGGCCATTGTTCAGCGTGTGCGTGCGGCGGCGCTCAATCAGGGCGGCCATCCGGATGTGGTGGAGCGCATCTACCGCGACATGATGGAAGCCTATATTGCTTTCGAGGCGCAAGAGTTTGAGCGCTTGCGCTTGAGACCGGCTGGAGGTCAGTCATGAAACTCCTCATGGTCGATAACTACGACAGCTTCACTTTCAACATCGTTCAGTACTTTGGTGAATTGGGCGCAGAAGTCGAGGTGTTTCGCAACGACGAGATCACACTCGAAGGCATTGCTGCACGCAAGCCTGATCGCTTGGTCATTTCGCCCGGTCCTTGTTCCCCCGCAGAGGCGGGTATTTCGGTGGCAGCGATTCAGCACTTCGCGGGCAAGTTGCCCATTCTGGGTGTGTGCTTGGGGCATCAAAGCATCGGCGCTGCGTTTGGCGGCAAGATTGTGCGTGCGCAAGAGTTGATGCACGGCAAAACCAGCGTCATTACCACCACGCAAGAGGGTGTGTTTGGCGGTTTGCCAGAAAAATTTACAGTGAACCGCTACCACTCGTTGGCGATTGAGCGCGCGTCTTGTCCTTCGTGTCTCAAAGTCACGGCGTGGACAGACGATGGCGAAATCATGGGTGTGCGCCACACTGAGCTGGACATTCAAGGTGTGCAGTTTCACCCTGAATCCATCCTCACTGAACATGGTCACGCTATGTTGAAGAACTTTTTGTAAAGGCTGGCTATGACAACCCCTGTTCATGCAATCACACCGCAAGAGGCGTTGCAGCGTGTCATTGAACACCGTGAGATTTTTCACGACGAAATGTTGCACATCATGCGCCTCATCATGTCGGGCGAAATGTCGCCTGTGTTGATGTCGGCTTTCATTGCCGCCTTGCGCGTGAAGAAGGAAACCATTGGCGAAATTACGGCGGCTGCGCAAGTGATGCGCGAGTTTTCCACCAAAGTGGATGTGCCTGACCGCACGCACATGGTGGACATCGTGGGCACAGGCGGCGATGGTTCGCACACCTTCAATATCTCGACCTGTTCGATGTTTGTGGTGGCTGCGGCTGGCGGCAAAGTGAGCAAGCACGGTGGGCGCAGCGTGAGCAGCAAAAGCGGCAGCGCCGATGTGTTGGAGAGTTTGGGTGTCAATATTAACTTGCCGCCTGCGCAAATTGCCAAGTGCATTGCGGATGTGGGCATTGGTTTCATGTTTGCACCCAACCACCACCCCGCGATGAAAAACGTAGCGCCTGTTCGCAAAGAGCTGGGTGTGCGCACCATCTTCAACATCTTGGGGCCACTGACAAACCCCGCCAGTGCACCCAATATTTTGATGGGCGTGTTCCATCCTGATTTGGTGGGCATTCAAGTGCGCGCTTTAGAGCGTTTGGGTGCTGAGCACGCATTGGTGGTGTACGGCCGGGATGGTTTAGATGAGGTGTCCTTGGGCGCGTCGACCTTGGTGGGTGAGCTCAAAAACGGCCAAGTGCGCGAGTACGAAATTCACCCTGAAGACTATGGCTTTGCCATGAGCAGCAACCGTGCGTTGCGTGTGGAAACGCCCGAGCAATCGCGTGCCATGTTGTTGGGGGTGTTGGACAACCAAGCGGGCCCAGCCCGCGACATTGTGGTGCTCAATGCGGGTGTGGCTTTGTACGCGGCCAATGTGGCCGACAGCATCGAGGCTGGTATTGTCAAAGCGCGTGAGGCTTTAGCCTCTGGTGCTGCAAAGGCCAAGCTGGATCAGTTGGTCACTGTGGCGCATGCCTTGTCGGCTTAAGGTCTGAGCGATGTGGAATAACCCAGAGGCTTGGCTTGCTATTGGCGTGTCGGTCGGGTTTTTGATTGCAGGCGTGGTGATACACCGCGTGTTTGTGAATGTTTTGAAAAATGAGCCGCCTTTGGGTGAGCGCAATGAGTTGCTCGAAAGCGAAAAGAAAGCACAGTCATGAGTGATATTTTGAACAAAATCGTTGCGGTCAAACACCAAGAGGTGGCTGCTGCACGTCAACGCAAATCATTAGAGGCCATGCGTGCCGATGCTGAAAGCCGAGTGCTGACGCGTGACTTTGTCGGAGCGTTGCGCGCCAAGGTTGCGGCGGGGTTGCCTGCCGTGATTGCTGAAATCAAAAAAGCGAGCCCTTCCAAAGGTGTGATTCGCGAAGACTTCATTCCTGCCGACATCGCGCAAAGCTATGCTGAACACGGTGCGGCTTGCTTGTCGGTGTTGACAGACAAAGACTTTTTTCAAGGACAAGTGGATTACCTCAAGCAAGCGCGTGCATCGTGCGATTTGCCGGTGTTACGCAAAGACTTCATGGTCGATCCTTACCAGGTGTACGAAGCGCGTGTCATGGGAGCAGACTGCATTTTGTTGATTGCCGCCTGCTTGAGTGACGCACAAATGGCCGAGATGGAAGCTGTGGCACGCAGCTTAGATATGGCGGTGTTGGCAGAGGTGCATGACGCAGCAGAATTGCAGCGTGCGCTCAAACTCAAAACGCCTTTGGTGGGCATCAACAACCGCAACCTGCGCACGTTTGAGGTGTCGCTCGACACCACGATTGGCATGCGCAAAGACGTGCCCGCAGATCGTTTGCTCATCACCGAGAGCGGCATCTTGCAACAGGCTGATGTACAAAAAATGCGCGATGCCAATGTGCATGCGTTCTTGGTAGGCGAGGCATTCATGCGCGCGCCTGATCCTGGTGTTGCGTTGGAAGAGTTGTTCTTCAACTGAAACGTATGACGGGTGATTTGTTTGGCGATGTCTCACCAGTTGAGGTCGGTGCGCTACGCTTGACGCAGTGGTCGCCCGCGGATTGGCCGATCCATTCAGATTGGCAGCCTGTGTTGGATGCTTTTTGGCGAAGCGCGCAGGGTGTGTCACTGGCCAATTTCATGCAGTTGCGTCTCAATGCTGGCGCGGTGGTTTATCCCCAGCATCCGTTGTGGGCGTTGCAGCTCACGCCTTTGTCTCAAGTGAAGGTGGTGATCTTGGGGCAAGACCCCTATCACGGGCCTCATCAAGCGCAGGGCTTGTCTTTTTCGGTAGCGCCCGGTGTGAAGATTCCCCCTTCATTGCGCAACATCTTCAAGGAGTTGCAGCGCGATTTGAATCAACCCGTGCCACAAAGCGGCTCGCTGGAGACGTGGGCCAAACGAGGTGTGCTGCTGCTCAATACAAGCCTAACGGTCGAAGACGGGCAGCCCGCTAGCCATGCCAAGCGAGGTTGGGAGCAACTCACCGATGCCTTGTTGGCCGAGGTGGCGCGCACGGTGCCAGCTTGCGTGTACATGTTGTGGGGTGGCCATGCCCAAGCCAAGGCTGAGCTGATTGAGCGCGAAACCTCGGTGCAACCCGCTGGTTTTGTGGGCTTGCGTGATGAGGCTGCTTCTGTGCGTGAGGCCTTGGTCTTAAAAGCCAATCACCCTTCGCCGCTGTCTGCCCTGCGCCCGCCGCAACCTTTCATTGGTTGCGGGCACTTTTCGCAAGCCAAGGCGTGGTTGACTCAGAGAAATCTGGCGATGGATTGGAATTTGTGAGTCGTTTGGCTGCAAAAACTCGCGAAAGCCAGAAAACTCTGCTATAGTTCGCGATTCGCCGGAGGGGTGCCCGAGTGGCTAAAGGGGGCAGACTGTAAATCTGTTGGCTTACGCCTACACTGGTTCGAATCCAGTCCCCTCCACCA
>JACCDV010251913.1_pt1 | contig 37009 bp, 34 predicted proteins | sample 7446131 | NCBI WGS metagenome assembly JACCDV01 (sample SAMN15323448, study PRJNA562643) | freshwater metagenome | isolation source: river surface water | place: USA:Blue River Watershed | collected 2017-08-17
GCCACGTCACCGACGCCACCGACTGGCGCGTCGAATACCCCTTTGTGGTCCTGACCCCGGACAGCGAGGCCGAGATGGCCGGGCTCGTCAAGGGCTGCATCGAGCTGGGCCTGACCATCGTGCCGCGCGGCGGCGGCACCGGCTACACCGGCGGCGCCATTCCCCTGACCTGGAAGAGCGCGGTGATCAACACTGAAAAGCTCGAGGCCATGACCGATGTCGCGCATGTGAGCCTGCCCGGCCACGCCGCCCCGGTGCCCCCGGTCTGGACCGAGGCCGGGGTGGTGACCCAGCGCGTGGCCGATGCGGCCGAGCGCGCCGGCTTTGTTTTTGCGGTGGACCCGACCTCGGCCGAGGCCAGCTGCATTGGCGGCAACATCGCCATGAACGCAGGCGGCAAGAAGGCTGTGCTGTGGGGCACCGCGCTCGACAACCTGGCCAGCTGGCGCATGGTCACCCCCGACGCCCAGTGGCTGGAGGTGGTGCGCATGGACCACAACCTGGGCAAGATCCACGACGCCGACGTGGCCACCTTTGAGCTGCGCTACTTTGCCGCCGACGGCCGCACCCCTTTGCGCACCCGCACCCTGGCCATTCCAGGCAGCACCTTCCGCAAGGAAGGCCTGGGCAAGGACGTGACCGACAAGTTCCTGAGCGGCCTGCCCGGCGTGCAAAAAGAAGGTTGCGACGGCCTGATCACCAGCGCGCGCTGGGTGGTGCACCGCATGCCCGAGCACACCCGCACCGTCTGCCTCGAGTTCTTTGGTCACGCCCGCGATGCGGTGCCCAGCATCGTCGAGATCAAGGACTTCATGTTCGCCGAGCAAAAGCGCACCGGCACCGTGCTCGCGGGCCTGGAGCACCTGGACGACCGCTACCTGCGCGCGGTGGGCTATGCCACCAAATCGCGCCGTGGCGGCTTTCCAAAGATGGTGCTGATTGGCGACATTGCCGGTGACGACGCCGATGCGGTCGCGCGCGCCACCTCCGAGGTGGTGCGCATGGCCAACTCGCGCAGCGGCGAGGGCTTTGTGGCCGTCAATGCCGATGCGCGCAAGAAGTTCTGGGCCGATCGCAAGCGCACCGCCGCCATCAGCCGCCACACCAACGCCTTCAAGATCAACGAAGACGTGGTGATTCCGCTGCCGCGCATGGCCGAATACACCGACGGCATCGAGCGCATCAACATCGAGCTGTCGCTGCGCAACAAGCTGCAGCTGTGCCAGGCGCTGCTGGACTTTCTGGCCAAGGGGCCGCTGCCCCTGGGGCCGAGCGATGGCGACGAAACCGCCAGCCCCGAGGCCTTGCAGGAGCGGGTGCAGCAGGCGCAGGCGGTGATCCGCGATGTGCGCGACCTCTGGCAAAGCTGGCTGCAGCGCGTGGACGAGCTGTTCCCGCAGCTGCAGGACCACACCCTGCGCGCAAGCTGGAAAACCCAGATCCGCCAGCCGCTGCAAGACATTTTCACGGGGGCGGCGCACGCGCCCATCCTGGCCGAGTGCGGCCGCATCCACCAGCGGGTGCTCAAGGGCCGGGTCTGGGTGGCCCTGCACATGCACGCCGGCGACGGCAATGTGCACACCAACATCCCCGTCAACAGCGACAACTACGAGATGCTGCAGACCGCGCACGAGGCGGTCGCCCGCATCATGGCGCTGGCGCGCCGCCTCGACGGCGTGATCTCGGGCGAGCACGGGATTGGCATCACCAAGCTGGACTTCCTGAGCGACGCCGAGATCGCGCCCTTTGCCGCCTACAAGGCCGAGGTGGACCCGCAGGGCCACTTCAACCGCGGCAAGCTGCTGCGCGGCGACGCCCTCAAGCGCCTGGGCGACGAGGTGCACACCGCCGATCTGCGCCACGCCTACACGCCCAGCTTTGGCCTGATGGGCCACGAGTCGCTGATCATGCAGCAGTCGGACATTGGCGCCATTGCCGACAGCGTCAAGGACTGCCTGCGCTGCGGCAAGTGCAAGCCGGTGTGCGCCACGCACGTGCCGCGCGCCAACCTGCTCTACAGCCCGCGCAACAAGATCCTGGCCACCTCGCTCCTGATCGAGGCCTTTTTGTACGAGGAGCAAACGCGCCGCGGGGTGTCGCTGCAGCACTGGTCGGAGTTTGAAGACGTGGCCGATCATTGCACCGTCTGCCACAAGTGCCACAGCCCCTGCCCGGTGAAGATCGACTTTGGCGACGTCACCATGAACATGCGCAACCTCTTGCGCAAGATGGGGCGCAAGTCCTGGCGCCCGGGTCAGGCCGCGGCCATGCTGATGCTCAACGCCACCCGGCCCGAGACCATCAAGCTCGCGCGCAGCGCCATGGTGGACCTGGGCATGAAAGCCCAGCGCTGGGCCAACGGCCTCTTGCGGGCGCCCGCCCGCGCCCAGACGCGCCGACCGCCCGCCAGCGTGGGCGCGGCGCCGGTGCGCGAGCAGGTGATCCACTTCATCAACAAGAAGATGCCGGGCAACCTGCCCAAAAAGACCGCGCGGGCGCTGCTGGACATTGAAGACCGGGACTACGTGCCCATCATCCGCAACCCGCAGACCACCACGGCCGACGCCGAGGCGGTGTTCTACTTCCCCGGCTGCGGCTCCGAGCGCTTGTTCAGCCAGGTCGGCCTGGCCACCCAGGCCATGCTCTGGCACGCGGGGGTGCAGACCGTCTTGCCGCCGGGTTATCTGTGCTGCGGCTACCCGCAGCGCGGTGCTGGCCAGTTTGACCGCGCCGAGCAAATCATCACCGACAACCGGGTGCTGTTCCACCGCGTGGCCAACACCCTGAACTACCTGGACATCCGCACCGTGGTGGTCAGCTGCGGCACCTGCTACGACCAGTTGCAGGGCTACAAGTTCGAGGAGATCTTCCCCGGCTGCCGCATCGTCGACATCCACGAGTACCTGCTCGAAAAAGGCATCACCCTGCCCGCTTCGGCGCAGGGCGGTTACCTCTACCACGACCCCTGCCACTCGCCGATGAAGCAGCAGGACCCCATGAAGACCGTCAAGGCCTTGGTGGGCCCGCAGGTGCTCAAGAGCGATCGCTGCTGCGGCGAGTCGGGCACGCTGGGCGTGACCCGCCCCGACGTCTCGACCCAGGTGCGTTTTCGCAAGGAAGAGGAGCTGCGCAAGGGCGAGGCGGCGCTGCGCGAAATGAATGGCCAGATGGCCGGCAACGTGAAGATCCTCACCAGCTGCCCGAGCTGCCTGCAAGGCCTCTCGCGCTACGGCGACGATCTTCAAAACGGCCTGCTCGAAGCCGACTACATCGTCGTCGAGATGGCGCGCCACATTCTGGGCGAGAACTGGATGCCCGCTTATGTGCAGGCGGCCAACCAGGGCGGTATCGAGCGTGTGCTCGTTTGATCAGGACACCCCATGACCCAAAGCGCTCCGCAACCTGTTGATCTGGTGGTGCACGGCACCTCCCGCGTGCTCGAGGTGGCCTTTGCCGACGGCGCGCGCTTTCGCATTCCTTTTGAGCTGATGCGTGTGTACAGCCCCTCGGCCGAGGTGCGTGGCCATGGCCCCGGCCAGGAGGTCTTGCAGACCGGCAAGCGCGAGGTGCGCATCCTGGACCTGGAGCCGGTGGGCCATTACGCGGTCAAGCCCACGTTCTCTGACGGGCACGACAGTGGCCTGTTCACCTGGGAATACCTCTACCACCTGGGTCAGCACGAGGCCGCGCTGTGGGCCCAGTACGAGGCCCGGCTGCAGGAGGCAGGGGTCTCGCGCGATGCCCCCATGGCCGGCCCCGATGCCGGCGGTGCCTGCGGCCACCACCACGGCTGATGCGCCAGCACAACAGACACCCGCTTCCCGCGCGGGCCGCTCGCCCATGCGGGCAGGCCTGGCGGGGATAATCCCCCCATGTCCGGGCATGTCGCCCGGCGCTTGCCCCATTTGCCATGTCCAGCACCCATTTCGGTTTCAAGACCGTTGACGAGCGGGAGAAGGCGCGCCACGTGCGCAGCGTCTTCGACTCCGTGGCCTCGCGCTACGACCTGATGAACGATCTCATGTCGGCCGGCATGCACCGCCTCTGGAAGGCCTATACCGTGCAAGTCGCGGATGTGCGCGAGGGCCACCAGGTGCTCGACATCGCGGGCGGCACCGGTGACCTGGCCATGGCCTTTGCGCGCCGCGTGGGCGCCAGTGGGCGTGTGGTGCACACCGACATCAACGAGGCGATGCTGCGCACCGGGCGCAACCGACTGCTGGATCACGGATTGGCGCTGCCCACCCTGGTCTGCGACGCCGAGCACCTGCCGTTCCCGGACCAGACCTTTGACCGGGTGAGCGTGGCCTTTGGCCTGCGCAACATGACGCACAAGGACCAGGCGCTGCGCGAAATGCAGCGCGTGCTCAAACCGGGGGGCAAGCTGCTGGTGCTGGAGTTTTCCCGTGTGGCGCAGCCGCTACAGAAGGCCTACGACTGGTACAGCTTCGAGGTCTTGCCGCGACTGGGGCGCATGGTGGCGGGAGATGCCGACAGTTACCGCTATTTGGCCGAATCTATCCGCATGCACCCCGATCAGGAGGCACTGAAAACCCTCATGAAAGAAAGCGGTTTCGGTCATGTGGATTTTCATAATTTGAGCGCTGGGGTGGTAGCCTTGCACGTCGGCATCAAATGCTGATTGGTTTTTTCTCTCTATTTTTCTGACATTGGAGACCCTGTGAACAAGATCCTGACCCTCACGCTGGCGGCCTTTTTGACCCTCGGCAGCTTGCATGCGGAGGCCGCCAAACGGCTCGGCGGCGGCAAGTCCGTGGGCCAGCAATCGAACCAGGTGACCCAGCGCCAGGCCGCGCCCGCGGCCCCTGCCGCGCCAGCTCAGCAGGCCGCGCCGCAGCAAGCGGCGCCCAAACCCGCCGCACCGGCCCCCGCCGCGGCCCAACCCCAGCGCAAGCCTTGGGGCGCCATGCTCGGCGGTCTGGCCGCCGGCCTGGGTCTGGCTTGGCTGGCGCACAGCCTGGGCTTTGGCGAGGCCTTTGGCCAGGTTCTGTTGTTCATGCTGATCGGCCTGGTGGTGTTGGCCGTGGTGGGCATGTTCCTGCGCCGCCGTGCGGCATCCCAAGGGGGCCTGGCCTACCAGGGCGCTGCGGCCGGTGCTTCGGGCAACGAGACCCTGCGCAGCTACAACCCCGAGAAGGTGGGCAACGACGCCTCGGCCCGTCCTTGGGAGAGCCAGCAGACCGCTTTCGAGGCGCCCGCCAGCGCCACCGCCGGCGGCTCGATGATTGGCACCGCCTTGCGTCAGCCCGGTCAGTCCGGCTGGGACATTCCCGAGGGTTTTGACGTGCAAGGTTTTGTCGCCGCTGCCAAGCAGCACTTCATCACCCTGCAGGACGCCTGGGACCGCGCCGACATCGAGACCCTGCGCTCGATGATGACCGACACCATGGTCCAGGAAATCCGTGCCCAGTTGCAAGAGCGCGAAACCCAGTTCCCGGGCCAGCCCAACAAGACCGAGGTGGTGATGCTCGAGGCCCAGCTGCTCGGCATTGAAGAGCTGCCCGATGTCTACATGGCCAGCGTCGAGTTCAACGGCATGATCCGCGAAGAACCCTCGGCCGGCCCGAGCCCCTTCCGTGAGGTCTGGAACATGACCAAGCCGCGCACCGGCGGCAGTGGCTGGTTGGTCGCGGGCGTGCAAGCGCTGCAATAAGCCGCCAGCGCGCCCCGGCTTCAAACCCAAGGATAATCGGGGACATGGTCACATCGTCCCCGTTTTCTTGGATGGAACAACAGCTCCCGTCGCTGGAGCGCTTGCGCCCACCGCCCTGGTTGCAGCACGAGGTGCTGCACCGCCTGACCCTTCTGGTGAACCATGTGCTCCTGGCCGAGCCCCAGGCCACCGCGCGCCTGGCGCGCCAGAAGGGGCGTCAGCTGCAATTGTCCTGGCGTGAGCTGCGGGTGCGCCTCTTGCTCACCCCGGCTGGCCTGTTTGAGCTGCTGCCCGACGGCGCGGCCATCGCCCAGCCCGACCTGACCCTGACCCTCACCCAGACCTCTCCTCTTGACATGGTGCGCAGCCTGGCCCTGGGCGAAAAGCCTGCGGTGCACATCGAGGGTGATGTGCAGTTGGCCGCCGACATCAACTGGTTGGCCGACCATGTGCGCTGGGACGTGCAGGAAGACCTCTCGCGCCTGCTGGGCGATGCCCCTGCCCATCAGTTGGTGCAGCTTGCCGGGCAGTTGCACCGCAGCATGCGCGCATGGCTGGCACGCCGTGGCCCCGCTCAGGCGACAGGCGGTGCCGCGTGATCGGGCGGCTGCTGCGCGGTGGCACCATCGTTTGGGTCGTGCTGCGGCACGGCCTGGATGAACTCCTGCTGAACAGCCTGCGCCGCCCCTGGTGGCGCCTGCTGGCCAAGGTCCTGACGCTGGGGCGCCGCTTGGACGCGCCGCGCGGTGAGCGCATGCGCCTGGCGCTCGAGCAGCTCGGGCCCATTTTTGTGAAGTTTGGTCAGGTGCTCTCGACCCGGCGCGACCTGCTGCCGGCCGATGTGGCCGACGAGCTGGCCAAGCTGCAAGACCGGGTGCCCCCCTTTGATTCGGCCCTGGCCGTGGCAAGCATCGAGCGTGCGCTCGGTCGCCGCGTGGACGAGATCTTTGAACAGTTCGATCGCGAACCGGTGGCCAGTGCCTCGATCGCCCAGGTGCACTTTGCCACCTTGCGCGACAAATCGGGCCAGCTGCGCGAGGTGGCGGTCAAGGTGCTGCGCCCCGGCATGCGGCCGGTGATCGACAAAGACCTGGACCTCATGCGCATGATGGCCGGATGGGTCGAGCGCCTCTCGAGCGACGGCAAGCGCCTGAAGCCACGCGAGGTGGTGGCCGAGTTTGACAAATACCTGCACGACGAGCTGGACCTGGTGCGCGAGGCGGCCAATGCGGCGCAGCTGCGCCGCAACATGGAAGGCCTGGACCTGGTGCTGATCCCCGAAATGTTCTGGGACTACTGCCACACCGATGTGCTGGTCATGGAGCGCATGCACGGCGTGCCCATCAGCCAGGTGGATCGCCTGCGGGATGCGGGGGTGGACATTGCCCAGCTGGCGCGCGACGGGGTGACCATTTTCTTTACCCAGGTGTTTCGTGACGGCTTTTTTCACGCCGACATGCACCCTGGCAACATCCAGGTGAGCCTGGCCCCCGAGACCTTTGGCCGCTACATCTCGCTGGACTTTGGCATCGTCGGCACCCTGACCGAGTACGACAAGGAATACCTGGCGCAGAACTTCACCGCCTTTTTCCGGCGCGACTACAAGCGCGTGGCCGAACTGCACATCGAGTCCGGTTGGGTCCCGCCGCAAACCCGGGTGGACGAGCTGGAAGCGGCCATCCGCGCGGTGTGCGAGCCCTATTTCGATCGGCCGCTCAAGGAGATCTCGCTGGGCATGGTGCTGATGCGCCTGTTCCAGACCTCGCGTCGTTTTCAGGTCGAGATCCAGCCCCAGCTGGTGCTGCTGCAGAAAACCCTGCTCAACATCGAGGGCCTGGGCCGTCAGCTCGACCCCGAACTCGATTTGTGGAGCACCGCCAAGCCCTTTCTGGAGCGCTGGATGCTCGACCAGGTGGGGCCGAAAAAGCTCTGGCAGCAGCTGCGTGACCAGGCGCCGTACTACGTCAAGGTCCTGCCACACCTGCCGCGCCTGCTGCACGAGGCCTTGCAGCGCCAGGCCGGCGGTCAGCAAGATCGCCTGATGGCGCAATGGGTGGCCGAGCAGCGCCGCACCAATACCTTGCTGCAGATCATGCTCTACCTGGGCTTGGGGTTTTTGGCGAGTTTGTTAATTTTGCAAGTTTGGGCTTTCCTGCACTGGTAAGCCTTGGTCGACGTCAACTGATGGAGGAAGACATGTTGGTGGGTTTTGTGATGGCCTATCTGGCCGTGACGATTCTGATTGGCTTGTGGGCGGCGCGCCGCGTGCATGGCTCCAAGGACTTTCTGGTGGCGGGCCGAAGTCTTCCGCTGTACATGAACGTGGCCACGGTGTTTGCGACCTGGTTCGGTGCCGAGACGGTGCTGTCGGTCTCGGCAACCTTTGCCAAGGATGGCCTGCACGGCATCCCCGGCGATCCATTTGGCGCGACCGTTTGCCTGGTCCTGGCCGCCTTGCTGTTCTCGCGCCTGTTTTACCGCCTGAACCTGCTCACCATTGGTGACTTCTACAAGGTGCGGTACGGCAAGTCGGTGGAGGTGCTCACCAGCGTGGCGATTGTGCTGTCCTACCTGGGCTGGACCTCGGCCCAGCTGACCGCACTGGGCCTGGTCATCCACGTGCTGTCCTCCGGGGCGATTTTGCTCAATCACGCCATCCTGATGGGCGCCGCCGTGGTGCTGATCTACACCTTGTTTGGCGGCATGTGGTCGGTGGCCTTTACCGATTTGCTGCAAAGCGTGGTGATCGTGGTCGGCCTGATCCTGGTGGCCCTGCTGGTGGGCCAGTCGGCGGGCGGCTTTGACAAGGTGCTGACCCAGGCGGTGGCCGACGGCAAGCTGATCATGTTCCCGACCGATATGGACGCCTCGGCGTACTGGGCCATGGCGGGCGCCTTCCTGGCCTTTGCCTTTGGATCCATTCCGCAGCAGGACGTGTTCCAGCGCATGACCAGCGCGCGCGACGAGCAGACGGCCCGCCGGGGCACCCTCATCGGCGGCCTGCTGTACTTCGTGATCGCCTTTGTGCCGATTTTCATCGCCTACGCCGCCCTGGTGTCCTACCCCGAGCTCAAGCAGCTGTTTGCCTCGGAGGACGCACGCGAAATCCAGCGCATCCTGCCCGATCTGGTGCTGGGCAAGATGCCGCTGTGGGCGCAGATCATGTTCTTTGGTGCCTTGCTCTCGGCCATTTTGTCCACCGCTAGCGGTGCGCTGCTGGCACCCACGGCCACCTTCACCGAAAACGTGCTGCGTCCTTTTGTGCCCCACATGAGCGATCGGCAAATGCTGCTCTTGCTGCGCGTGATCCTGGTGACCTTCACCACCTGCGCCCTGCTGTTTGCGCTGAACACCGAAAGCACCATGTATGAAATGGTGCAGAACGCCTACAACGTGACGCTGACCGGCGCCTTTGTGCCCTTGGTGGCTGGCGCGTTCTGGAAGCGCGCCAACACCCAGGGGGCCTTGCTGTCGGTGGTGCTGGGTGTGGGCACCTGGCTGTGGGCCAACACCTTCCTGACCGAGTTCATCATCCCGGCCAACCTGCTGGGTCTGGCGGCCTCGGTGGTGGGCATGCTGGTGGGCACGCTCACCCCGTCCCTCATCGCGCACCGTGGTCACAGCATCGACACGGCCTTGCACATGGCCGAGAAGGCCCTGGCGGCCGAGCGCACGCACAAGCACTGACGCGTCGCGGGGGAAGGGTCCGGTGGCTGGGCGCCCCGGACCTCGGCGCCTATAATCATGGGTTTTCCCGCAAAACCCATTTTTTCTTTTTCAAGCGCGTCACCATGCCCATCTACGCCTACAAGTGTGAGTCCTGTGGCCATGCCAAGGATGTCTTGCAAAAGATGTCGGATGCCCCCCTGGCCGATTGCCCGGCCTGCGGCAAGCCGACGTTTTCGAAACAGCTGACTGCTGCCGGCTTTCAGCTCAAGGGATCGGGCTGGTACGCCACCGATTTCAAGGGCAGCGCCGGTGGGGCCACGGCCACGGCCGCGGCAGCTGCCAGCGATGCCGCCCCGGCTGCCGCCAGCGACAGCGGCACAGCGGCCGCCGGTGGCTGTGGTGCCTCGTGCGCCTGCCACTGACCCCCCGTTCCCCAACCCCATAGGCCCCCATGAAATCACGCGTTCGCCAGTACCTGCTCACCGGTTTGCTGGCTTGGTTGCCCGTGGGCGTGACCCTCTGGGTGCTCAACTGGCTGTACGGCCTGCTCGATGGCATCTTCGGCTCGGTGCTGGGCGCCGCCGAAGCGGTGTTCCCGGGCCTGCACCTGCTGGTGAGCACCTTGCGCGGCGTGCCCGGCCTGGGCGTGATCATGGTCTTGCTGGTGGTGATCGCCACCGGCGTGCTGGCGGCCAATATTGCCGGCCAGTGGTGGATGCGTCAGTGGAACACGCTGATCACCCGCATCCCGGTGGTGCGCAGCATCTACACCAGCGTCAAGCAGGTCTCGGACACCTTGTTCTCGGGCAGCGGCCAGGCCTTCTCGAAGGCCCTGCTGGTGCGCTACCCGCACGCCGATTCCTGGACGATTGCCTTTTTGACCGGCAAGCCCAGCGGCCAGGTGGGCGCGCAGTTTCCCGAACCCATGGTCAGCGTCTATGTGCCGACCACCCCCAACCCCACCTCGGGCTTTTTCCTGATGATGCGCCAGCGCGATGTGGTCGAGCTGGACATGTCGGTCGACGACGCCCTCAAGTACATCATCTCCATGGGGGTGGTGGCCCCGCCGCCTGCCGCGGCCAAGCCCCTCGCCGCCCCCGAGACCCTTCCCAAGAAAGACTGACAACATGCCGATGCGTTCCCACTACTGCGGTCTGGTGACCGAGGCCCTGATGGGCCAGACCGTGCAACTGTGTGGCTGGGTGAACCGTCGCCGTGACCACGGCGGCGTGATTTTTGTCGACCTGCGCGACCGCGAAGGCTATGTGCAGGTGGTCTGCGATCCGGACCGCCCCGAGATGTTCCGCACCGCCGAAGGCCTGCGCAACGAGTTCTGCGTGCAGATCAAGGGCCTGGTGCGCGCGCGCCCCGATGGCACCACCAACGACAACCTCAAGAGCGGCAAGATCGAGGTGCTGTGCCACGAGATGACGGTGCTCAACCCCTCGGTGACCCCGCCCTTCCTGCTCGACGACGACAACCTGTCGGAGACCACGCGCCTGACGCACCGCGTGCTGGACCTGCGCCGCCCCTATATGCAGCAGAACCTGATGCTGCGCTACCGGGTGGCCATGGAGGTGCGCAAGTTCCTGGACGAGCACGGTTTCATCGACATCGAAACCCCGATGCTGACCAAGAGCACGCCCGAAGGCGCGCGCGACTACCTGGTGCCAAGCCGTGTGCACGACGGCCAGTTCTTTGCGCTGCCGCAGTCGCCCCAGCTGTTCAAGCAGCTGCTGATGGTGGCCGGCTACGACCGCTACTACCAGATCACCAAGTGCTTCCGTGACGAGGACCTGCGCGCTGACCGCCAGCCCGAATTCACCCAGATCGATATCGAGACCTCTTTCCTGACGGAAGAGGACATCCGCGGCATGTTCCAGGGCATGATCAGCCACGTGTTCCAGAAGACCATGGGCATTGACCTGGGCGAGTTCCCCATCATGCCTTACAGCGAGGCCATGTTCCGCTTTGGTTCGGACAAGCCCGATCTGCGCGTCAAGCTCGAATTCACCGAGCTGACCGAGGTGATGAAGGACGTGGACTTCAAGGTCTTCTCCGGCCCGGCCACCACCCCGGGGGGCCGCGTGGTCGCCCTGCGCGTGCCTGGCGGCGCCGACATCAGCCGTGGCGAGATCGACGGCTACACCGAGTTTGTGAAGATCTACGGCGCCAAGGGCCTGGCCTGGATCAAGGTCAACGACGTGACCGCGGGCCGCGAAGGCCTGCAGTCGCCGGTGGTCAAGAACCTGCACGACGCGGCCATCGCCGAGATCCTGCGCCGCACCGGCGCACAAAACGGCGACATCCTGTTCTTTGGCGCCGACAAGGCCAAGGTGGTCAACGACGCGATTGGCGCGCTGCGCCTGAAGATTGGTCACAGCGAATTTGCCCGCAAGCGCGGCATCTTCGAGGCCCGCTGGGCCCCGCTGTGGGTGGTCGACTTCCCGATGTTCGAGTACGACGAGGACGAGGGCCGTTGGAACGCGGTGCACCACCCCTTCACCGCGCCCAAGGACGGCCACGAGGACTACATGGAAACCGACCCGGGCCGCTGCGTGGCCAAGGCCTACGACATGGTGCTCAACGGCTGGGAGCTGGGCGGTGGTTCGGTGCGGATTCACCGCGCCGAGGTGCAAAGCAAGGTGTTCTCGGCCCTCAAGATCAACCCCGAAGACGCCCGTCAGAAGTTTGGCTTCCTGCTCGACGCGCTGCAGTATGGCGCGCCGCCGCACGGTGGCCTGGCCTTTGGCCTGGACCGCCTGATCACGCTGATGACCGGTGCCGAGTCGATCCGCGACGTGATTGCCTTCCCCAAGACCCAGCGCGCCCAGTGCCTGCTCACGCAGGCGCCCAGCCCGGTCGACGAGAAGCAGCTGCGCGAGCTGCACATCCGCCTGCGCAACACCCTCACGGCCTGAGCGCGTCACGCGCTCACTAGAATCGGCCCCATGCCCGGGGCCGTTTTCATGCCTGCCTACAAAATCCCCCTGTCGGTGCTGGTGGTGATCCACACCCCGGCCCTGCAGGTGTTGCTGCTGCGCCGTGCCGATGCCGGCACCTGGCAGTCGGTGACCGGCAGCAAGGACCGCCTGCGCGAGTCCTGGCGCGCCACCGCGCGGCGCGAGGTCATGGAGGAAACCGGTATCGACGTGACAGGCCCCGGATGCGATCTGCGCGACTGGCGGGTGCAAAACGTCTACGAAATCTATCCTGCCTGGCGCCATCGCTACGCCCCGGGGGTGACGCACAACACCGAGCGGGTGTTTGGTCTGTGCGTGCCCGAGGACACCCCGGTGCGCCTGGCCCCGGGGGAGCACACCGAATGGCGTTGGGTGCCGCGCCTGCAGGCCGCTGACGAGGTCTTCTCGCCCTCCAATGCCGAGGCCATTTTGTGCCTGCCACAGCGGAGGCCCCAGTGAGCACGCCCACCACGGCCTGGCCCGCGCTGCGCGTGGCCACCTGGAACATCCACAAGGGCGTGCAAGGCCATGGCCCGGCCAAGCGCCTGGAGATCCACAACATCGGGCATGGGATCGAGCAATTCGATGCCGACCTGATCTGCCTGCAAGAGGTGCGCCTGCACCACCGGCGCCTGGAGCGCACGCTGGCGCGCTGGCCCCTGCAGGGCCAGGCCGACTACCTGGCGCCCGAGGGCTACGAGGCGGTCTACCGCAGCAATGCCGTGACCCGCCATGGCGAGCACGGCAACGCACTGCTCTCGCGCTGGCCGGTGCTGGCGTGCCAGCATGTGGACATGTCGGACCACCGCTTCGAGCAGCGCGGCCTGCTGCATGTGACGGTGCAGGTGGCCGGCCGGCCCCTGCAGGTGCTGGTGGTGCACCTGGGCCTGGTGCCCGCCAGCCGAGAGCGCCAGATCACCCAGTTGCTGGCCTACATCGCGCGCGAGATCGGGCCAGAGGCACCGCTGGTGCTGGCGGGTGATTTCAACGACTGGGGCTCGCGCATTCCACGCCGCCTGGTGCGTGCGGGCCTGGTCTCGGCCTGCGCCGAGCGCTTGCCCACCTACCCGGCGCGCTTGCCGCTGGCGCAGCTGGACCATGTGTTTGTGCGGGGCTTGCACCCGCGCCACGCGCAGGTGCCGCACGGCCGCATCTGGCGCCGCATGTCCGACCACCTGCCGCTTCTGGCCGACCTGGCGCCCGCAGGTTGACATGACCGGCCAAGCCCATCGCCTCCAGACCCAGCAGGTGCGCTTGCTCGAAGGCGGGCGGGCTTATTTCAACGCCCTGGTCGAGGCCATGGGCCAGGCGCGCGAGCACATCCTGCTCGAGACCTACATCCTGGACTTTGCGGGCGACGCCGAGCGGGTGGTGCTGGCCATGATGGCCGCGGCGCGGCGCGGGGTGCAGGTCTGGCTGGTGATGGACGGGGTGGGCACGGGCGCGCTTCCGGCCAACTGGGCCGCCCGGCTGGACGCGGCGGGCGTGCAGTGGCGCCTGTATGCCCCGCTGGGCCGCCTGGGCCTGCTGCTGCCCAGCCGCTGGCGCCGCCTGCACCGCAAGCTGTGCGTGATCGACGAGCACACCGCTTTTTGTGGCGGCATCAACATCCTGGACGACTGGCTGGACCCGCGCCACGGCCCGCTGGCGCATCCGCGTCTGGACTATGCGGTGCAGGTGCAGGGCCCGCTGGTGCTGGCCATTCGAGAGGCGATGACGCAGCTGTGGTGGCGCCTGCAGGCGGTGCGCCAGGTGCGCCAGCGCGACTTTCCGCGCGCCCTGCGCGCCTGGCGCCAGTCCAGTCCGCTGCAGCGCCTGGAGGCGGCCTCGCCCCTGGCGCGGGGCGAGCTGCGGCCCGGCCGTGCCATGCTGCTGCTGCGCGACAACCTGCGCCACCGCCACCGCATCGAGCGCGCCTACCGCCGCGCCATTGCCCAGGCGCGCGACGAGATCGTGTTGGCCAACGCCTATTTCCTGCCGGGCTGGCGCTTGCGCCAGGCCTTGATCGCGGCCGCACGCCGGGGAGTTCGGGTGCGCTTGCTGCTGCAAGGCCGCTACGAGTACTTCATGCAGTACCACGCGGCGCGTCCGGTGTACGGCCCGCTGTTGGCGGCCGGGGTCGAGATCCACGAGTTCGAGCCGAGCTTTCTGCACGCCAAGGTGGCGGTGGTCGACCCGGGGCGCGAGCGCTGCTGGGCCACGGTGGGCTCGTCGAACCTGGACCCCCTGAGCCTGCTGCTTGCGCGCGAGGCCAATCTGGTGGTGGCCGATCGGGCGTTTGCGGGCGAGCTGTGCCTGCGCCTGGAGCAGGTGATCGCCACACAAAGCCGGCCGGTGCGCTTGGAAGACATCGCGCGCCGACCCTGGACGCAGCGTTTGCAGGACCGCGTGGCGCTGGGGCTCATGCGCCTGGCGCTGTTCCTGACGGGCCACCGCTACTGAGGCCGCTGCGCCCATGTGTCATGCCCCTGTGACACTCGGGCCAAGTCGAGGCTGTTACCATGGCACACCAGAATGAGAAAAAGACCGCCGACATGAACGATCTCCAAACAGCCCCGTCCGACGACGAAGGGGTGCCCGTCTCCCAGAAGATTCGCGAGCGCGTGCGGGCGGCCCGCAAGCGCTACCACGCCAACGACAACATCTCGGAGTTCATCGAGCCCGGCGAGCTGGAGAAGCTGCTCGATGAGGTGTCCGACAAGATGAAGGGTGTGCTCGAGAGCCTGGTGATCGACACCGCGCACGACCACAACACCTCGGACACCGCGCGCCGCGTGGCCAAAATGTATTTGCAAGAGGTGTTCCGTGGCCGCTATGTCAAGGGCCCGGAGGTCACCGAGTTCCCCAATGCCGAGCACCTCAACGAGCTGATGATCGTGGGGCCCATCACGGTGCGCAGCGCGTGTTCGCACCATTTCTGCCCGGTGATCGGCAAGCTCTGGATTGGCGTGATGCCCAACGAGCACACCAATGTGATCGGTCTGTCCAAGTACGCGCGCCTGGCCGAGTGGATCATGGGCCGTCCGCAGATCCAGGAAGAGGCCGTGGTGCAACTGGCCGACCTGATCCAACAGAAAACCCACCCCGATGGCCTGGCCATCGTGATGGAGGCCTCGCACTACTGCATGGCCTGGCGCGGCGTGAAGGACATGGACTCGCGCATGCTCAACTCGGTCATGCGCGGCGCCTTTCTCAAGGACGCCAATCTGCGCCGTGAATTCCTCTCCCTTATTCCGCAAAAGGACTGACCATGCTGGTTCGCTTGCTTTACGCCAGTCGCGCGGTCGATCCGCGCCCCGAGGTCATCGAAGCCATCCTGGCGCAATCGCGCCAGTTCAACCCCAGCTCGGGCATCACCGGCATCCTGGTCTACGGGGGCGGCATTTTTCTGCAGGCCATCGAGGGCGGCCGGATGGCGGTCAGCGATCTGTACGGCCACATCCAGCGCGATGAGCGCCACAAGGATGTGGTGCTGCTGCAATACGAGGAAATCACCGAGCGCCGTTTTGGCGGCTGGTCCATGGGCCTGGTCGACGTCTCGCGCGTGAACACCAACATCCTGCTCAAGTACTCCGAGCGGGCCGAACTTGATCCGTACGCGGTCTCGGGCCGGGTCTCGATGGCCTTGCTCGAAGAGCTGATGGCCACCGCCGCCATCATCGGCCGGGCCTAAAAGCGTCGCGCTCGCCCATGCCGGCCAGTGCGCTGTTGATGGTGCTGCTGGCTGGGCTGATCCACGCCCTCTGGAACATCGCCGCCAAAAAAGCGGGCGGCGATTTGCGTTTCATGTTCCTCACCAGCGTGGTGCTGATGGTCTTCTGGGCCCCGCTGGGCGTCTGGATGGGCTGGGACGTGGTGCCCAGCTGGGGCCTGCGCGAATGGGCGCTCGTGGTCTTGAGCGCGGTGCTGCACCTGCTGTATTTTGGGGTGTTGCTGCGCGGCTACCGCATGGCCGATCTCACGGTGGTCTACCCGCTCGCGCGCGGCAGCGGACCGCTCATCTCCTCTTTGGTGGCCCTGTTCTTGCTGGACGAGACGCTGGGGCCCGCGGGGGCTTTGGGCCTGCTGGCCATTGTGGGCGGGGTGTTCCTGATTGCCGGTGGCCCCAAGATGTGGCGCCAGGGCCAGGACCCGGCGCTGCGCGAGCGCCTGCACACCGGCTTGCGCTATGGCCTGCTGACGGGTGTCTTCATCAGCAGCTACACCCTGGTCGACGGCTATGCGGTCAAGGTCGCGCTCATGGCCCCCATCCTGGTCGATTACGTGGGCAATCTGGTGCGCCTGGCCTTGCTCGCGCCCTGGGCCCTGCGCCAGCCCTGGGGCGGGATCTGGGCCAGCCAGGGGCGTTATGCGATGGTGGTGGGGGTGGTCAGCCCGGTCTCGTATGTGCTCGTGCTGTATGCCGCGCAAATGGCGCCGCTGTCGCATGTGGCCCCGGCGCGCGAGGTCTCCATGTTGTTTGCTGCCTTGATTGGCGGCCATCTGCTGGGCGAGCAGGACCGTTTGCCGCGCCTGCTGGGCGCGGCGCTCATTGCGCTGGGCGTGGTCAGCCTGGGCCTGTCCTGAGGGGATGCCATGGCCACATTGATCGGGGTGGACTTCAGCAGCGCGCCCTCGCGGCGCAAACCGGTGGTGCTGGCGCTGGGGCGCTTGCAGGCTGGCGTGCTGCAGCTGCAGGACTTGCAAACCTTTGACACCTTGCCGGCCCTGGGCCAGTGGCTGGCCCAGCCAGGCGACTGGGTGGGCGGCTTTGACCTGCCTTTTGGCCTGCCGCGAGAGCTGGTGCAGGCGCTGGGCTGGCCGCAGGACTGGGCCGCCTGCATGGACCACTATGCGCGCTTGGACCGCGCGCAGATCCGCGCCGAGTTTGCCGCCTTTTGCCAGGCCCGGCCCAAAGGCGGCAAGTTTGCGCACCGCGCCACCGACGGCCCGGCGGGCTCCAGTCCCTCGATGAAGTGGGTCAACCCGCCGGTGGCCCTCATGCTGCACGCGGGCGTGCCGCTGTTGCGCCAGGCGGGGGTGCATCTGCCCGGCCTGTGCGAGGGAGACCACCGCCGCGTGGCGCTGGAGGCCTACCCCGGACTGCTGGCGCGCGAGGTGCTGGGCCGGCGCAGCTACAAGAGCGACGACCCGGCCCGCCAGGATGCGGCGCGGGCCGCCGCGCGCGCCGAGCTGGTGCAGGCCTTGCAGGACGGCCTGCCGCGCTGGGGCCTGCGCCTGTCGCTCACGCCCGCGCAAGCGCAGGCCCTGTGCGAGGAGCCGCGTGGTGATGCGCTCGATGCCTTGCTGTGCCTGTGGCAGGCGGCCTGGGCCGCGCAGCAGCAAGCGCAGGGCCATCCCTGCTGGGGCTTGCCCCCCTTTGACCCCCTGGAAGGCTGGATCGTGGGCGCTTGAAGCGGCCCTGGGCCCTCGCTAAGATGCACCGCAGCAGGCCAGTCCGGCCATGTCGGGCGGACCAGGGCGTGCATGGGAGGCGTTCATGAACCACATCAATGCGGTCGGCTGGTTTGAAATCTATGTGCAGGACATGGCGCGCGCGCGTGCCTTCTACGAGGCCGTGCTGGGCGTCAAGCTGCAGCAACTGCCGGGTGATCCGGCGGTGCAGATGTGGGCCTGGCCCATGGACAACGCGGGCTATGGCGCCAGCGGCGCGCTGGTGCACATGCCGGGCTATGCCTCGGGGCCTGGCGGGACCTTGGTGTATTTCCACTCGGCCGATTGCGAGGTCGAGCTTGCGCGCGTGGTGGCCGCCGGCGGGCAGATCGTCAAGCCGCGTTTTTCCATCGGGCCCTATGGCTTTATCGGCCTGGCGCAGGACACCGAAGGCAATCTGTTTGGCATTCACTCGGTGGCCTGAGGGCGGGGGCGGCTTGGCGCACAATGGCGCCATGGCATCGGGCGGACGGGGTGGTGGTTGGACCGCCCCGGCCCGGTGCCCACCCAAGAGGTGACCGATGTTTCGCAGTTTTTTTGCCACGCGCCGATGGGCACTGTGGGCCTGGGGAGGCCTGCTGCTGATGGTGGCCCTGGTCTTCATCACGGTGCACCAGACGGTGCGCCTGAACGAGTGGTACGGCCAGTTCTACGACCTGCTGCAAAAGCCCGAGCAGTCGGGGGGCCTCGAGCGCTTTTGGGGCTTCATGGCGGACTTTGCCTGGATCGCCTTTCCCTACATGATCCTGCGCAGCTTCGAGGTCTACTTTGCCTCGCACTTTGCCTTCCGCTGGCGTCAGGCCCTGACCGAGGACTACCTGCCGCGCTGGCAGCGCACCGCGGTCGATATCGAGGGGGCCTCGCAGCGCATCCAGGAAGACTGCATGCGCTTTGCCCGCCAGACCGAGAGCCTGGGCCTGGGCCTGGTGCGGGCCATCCTGACGCTGGTGTCCTTCATCCCCATTTTGTGGGCCCTGTCCGAAAAAATGGCCATCGAGTGGCTCAAGTTCGAGGGCTCGCTGTTCTGGGTGGCGCTGGCGGCAGCGCTGGGGGGCACGGTGCTGTCGTGGTTTGTCGGCATCCGCCTGCCTGGGCTGGAGTACGACAAGCAACGCACCGAAGCGGCCTTGCGCAAGGACCTGGTGTTTGCCGAAGACGCGCGCGAGCGCCTGTCGCTTCCCACGGCCATGTCGCTGTTCATGGGGGTGCGCCTGAACAACTTCCGGCTGTTCAACCACTATGCCTATTTCAACCTGTGGAGCGCGTTCTACAGCCAGGCCATGGTGGTCTTTCCCTACCTGATGATGGGCCCCTCGCTGTTTGCGGGCTTGATCACCCTGGGCGTGATTCAGCAAGTGGGCAATGCCTTTGCCAAGGTCAACGAATCGTTTTCTTACCTGATCGAGCGCTGGACCGACATCACCGAGCTTCGCTCGATCCACAAGCGCCTCTCGGAGTTCGAGCGCGCGCTCGACTAAGGCGCAGGCAGCACTAGTCCTTGGCCAGGGCACGCAGCGCCTGCAGCGCCTCGGTGTCGGTGCGGTAGGCTCGCAGCTGCTCGTTCAGGGTCCACTCGCCCGCGCGCTCGAGCGCGGTCTGCACCGGCAGCTTGATGCCGCTGATGTGCAGCACCACCTGGCGCGCCGCCAGTTGGCGCCGGATCTGGCCAAAGGTCTCGATCCCGGTGATGTCGATGCGGTTGATGGGCTGGGCCAGCAGCCACACATGGCGCACATCGGGGTGCTCGCCCAGGTGCTCGGTGATGGCTCGCTCCAGGCTGGTGGCGGCGGCAAAGTCCAGCTCGGCGTCCATGCGCAAGGTGTAGAGGTGCGGGGCCAGCGGCGGGAGTTTCCACAGATGCCGATCGCGCATCGAGCCGTCGGGATGCAGGCCGATTTCGATGATGCGCGGGTGCAGGCGCGCATGCAAAAAGTGCGACAGGGTCAGCACCACACCGGCCAGCACACCCCAGTAAATCATGGGGGCGCTCAGCAAGGTGATGACGAAGGTGGCGCTGGCGGTGAGCGCCTCGACCCGACCGGTGCGCCACAGGCGGCGCAGCGCGCTGGGTTTGACCAGGCCCATCACCGCAATCACCACCACCGCGGCCAGCACCGCGCGCGGCACATCCTTGAGCAGCGGCGCCAGCAGCACCGCCAACAACACCACCGCCACCGTCACCAGGCTGGCCCAGCCACTGCGCGCCCCCGCCTGCAGGTACACGGCCGAGCGGGAGAACGACGCGCTGGTGGGGAAGGTGCCCGACAGGGCTGCCGACACCTTGGCCACGCCCTGGCTCAGCAAGTCCTGGCTCTCGTTCCAGAGGGTGCCCTCGCGCTGGTGTTCGGTGCGGGCGCTGGAGGCCGTCTCCAGAAAGCTCACCAGGGCGATCATCATGGCCGGCAGAATCAGGGCTTGCAAGGTGCTCAGCCCCAGCCAATCGGGCAAGGACAGGCTGGGCAGACCGGCCGGCAAGGTGCCGATGACGGCCCCATCAAAGCCCGAAAAATGGCTGATCAGGCCTGCACCCACCACCACCAGCATGATGGCGGGAAAGCGGGGCCAGCGCTGGCGGGCGATCCACAGCAAGGCCAAGGTGCCCAGGCCAAAGGCCATGGCCTGCCCGTCGGGCGCAAGTCCCAGCTGCCAGCTCTCGAGCACCCCCTTGGGCAGGCCCAGCAGCGCTGGCAACTGCGAGCCAATGATCAGCAGCGCCGCCGCCTGGGTAAAGCCGGTCATGACCGGCGAGCTGATCAGGTTGAGCAGCCAGCCAAAACCACCGAGCCCCAGCAAGGCCTGCATGAGGCCCGAGAGCAGGGCCAGCCAGATGGCCCCTTGCACCCATTGCGGGCTACCTGGTTCGGCCAGGCCGGTCAGCGAGGCGCTCACCAGCAGGCAGGTGAGGGCGGTCGGGCCGACCGACAGGCGGGTGGAGCCGCCCAGCAGCGCGCCCAGCGCCGCAGGCAGGATGGCGGCATAGAGCCCGGTCACCAGCGGCATCCCGGCCAGCTGGGCATAGGCCACCGACTGCGGCACCAGCAACAAGGCCACCGTGATCCCGGCGAGCATATCCTGCCGCAAGAGCGCCCCCGAGGGACGTGGCCAATTCAGAAAGGGCAGCCAGTGGCGCCAGGTTCGGTGGGCGTGGGGCATGGCGCTGGGGGTGGGCGGGGGCGCTCAGCGCTGGGGCATGTCGCGCACGCTGTAGCCCAGGCTCACCGTGGCGTCTTCGGGGATGGGGGGCATGCTGGCATGCCAGTCCTCCCAGGCCTGGCGCAGGGCCGCCAGGCGTTCGGGCTGGCGTGCGGCCAGGTTGGCGCGCTCGCGCTCATCGGCGCTCAGGTCAAACAGGTAGTCGTGGCCGTCCACCCGCAGGTATTTCCATGGACCGATGCGGCAGGCGCGCTGGCCACGGTGGTTCATGCGCCAGAACAGCGGGCGCTCAAACACCGCCTGTGGGTCGCGCAGCACCGGCCGCAGGTCCACGCCGTCGAGCGGATAGTCCGGATGGGCCTGGGCCCCCCCAAGGGCCAGCATGGTGGCCGACCAGTCCATGCTCAGGCAGTGCTGGGTGCTCACGCCCCCCGGGGCAATCGCCGCCGGCCAATGCGCGATCCAGGGCACCCGGATGCCGCCCTCGGTCAGGTCCATCTTGCCGCCCACGAGCGGCCAGTTGTCCGAAAAGCGCTCGCCGCCGTTGTCGCTGGTGAACACGATCAAGGTGTTGTCCAGCTGACCGGTCTCGCGCAGCGCCTGCACCAGCCAGCCAATGCCCTCGTCCATGTGGTGGATCATGCGGCGGTAGGTGTGGATGTTGCCGCCGTGCAGGTGAAACAGGTTTTGCTTGACCTCCTCGGCCAGGGCATGGTCTTCGCGCGTCTCCCAGGGCCAGTGCGGCGCGGTGTAGTGCAGGCTCAAGAAGAAGGGGCGGCCCTCGGCCACGCCCGGGGCCATGCGCCGCACCAGGTCCACCGCCCGCTGCGACAGCAGATCCGTCAGGTAGCCGTCGGTGGGCTGTTCGGCCTCGCCCTCGTACAGATCGTGCGCGCCGGTGGAGGAGGCGTGGGTGAAGTAGTCCACGCCGCCGGCCATGGGGCCAAAAAATTCGTCGTAGCCTGACCGGATCGGGCTGAACGAGGGCGGGTAGCCCAAATGCCATTTGCCGATCAGCGCGGTGCGGTAACCCACCTCGCGCAGCAAGGAGGGCAGGCTGGGGTGCTCGGGCGGCAGGCCCAGCGTGGTGCTGCCCTTGCTGCGGCTGTTGATCGGCTCCTCTGCTGCGCCGCGCAGGCGGTATTGCCAGCGCGCGGTCATCAGCGCAAAGCGCGTGGGCGAGCACACCGGCGAGTTGCTGTAGCCCTGGGTGAACTTCAGGCCGTTGGCCGCCAACTGGTCGAGCACCGGCGAGACAGGGCCAAATTCGGCGTCTCGACCCCCGTAGCAGCCCAGATCGGCAAAGCCCAGGTCGTCGGCCACGATGAAGATGATGTTGGGGCGGGCGGAAGTGTTCATGGCCATCAGGGGTCCGCAGAATCAGCGCCCGGCGCAAACCGGGCAGTGGGGGTCGCGTGGCAGTCGGACATCGCTCCAGGCCATGTCGCGACCATCAAGCATCAGCAGGCGGCCGCTCAAGCGGCTGCCCATGCCAGAGAGCAGCTTGATGGCCTCGGCGGCCTGCACCGAGCCGATGATGCCCACCAGGGGGGCCAACACGCCCATGGTGGCGCAGCGCACCTCCTCGGGGGCTTGGCTTGGCGGGAAGACGCAGGCATAGCAGGGCGCATCGGGCTGGCGCGTGTCATACACCGAGACCTGGCCGTCAAAGCGGATCGCCGCGCCCGAGACCAGCGGTTTGCGCTGCGCCACGCAGGCGGCATTGACCGCTTGCCGGGTTTCAAAGTTGTCGCTGCAGTCGAGCACCACATCGGCCTGGGCGACCAGGGCCAGCAGGCGATCGGCGCTCAGGCGCTCGTTCAGGGCGGTGACGCGCACATCGGGGTTGATCTCGGCAATCGCTTGCCGCGCCGACTCGGCCTTGGGCTGGCCCAGGCGCTGCAGGTTGTGTGCGATCTGACGCTGCAGATTGGTGGCATCCACATGGTCGTGGTCGGCAATGGTCAGGTGGCCGACACCGGCGCTGCCCAGGTACAGGGCCACCGGTGAGCCCAGCCCGCCCGCGCCCACCACCAGGGCATGCGCGGCCAACAGTCGTTCCTGACCGTCGATGCCCAGCTCGTCGAGCAGGATGTGGCGCGAGTAGCGCAGCAGCTGGTCGTCGTTCATGCCGCCATGGGCCTCAAGGCGTCTTCTTCTCGGTCTTGTCGGTCTTGCGCGCCGCCAGTTCGGTGCTGGCCTTGACCGGTTCCCCCTTGAGCTGACGCAGGGCCTGTTGCAGCTGGAAGTCCTTCTCGGAGCCAAACTCGGGCAAGCGGCGCGCGTTCGGGTCCTTGCGCAGCTCTTCCTCAAGTTTCTTGGCGGCTTCTTCACGGGCACGGGTGCGCTCGGCTTCGGCCGCATCCTCTTCGCGCCCGTTGGTCAGGTGCTTTTGCAGATCGGCTTCGCGGGTGCGCAAGCCGGCAAACAGGTTGCCGTTCTCGGTCTCGTCGAGCAGCACATCGGGCACGATGCCGGTGGCCTGGATGCTGCGACCCTTGGGGGTGTAGTAGCGGGCGATGGTGATTTTCAGGCCGGTGTCGGCGCCCAGCTGGCGCACGGTTTGCACCGAGCCCTTGCCAAAGGTCTGGCTGCCCATCAACACGGCGCGGCCGTAGTCTTGCAAGGCGCCGGCCACGATCTCGCTGGCCGAGGCCGACCCCTCGTTGACCAGCACCACCATCGGCAGGTTTTTGAACACCCCGTTGGTGGCCTGCGTGAGCTTGGCAATCGGGTCGTTGGCCGCGGTGCGGCGCCAGAACTGGGGCGCTGCGCGGTAGACGAATTTGCTTTCCTCGAGCTGGCCGTTGGTCGACACCACCGGCACGTTCTCGGGCAGGAACACCGCCGACAGGGCCACTGCCGCATCAAGCAGGCCGCCCGGGTCGTTGCGCAGGTCAAGCACCAGGCCCTTGAGCTTGGGGTCCTGGCGGTAAATCTCTTCGAGCTTGCGCGCAAAGTCCTCGACCGTGCGCTCCTGGAATTGCGACACACGGATCCAGGCGTAACCGGGCTCGACCACACGGGTCTTGACCGACTGGGTCTTGATCTCTTCGCGGGTGATGGTGACGGTGAAGCTGCGGTTGTTCTCGTCGCGACGCAAAATGGTCAGAACCACCTTGGTGTTGGGCTCCCCGCGCATGCGCTTGACCGCCTCATTGAGGCTCAGGCCCTTGACCTGGGTGCTGTCGATGCGGGTGATCAGGTCGTTGGTCTTGAGGCCGGCGCGATCGGCAGGCGAGCCCTCGATGGGCGAGACGATCTTGACCAGACCGTCTTCCTGGGTGATCTCGATGCCCACCCCCACAAAACGACCCGAGGTCCCTTCAGAGAATTCCTTGAAGGACTTTTTGTCAAAGTACTGCGAGTGCGGGTCGAGGCTGGAGACCATGCCCGAGATGGCCTCGGTGATGAGCTTTTTCTCGTCGACGGGTTCGACGTAGTCGCTCTTGATCATGCTGAAGACCGCGGCCAGTTGCTGCAACTCCTCCAGCGGCAGGGGTGCCATGGCGTTGCTGCGCGCGCCCGTCTGCAGCGACACGGTGGTGAGCACGCCAGCAAAGGCGCCCACGCTGATCCAGCCGGCAATTTTCAGTTTCTGACCCATGTTTCTTCCTGTCCAGGACCGCGCCCGCAAGCGCAGCTAAGTGCAATATACACCCAGGGCGACCCGGGGCGGCGCAGCGGGGACATGTGTGGGCCCCGCCCACGTTGGCCCTGCGTTCAGGCCTTGCCCTGGCTGGCCACCGCCGCGGCGGCAGCCGCAGCGGCCTGGGCGTCGCCCAGGTAGTAGTGGCGGATCGGCTTGAGTTGGGCGTCGAGTTCGTACACCAGCGGGATGCCGTTGGGGATGTTCAGGCCCACGATGTCCTGGTCGGAAATCCCGTCCAGGTATTTGACCAGCGCCCGGATCGAGTTGCCGTGGGCGGCGATCAGCACCCGCTGGCCGCCAAGGATGGCCGGCGCAATGCGGTCGTTCCAGGCGGGCAACACGCGGGCCACCGTGTCCTTGAGGCATTCGGTCAGCGGCACCGCCTCGGGGCTGGGGTAGCGCCGATCCTGGCGCTCACAGCGCGGGTCCTGCGGGTCCAGGGCCGGCGGCGGGGTGTCGTAGCTGCGGCGCCAGACCAGCACCTGCGCCTCGCCGTACTCGCGCGCCATGTCGGCCTTGTTCAGGCCCTGCAGGGCGCCGTAGTGCCGCTCGTTGAGGCGGTAGTCCTTGATCACGGGCAGCCAGGTGCGGTCCATCTCATCGAGGGTCAGCCACAGGGTGCGGATGGCGCGCTTGAGCACCGAGGTGAAGCAGACGTCAAAGTCCCAGCCCTCGGCCTTGAGCAGGCGGCCGGCCTCGCGGGCCTGCTGAACCCCGGTGTCGGTCAGGTCGACATCGGTCCAGCCGGTGAAGCGGTTTTCAAGGTTCCAGGTGGATTCGCCGTGGCGGATCAGGACGAGTTGGTACATGGTCAAGGGTGGCGGCACAGGCCGCGCGGACAAGGTCAAAGCAGGCATTTTAAAATCCTTGTCTGATGCGTCCCTGTCGGACGCCGACAACCGAAAGAAAACTTGTGGAATTCATCACGCAGAACTGGATGCTGATCCTGCTGGCCCTGGTCTCCGGCGGGGCCTTGCTTTGGCCCGTCATCAAGAGTGGCGGCAGCGGCCTTGAGCCCACCCAGGCGGTGCTCCTGATCAACCGCCAGAAAGCCGTCGTCATCGACGTCTGCCAACCCGACGAATACGCCCGGGGCCATGTGGGCGGTGCGCGCAACGTGCCGCTCGACCAGCTCGAGGCGCAATTGCCCCAGGTGGTCAAGAACAAGGCCTTGCCGGTGCTGATGGTCTGCCAGGTGGGCGCTCGCTCGGCGCGTGCGGCAGCCCTGGCGCGCAAGCTGGGCTACGAGCAGGCCAACAGCCTCAACGGCGGCCTCAAGGCCTGGCAAGGCGCGGGCCTGCCGGTCGAAAAAGCCTGATCCACAGGGATTCCCCATGACCCCCGTCAAGATGTACACCACCGCGGTCTGCCCGTATTGCGTCCGCGCCAAGCAACTCCTCAAGGCCCGTGGCGTCGAGCAGATCGAAGAGATCCGCATCGACACCGCCCCCGAGCAGCGCGAGCACATGATGGCCGTCACCGGCCGCCGCACTGTGCCGCAGATCTTCATTGGCCAGACCCATGTGGGCGGCTGTGACGACCTCTACGCCCTCGACGCGCGTGGCGGCCTGATGCCGCTGCTGCAAGGCGCCTGAGCCCCCGGCCGCGGCGGCGGGTGGGCCGCTGCGATCGCGCATAATCCAAGCCATCAGCCTTTGTGGGCGGCCTCTGTGCCGCCTTGTTCTGGCGGCCGACGGGCCGCCACCTCCCAGGATCTTCCCATGACCGAAGCCAACACCTCCCTCGAGCCCGTGTTCCAAATCCAGCGCGTCTACCTCAAGGAGGCTTCGCTGGAGCAGCCCAATTCGCCCGCCATCCTGCTTGAGCAGACGCAGCCGAGCGTGGACATCCAGCTGGGTGTCGAGGCCACCCCTGCGGCCGAAGGTGTCTACGAGGTCTGCGTCACCGCCACCGTGCACACCAAGATCGGTGACCGCACCGTGTTCCTGGTCGAGTGCAAGCAGGGCGGCATTTTCGAAATCCGCAACCTGCCCGAAGACCAGATGGGCCCGATCATCGGCATCGCCTGCCCGCAGATCGTCTACCCCTATCTGCGCGGCAATGTGGCCGACCTGATCACACGCGGCGGTTTCCCGCCGGTGCACATGGCCGAGATCAACTTCCAGGCCATGTACGAGCAGCAGCAGCAACAGGCCCAGGTCGCCCAATAAGGCGCAGCGGCTCGTGGCCACCACGCGCATCACCGTGCTGGGCGCGGGCGCCTGGGGCACGGCCCTGGCCCTGGCGGCCTCCCGGCGCGCACCGTCGGCCCGGGTGCGCCTGCACGCGCGCGACGCTGCGCAGGCGCAGGCCATGCGCGACGCCCATGAAAACCAGCGTTACCTGCCCGGGGTGGCGCTGCCGCCCGATCTGCAGATCCTGAGCGGACCGCTGGCGCCGCTGGTGCAGGCACTGGACGAGCAGGACCTGCTGGTGCTGGCCTGCCCGGTTTCGGGCCTGCGCGAGAACCTTCGGGCCCTGCAGGCGCTGGCGGGCCGTGCGGTGCCGGTGGCCTGGCTTTGCAAGGGCTTTGAGGCGGGCACCGGCCTGATGCCGCACGAGGTGCAGCAAGACGCCGCACCGGGCCTGCTGGCCGGGGCGCTGAGCGGCCCGAGCTTTGCCCTGGAGGTGGCGCAGGCGCGCCCGACCGCCCTGGTGGCCGCCAGTGCCCATGCCCTGGTGCGCGACGCGCTGGTGCAGGCTTTTCATGGCCCCAGCCTGCGCGTGTACGCCAACGAGGACATCGTGGGGGTCGAGGTCGGCGGCGCCGTGAAAAATGTGCTGGCCATTGCCACCGGTCTGTGCGATGGCCTGCGCTTGGGCCTCAATGCCCGCGCGGCCCTCATCACCCGCGGCCTGGCCGAGATGAGCCGTCTGGGGCTGGCCCTGGGGGCACGTCAAGAGACCTTCATGGGCCTGTCGGGCCTGGGCGATCTGGTGCTCACCGCCACGGGCGACCTGAGCCGCAACCGCCAAATCGGCTTGCTGCTGGCTCAGGGGCAAGGCCTGGCGCAGGCGCTGGCCTCGCTGGGGCATGTGGCCGAGGGCGTGTACAGTGCCCGCACCGTTTGGCAGCGCGCCCAGGGTTTGCAGGTGGACATGCCCATCACGGCGGCGGTGGTGGCCCTGCTCGATGGCCGCCTGGGGCCGCAGGAAGCGGTCCAGGCCCTGATGGGGCGTGAGGCCCGGGGCGAGGGTGCCTGAGGGGCGCGGCCTGCAGCGGTCGCTTTACTGCGGCTCGTAGGCCAGGCGCACGTAGATCGGCGCGTAGGCCTCGGCCTGCGTGATCTCGATCAGGGTCTCTTTGGCCAGCTCCAGCAAGGCCACAAAGGTCACGACCAGCACCGGCACGCCGCGCAGCGGATCAAACAGGTGCTCAAACTCGACAAAGCGCCGGCCCTGCAGCTTGCGCAGCACGATGCTCATGTGTTCGCGCACGCTCAGCTCCTCGCGCGAGATGCGGTGGTGCTGCACCAGTTGCGCCCGCTTGAGGATGTCGCGCCAGGCGGCCTGCAGCTCGCCCAGCCCCACCTCGGGAAAGCGCGGCTGAAGGCTTTGCTCGATGTGGACCTGTGCCTTGAGGAAATCGCGCCCGCTTTGCGGCAGCTCACCCAGCTGCGCCGAGGCCAGCTTCATCTGCTCGTACTCCAGCAGGCGGCGCACCAGCTCGGCGCGCGGGTCCTCGACCTCTTCGCCCTCGGCGCTGCGCTTGGGCGGCAGCAGCATGCGCGACTTGATCTCGATGAGCATGGCCGCCATCAGCAGGTACTCGGCGGCCAGCTCCAGGTTGCGCGAACGGATCTCGTCGACATAGCTGAGGTACTGGCGTGTGACCGCCGCCATCGGGATGTCGAGGATGTTGAAGTTCTGCTTGCGGATCAGGTACAGCAGCAGGTCCAGCGGGCCCTCGAAGGCCTCCAGAAAGACCTCCAGCGCATCGGGCGGGATGTACAGATCCTGGGGCAGGGCAAAGAGCGGCTCGCCGTACAGGCGTGCCACCGCCACATGGTCAACCACCGCCGGCATCGGCGCATCCTGCGCCGCCGGGGGCAGCTCCTTGGGGTCGGTGGGCTCGCTCATGCCAAAGGGGCGCGGGGTCGCGCCGCTCAGGCCTTGGTCTGATAGACGTAGGGCTTTTGCGCCACGCGGCCGGCGCGCAGCTCTTTCCAGAGTTCGCGATCGACCGACTTGTCCCACAGCAGGGCACGGCCCTCTTGCTGCTGCCGATCGAGTTCGGGCTTCTCGCGCTTGAGTTGCTCGATGAACTGGGTGGCGTCGGATTGGTAATCGGGGCGGCGGAAAATCGACATGGCAGGAATCCGTCAAAAGCAGAGGCGGCGCCAGGGCGCCGGGACCGCAGACCTGCGGCATGGTCCGATTTTACCCCCCGGGGCCTGGCCCGAGGCGCTGCGCCAGCGCCAGGCCTTGTGCCAGGTCATCGGCCAGGTGCGTGTGCGACCCGGCCTGCAGCCGCTCGAGCCAGCCGCTGCGCCGGGCAATGTCCAGCGGCTGGTGCATCAGGCCGCACACCACCAGCCGCACCTGCCGTTTGCGGCAGGTGCGCAGCAGGTTCTCCAGGGCATCGGCGCCGGAGGAGTCGATGTAGATCACGTTCTTGAGGTCGATCACCACCGCCCGGCCGTCGAGCTGGTCTTCGATCGACTCGATCAGCTTGACCGCCCCGAAAAAGAGCGCGCCATACAGGCGCCAGGCCTGCACGCTGCCCGCCGTGTCCACCGCTTCGCTGCGCGTCAGGCTCGAGATGCGGTAGATGAAGGTGAGGCAGGCCGCCACAAGGCCCACCTCCACGGCCACCGTCAGGTCAAACACCACCGTCAGGAAAAACACCGCCAGCAGGGTGAGCCGATAGGGCAGGCGGAACTGGCGCAGGTGCCAGAACTGCTGCCATTCGCCCATGTTCCAGGCCACGAACATCAGGATGCCCGCCAGCGCTGCCAGCGGGATGGCATCGGCCAGCGGCGCCGCCACCAGCACCAACAGCAGCAAGGTGAGCGCGTGCACCATGCCGGCCACCGGCGTGCGCCCGCCGCTCTTGACGTTGGTCACCGTGCGCGCAATCGTGCCCGTCGCTGCCATGCCGCCAAAAAACGGGGTCACAAAGTTGGCCACGCCCTGGGCCATCAGTTCCTGGTTCGGGTTGTGCCGGTCGTCGATCATCCCGTCGGCAATGCGCGCGCACAACAAGGACTCGATTGCCCCCAGCAGCGCCAGGGTGAGGGTGGGCATGAACAGCTGGCGCGCCGTGGCCCAGCTGAAATCGGGCCATTGCAGGCTGGGCAACTGGCTGGGGATGCCGCCAAAGCGGCTGCCAATGGTCTCGACCGGCAGGTCCAGGCCCGCCGTGGCCAGTGTCGTCAGCACCAGGGCGACGATGGTGCCGGGCACCAAGGCCAGCGCGCGGGCCCGCCCGTGCTCAAGCCGCCGCGCCAGCCGGCCCCATCCCACCACCAGCACCAGTGCCGACAGCGCCAGCGCCAGCGCCGCCAGGTTGACGCGGTCCAGGTGCTGGCCAATCGCGCCCAGGATGCCAAAGAAATCGGCCGGCATCTTCTCGATGGGCAGGCCCATGAAGTCCTTGAGCTGCGACAGCGCAATCAGCACCGCGATGCCGTTGGTAAAGCCGATCACCACCGCCACCGGAATGAAGCGGATCAGCGTGCCCAGGCGCAAGAGCCCCATCAGAAAGAGCAGCACTCCCGACATGGCGGTGGCCAGCACCAGATGGGCCAGGCCGTGCTGCTGCAAGATGCCATAGACGATGACGATGAAGGCGCCCGCCGGACCGCCAATCTGCACCCGGCTGCCGCCCAGGGCCGAGATCAGAAAGCCCGCGATGATGGCGGTGAACAGACCCGTCTCGGGTTTGAGGCCGGAGGCAATGGCAAAGGCCATGGCCAGCGGCAGCGCGACCACGCCCACGGTCAGGCCGGCGCCGATGTCGCGCGCCAGTTGGGCGCGCCCGTAGCCCTGCAGGGTTTCAAGCAAGCGGGGCTGGAACCAGGATTGGGATGACCTCATCCCCCCGGAGTTTACGCCCCTGCATCCGCGCGGCTTTGCGCCAGCGCAGACCGCGTGGCCTCAGTGGATGCGCATGCCCGGCTGTGCACCCGGCCAGGGCTTGAGCACATAAATGCCGGGCTGGGCCTTCTCGTCGGCGTGGCTGGCGGCCAGCACCATGCCCTCGCTCACGCCAAACTTCATCTTGCGCGGGGCCAGATTGGCCACCATCACCGTCAACTGATCGACCAGGTCCTCGGGCTTGTAGACGCTGGCAATGCCGCTGAAGACCTGGCGCAGGCGTCCCTCGCCCACATCCAGCATCAGGCGCAGCAGCTTGGTCGAGCCCTCGACCGCGCTGCACTCGACGATGCGGGCGATGCGCAGGTCCACCTTGGCAAAGTCCTCGATGCCAATCGTCTCGGCCACCGCTTCGCCGCCGGGCAGGGGCGCAGGCGCAGCCTCCTCGGCGGGCGCGGCAAACAAGGCTTCCAGCATGGCGGGGTCCACGCGCTGCATCAGGTGCTGGTAGGCCCCGATGCGGTGACCGGCGCCCATGGGCGTGGCGGCTTGGCGCAGGTCCAGCGGCGGGACCTGCAAAAAGGCCTCGACCTGGCGGGCCAGCTCGGGCAGCACGGGCTTGAGCATCACGGTCAGCAGGCGGAAGGCCTCGATGCAGGTGCTGCACACATCCTGCAGGCGCGCGTCCATGCCGGCCTGTTTGGCCAGTTCCCAAGGTTTGTTGGCGTCCACATATTCGTTGACGCGGTCGGCCAGGTGCATCACCTCGCGCAGCACCCGGGCGGTGTCGCGTTGCTCGTAGTGGGTGCTCACCGGTGCCAGGCCGTCGCGCAAGAGCGACAGCAGCGCATCGCCATCGGCCGAGACCTCGCCCAGCTGACCGCCAAAGCGCTTGCTGATAAAGCCGGCCGCGCGCGAGGCAATGTTGATGAACTTGCCCACCAGGTCGGCGTTGACGCGGGCCTGGAAGTCCTCGGGATTGAAGTCCACGTCCTCGTTGCGGCCATTGAGCTTGGCCGCCAGGTAGTAGCGCAGCCACTGCGGGTTCATGCCCAGCTCAAGGTATTTGAGCGGGTCCAGGCCCGTGCCGCGGCTCTTGCTCATCTTCTCGCCGCTGACGGTCAGGAAGCCATGCACAAACACCGCATTGGGCACCTTGCGGCCCGAGAAGTGCAGCATGGCCGGCCAGAAGAGGGTGTGGAAGGTGATGATGTCCTTGCCAATGAAGTGGTACTGCTCGACCGCCGGGTTGGCCATGTAGGCGTCGTAGTCCAGGCCCTGGCGATCAAACCAGTTCTTCAGCGAGGCCAGGTAGCCGATGGGCGCGTCCAGCCAGACATAAAAGTATTTGCCCGGTGCGTCCGGGATCTCGATGCCGAAGTAGGGCGCATCGCGCGAGATGTCCCAGTCGCCCATGCGTGGCTTGCCGTCCTCACCGGGCTCGATCCATTCGCTGATCTTGTTGAGCACCTCGGGCTGCACCGCCCCGCTTTGCGTCCAGGCCTTGAGAAAGTCCAGGCAGCGCGGGTCCGAGAGCTTGAAGAAGAAATGCTCCGAGGTCTTGAGCACCGGGCTGGCGCCCGAGAGGGCCGAGTAGGGGTTCTTGAGCTCGGTGGGGGCGTAGACCGCGCCGCAGCTCTCGCAGTTGTCGCCGTACTGGTCCTTGGCGCCGCACTTGGGGCACTCGCCCTTGATGAAGCGGTCGGGCAGGAACATCGACTTCTCGGGGTCGAAGAACTGCTCGATGGTGCGGGTTTCGATCAGGCCGGCGGCCTTGAGGTCGCGGTACACCGCTTGCGCCAGCACATGGTTTTCGGGTCCATCGGTGCTGTGCCAATTGTCAAACGAGATGTGAAAACCGTCCAGGTAGGGCTTGCGGCCCGCCGCGATATTGGCCACAAACTGCTGCGGCGTCAGGCCCGCTTTTTCGGCGGCGATCATGATCGGCGCGCCGTGCGCGTCGTCGGCGCAGACAAAGTGCACCTGGTGCCCCTGCATGCGTTGAAACCGCACCCAGATATCGGCCTGGATGTACTCCATGATGTGGCCGATGTGGAACTTGCCGTTGGCATAGGGCAGGGCCGTGGTCACAAAGAGCTGGCGGGGAGCGGGGGCAGAGGACATGGTGGTGAAGACGCAAGAGAATCCAGGATTTTATGGCTTTGGCTACACTGCCGGCCTCAGCACAAGGAAATTCATGGCCAACGACGCCCAACTCCTCCAGGCCCTGCAGGCCGTTGTCGACCCCAACACCGGTAAGGATTTCGTCTCCACCCGGCAGCTGCGCAACCTCAGCGTCGAGGGCGGCAACGTCTCGTTTGACGTTGAATTGGGCTATCCGGCCAAGAGCCAGATCCCGATGCTGCGCCAGGCCCTCATCGCCGCGGCCAAATCGGTGCCCGGCGTCGAGAACGTGTCGGCCAACCTGAGCAGCCGCATCATTGCCCACTCGGTGCAGCGCGGCGTGCCCCTGCTGCCCTCGGTGCGCAACATCATCGCCGTGGCCTCGGGCAAGGGCGGGGTGGGCAAGAGCACCACCAGCGTCAACCTGGCCCTGGCCCTGGCCGCCGAAGGCGCCCGCGTGGGCCTGCTCGACGCCGACATTTACGGCCCCAGCATCCCCACCATGATGGGCGTCTCGGGCAAGCCCCAGACCGAAGACGGCAAGACCATGGAGCCCCTGATCGGCCATGGCGTGCAGGTGATGTCGATTGGCCTGCTGGTCAACCAGGACGACGCCATGATCTGGCGCGGCCCCATGGCCACCCAGGCCCTCGAGCAACTGCTGCGCCAGACCAACTGGCAGGACCTGGATTACCTGGTCATCGACATGCCCCCGGGCACCGGCGACATCCAGCTCACCCTGTCGCAGCGCGTGCCGCTGACCGGCGCCGTCATCGTCACCACACCGCAAGACATCGCCCTGCTCGATGCCCGCAAAGGCATCCGCATGTTTGAAAAGGTCAGCGTGCCCATCCTCGGCCTGGTCGAGAACATGGCGGTGCACGTCTGCAGCCAGTGCGGCCATGTCGAGCATATTTTTGGGGCGGACGGCGGCAAGCGCATGGCCGCCGAGCTGGGCCTCGATCATCTGGGCTCGCTGCCCCTGGCCCTGCACATCCGCGAGCAGGCCGACAGCGGCTGCCCCACCGTGGTGGCCGAGCCCGACAGCGAGGTGTCGGGCCTGTACAAGGCGCTGGCACGCCAGGTGGCGCTGCGCGTGGCCGCCAAGGCGCGCGACTACTCGGGCAAGTTCCCGAGCATCCGCGTCAGCCAGGAGACCTGAGCGCGGCGGGGCGCTCAGCCCTGCTGCTCGCGCTCGCGCAGGCGAAAACGCTGGATCTTGCCCGTGGCGGTTTTGGGCAGATCGGCCACAAACTCGACAAAGCGCGGGTATTTGTAGGGCGCCAGGCGCTCCTTGCAAAACAGCTTGACGGCCTCTTCGCTCAGGGCCTGGCCAGGCTTGAGCACGATGAAGGCCTTGGTCTTGGTCAGGCCCTCATCGTCCTCCTTGCCAATCACCGCTGCTTCCAGAATCGCCGGGTGCTGCACCAGGGTGGCCTCCACCTCGAAGGGCGATACATAAATGCCGCTGACCTTGAGCATGTCGTCGTTGCGGCCGGCATAGGTGTAGTAGCCGTCGACATCGCGGATGTATTTGTCGCCGCTGCGGGTCCAGTCACCCTGAAAGGTCTCGCGCGATTTGGCGCGGTTGTTCCAGTACATCAAGGCCGCGCTCGGCCCTTTGATGAACAGGTCGCCGATCTCGTTGTGGCCGGTGATCACCGCCCCGCTTTCATCGCGCAGCTGCACCTCGTAGCCCTCGACCGGGCGGCCGGTGGTGCCGTAGCGCACATCGCCGGGTCGGTTGGAGAGGAAGATGTGCAGCATCTCGGTCGAGCCAATGCCGTCGATGATCTCGCAGCCAAAGTGCGCGGTCCAGCGCTCGCCGATGTCGCGCGGCAGGGCCTCGCCAGCCGAGGAGCACAGGCGCAGGGCCACCTGCGCGCGCGCGGGCAGGTCGGGGCTGGCCAGCATGCCGCCGTAGCCCGTGGGCGCGCCAAAGAACACCGTGGGCTTTTGCTCGGTCAGGCGCTTGAACACCGCTTGCGGTGTCGGCCGCTCGGCCATCAGCACCACGGTGGCGCCCACGCTCAGGGGAAAGCTCAGGGCATTGCCCAGACCGTAGGCAAAAAACAGCTTGGCGGCCGAGAACACCACATCGCTGGCCTGCAGGCCCAGCACGCGCCGGCCATAGAGCTCGGCGGTCCAGAAAGGACTGGCCTGCACATGCACCGTGCCCTTGGGGCGACCGGTCGAGCCCGAGGAGTACAGCCAGAAGGCCGGCTCATCGGCCAGCGTGGCAGCGCATTGCGCCAGCGGTGGTGTCTGCAGCAGCGCGGCCATGTCGTGCAGGCGCACCCCGGCGGGGGCTTGCGCCGAGCCGTCGGGGCGCGAGATCAGCACCTGGCGCACCTCGTGGTCGCCTTGGGCCATGGCCTGCGCCAGCGTGGGCCACAGGGCTTGCGAGACCAGCGCAGCGCGGGCCCGGCTGTGGGCCAGCATGTAGGCGTAGTCGTCGGCGGTCAGCAAGGTGTTGACGGCCACGGGGACGATGCCCGCGTACAGCGCGCCCAGAAAGCCCACCACCCAGTCCGTGCTGTCGTGCATGAGCAGCAGCACGCGGTCTTCGCGCGCCAGGCCCAGGCCTTGCAGGGCCGCGGCCATGGCCTGCACCTGCTGCTCGAGCTCGCCGTAGCGCAGGGGGCCATGGTCATCGATCAGGGCGACGCGCTCGGGATGGCCAGCGTTCAGTGCCAACAGGTGGGCGGCGAAATTGAACTCGGTGGGTGGGGTCGCCACATCAGCCAGCATGGGGGTCTCCTTGGGGTGGGGTCTGTTCTAGGGGTTTTCCTGGTCGCTGGTTCCAGGGGCATGCACGATCTTGCGGCGATAATGCAGCATTGTTCCTGCCTCAAGTGTGCATTAAAGTGCATGACTTGGAAGGTCTTCTCGATCAGGAATTTCCCTAAATTCATGCGCGCATCGCCCACTCCTTCAGCTGATTCGGCCGATCCAGCAGCCGATACCCGCCATCCCTTTTTGTTGGCCTTGGGTGACCGCGTGCGCGACCTGCGCTCGCGCAAGGGCATGACGCGCCGCGCCGTGGCGGTCGCCGCCAATGTGTCGGAGCGCCATCTGGCCAATCTGGAATACGGCATTGGCAACGTCTCGGTGCTGGTGCTCTTGCAGGTGTCGCAGGCGCTTCAGTGCTCGCTGGCCGAACTGCTGGGCGACATGACCACCCGTTCGCCCGAATGGCTGATGCTGCGCGAACTGCTGGCGCCGCGTTCCGAGAGCGATTTGCGCCGCGCCCGCCTGGCCCTGACCGAGTTGCTGGGCGAGGCCCCCAAGGGCGACGGTCGCCAGCACAAGATCGCGCTCATCGGCTTGCGCGGTGCGGGCAAGACCACCCTGGGCCAGCGCCTGGCGCGCGACCTGGGCTACCCCTTTGTCGAGCTCAGCCGCGAGATCGAGCAATTTGCCGGTTGCCCCATCAGCGAGATCCATAACCTGTACGGCGCCAATGCCTACCGCCGCTATGAGCGGCGTGCGCTCGAAGAGACCATCACCATCTACCCCGAGGCGGTGATTGCCACCCCGGGCGGCCTGGTTTCGGACTCCGCCAACTTCCAACTCCTGCTGAGCCACTGCAGCACCGTCTGGCTCAAGGCCGATCCGGCCGATCACATGGGCCGCGTGGCAGCGCAGGGCGATATGCGGCCCATGGCCGCCAGCCGCGAAGCGATGGAAGACCTCAAGCGCATCCTCGAGGGGCGGTCGGCCTTCTATTCCAAGGCGGACATGACCATCAACACCAGTGGTCGCAATGTGGAGCAGGCGTACGCCGAACTGCTCGACCGTGTGCGCACCCACGTGCAGGGCTGACAGGGTCGCGGCCTTCAAAACCTAGGGTAAATACTGATGTATTGAATTAAAGTGCATATTGTGCTGGATCAAGACATGCAATAAAATTCGTGTCCATACCCCAACACCTTGTTCACTTCCACCCGCACCGAACCCTGGAGACAGACATGAGCCAAATCGCCCCGGTCAATTACCAAACCACCCCCGACCAGTACAAGCACATCCAGCTGAGCTTTGATGGCGAGATCGCCACGCTGGCGCTGAACATCAACGAAGACGCGGGCCTGCGTCCGGGCTACAAGCTCAAGCTCAACAGCTACGACCTGGGCGTGGACATCGAGTTGCACGATGCCCTGCAGCGCATCCGCTTTGAGCACCCGCAAGTGCGCACCGTGGTGGTCACCAGCCTGCGCGATCGCGTGTTCTGCTCGGGCGCCAACATCTTCATGCTGGGCGTCTCCAGCCACGGCTGGAAGGTCAACTTCTGCAAATTCACCA